>OAXJ01001754.1_pt1 | contig 13106 bp, 9 predicted proteins | sample 1517241 | NCBI WGS metagenome assembly OAXJ01 (sample SAMEA2580293, study PRJEB22360) | human gut metagenome | biome: human gut; feature: human-associated habitat; material: faeces | place: Denmark | collected 2008/2010 | reverse complement strand
CACCAGCATGGGCGGCGCGTCTTGGTTTCACCACCGCCGTTGTGCCGACGCTGCGCAAAAACGTCGCCGTGCTGGGAATGGGCGTGGTGCAGGCGGATACGTTGCAGGACGCGTTGGCCGCGATTCTGCGATAGGTCGCCGATGCCCAAACGGCATCGCCATCCGCTTTTTGCAACCCGGGAAAGCCCGTTTGGGTAACAAAACACGGATGGCGTCAATGATTCGCGTCAATCGAACCAATCAAATCAATCGAACCGATCCGTCTCAGGCGGTGAGCCGCTTCGTCTCCTTGACGTTGCGTTTCAGCTCGACCACCAGATCGTCGGCCGAATCGAATTTGATCTGCGGGCGCAGGAATCCAGCGAATTCCACGCGCGCCTGATGGCCGTACAGGTCCAACCAGTCATCGGTGATGGCGTAGGCTTCCACCACGCGTTCGGCGTCACCGTCCTCGTTGAACGTCGGCTTGGTGCCGATGGAGATGGCCGCCGGCCAGCGGTGTGGCGACTGCATGGCCACGCGCGCGTTGACGGACGAAGCGTCATACTGCTGCGATACGCCGTCGGCCGGCTTCTCCCCGGCTTCTTCGCCACCGTCGGCGGACTTCTCCCCCAAATCGACCAGCCAGCCGGCGTACACGCCGTCCACCGGCAGGTATCCGGCGACGTTCTCGCTCAGATTGGCGGTCGGGAATCCGATGGTGCGGCCGCGTTCCTCGCCATGCACCACGGTGCCTTCCACGGCATGCGCGTGGCCGAGTATCGCGTCTGCGTCCTTGATACGGCCTTGGCTCAGCAGATAGCGCACATTGGTGGAGCTCCACGTGCGCACCTCCTTGGCCTGATGCTTCTTGCTCCATGCGCGTCGTTCGGCCTTGGAAGCCCCCTCCAGAGGGTCGGAAGGCTCGCCGGGTTCGGACGGCATCACCGGCTTCGCATTGACCGGCACTCGGGTCAGCCCCGGACCGAAATCGTCCACGACCTCCAGCTGGAACACGCCGGTGGCGAGCGCCAGATTCTCAATGGCCTTCACGTTTCCGGCGCGGTTCGCGCCCATGGCGGCGTCGGAGCCGAGCACCAGCGTGCGCATGCCGAGTTTGCCGACCATCTGGCCAAGGAAGAAGCGGTATGATTTCGCGGCGAATGCCATGGTGTAGCGCACGATGAGCGTGTAGTCCACGCCGATGGCGTCGATGGCGCGCAGCCGTTCGTCCACACTGGTCAGCGCCTGCGTGTCAGGCGTGCCTGCGGGCGGTTCCTGACCGTCATGTTTGGCGGCGTAAGCGTGCACCAGCGCGGGACGCGGGTCGAACAGCACCACCACGGAGAACGCCTGCTCCTGTTCGGCGAGTTCGGCCACACGGCGGATGACCGCCTGATGTCCCTGATGCATGCCGTCGAATGAGCCGATGGTCACCACGGACTTCTTGTCGTTGCTCAGGGTCGGCCAATCCACCATGCCGCTGGCATCGGGGGTAAGCGTGATCGTCTTCATGTGTCCTTCTTTGCGTATTGTCCGTGTGTTTGTCGTGTTCGTATTGCGTGCCGGCCGGTCTTGATTGTTTCAGTTGAAGACCGCGACCGGCTTGGTCTCGCCACGTTTGGCGCGTTCCACGATCGCCACCAGATCGTTGGTTTCGGGAACGTACGCGGCCATGGTCGTATGGATGTCGTGGGCGATTCTACGGCCGAACCGCAGGTCCGTCGCCTCCTGTTCGGTGACGGGAAGCATGTCCATGGAAGCGGCCGCGCTGGCGACCAGGTCGAGTGCGTGGTCAACGGCATGCTCGGCATCGTCAAGCACCGCACGGTTGCGTGTCACTTCGATGCCTTCGCGGTTGGTGAAGGTTTTGGCTTCCGTATGGGCGGTCATGACGTTCGGCATGTCCACCGAGAAACGCCCGACGCGGATGCGGCGCAGCATGGTCAGATGGCCGCCGAGGCCGAGTTCGGCGCCCAGATCGCGGCCGAGTGCGCGGATGTAGGTGCCGGCCGAGCAGGTCACGGTCACGTCGAGTTCCATGACTGGCTGCATGTTCGGTTCGTTTTGCCCGTCGGTTTCGGCATGCCAGGATTCCTCCGGGGCGATTTCGATGGCATCGGCAAGCGGTGATCCCGCGCATGTGGTCGAAGCATAGCCGTATCGCACTGCCGAAACGCTGAATTCCGAGATGGTCACCGGACGGGCCTTGAGGTCCACATCCTTGCCTTCTCGGGCCAGATCATAGGCGCGCTGGCCGTTGATTTTGATGGCTGAATAGGAGTTCGGCACCTGCTCGATGCGCCCGGTGAAATGATGGGCGATGGCGTCTTCAACGGTCTGTCGTGAGGGGAATTCGGCGATAGTTCCCTCCCCCGGCAGCAGTTCGCCGTCGGCGTCGTCCGTGGTGGTGCGCTGGCCGAGTCTGATGGTGGCCAGGTAGGTTTTGTCGTGGTCGACGATGTAGTTGAGCAGACGTGTGGCGTTGCCGAAGCCGACCACCAGCACGCCGGTGGCCATCGGGTCGAGCGTGCCGGCATGGCCGACGCGTTTCATGTGCAGGGCGCCACGCACCGCCGCGACCACATCGTGGCTGGTGACGCCCTGCGGCTTGTCGATGACCAGCAGACCGGAGTTGTCAGGCTTCGTCGTCATCGTCCCAATCCTCGACCTCGACATCGTCATCATCGTCGAAGTCGTCATCATCGGGCTCGTCGTGCTTGTACGGATCGGCGTCGCCGGCGTATTGCGCGTTGGCGCGGGACTTGGCGAGTTCTTCGTCGCGCTTGTGTGCGAGCGCGAGGATGTCCTCGATCTCATGGGCCTCGCCCGGCACTTCGTCGAAGATGAATTCCAGTTGCGGGGTGAGTCGCAGCCCGGCCTTGGTGCCTACCAGGGAACGCAGGCGTCCTTTGGCCTGGTTCAGGGCCTGCTGCGCGCGGCGGCGTTCGCCCTGCTCGTGTCCTTCGTGGCCGAGCTGGGTCCAGTAGACTTTCGCGATCTGCAGATCGTTGGTGACGCGCACTTCGGTGATGGTCACGTTGGCCAGTCGCTTGTCGTGCAGCTGCGCCTCCATGGACGATGCGATCACACGCTGAATCAACGCCGCGATGCGCGCGGCGCGGGGATTGGTTCCTGCCATTGCTGTCCTTTTGGTGAAAAGTTCTTGTTGTATCACGGAACGCCCGCAGTCGTGAACCGGCTGTGGGCGTTCCTTACCTGGTTATCGATGCGAAGCTCGAAGCACTCGGCTACTTACGCTCGATTTCCTGCATTTCGAAGGTCTCGATGATATCGCCGATCTCGATGTCGTTGAAGGTGCCGAGGTTGATGCCAGCCTCGTAGCCTTCCTTGACGGAGGTGACGTCGTCCTTGAAACGACGCAGCGAGGAGATCTCGAGGTCGTTGACGGTGGCGATGCCGTTGCGCAGGATACGGCACTTCGTACCACGCTTGACCTCGCCGTCCTGAACCATGACGCCGGCGATGTTGCCGAACTTGGAGGAGCGGAAGATCTCGCGGATCTCGGAGTGGGAGGTGACGACCTCTTCGTATTCCGGCTTGAGCATGCCCTTGAGGGATGCTTCGATGTCCTCGATGGCCTTGTAGATGATCGAGTAGTACTTGATCTCCACACCTTCGCGTTCGGCCAGATCCGCCACCTGGCGGTTCGGACGGACGTTGAAGCCGATGATGACGGCCTTGTCGACGGTGGCCAGGTTGACGTCGTTCTGGGTGATGGCGCCGACGCCGCGGTGAATCACCTGGATGCCGACCTCGTCGGACACCTCGATCTTCATCAAGGAATCTTCCAGAGCCTCGACGGAACCGGAGGAATCGCCCTTGATGACGATGTTGAGCATATCCACCTCGGACTTGGCGAACTGCTCCTTGAGGCTTTCGAGGGAAACGACCTTGCGGCGCTTGGCCAGCTGGGCCGCACGCTCGGTGGCCTGACGCTTCTCGGCGATCTGACGTGCGGTACGGTCGTCGGAGGCCACCAGGAACAGGTCGCCTGCGGTCGGCACGGAGGTCAGACCCAGCACCTGCACCGGGGTGGACGGACCGGCTTCCTGCATGTGGTTGCCGTTCTCGTCGAGCATGGCGCGGACACGACCGTAGGAGGTGCCGGCAACGATGGCATCGCCGATGTGGAGGGTACCGGACTGCACCAGCACGGTAGCCACGGCGCCACGGCCCTTGTCAAGTCGGGCTTCGACGGTGGCGCCACGGGCGTCCATATCCGGGTTGGCGCGCAGGTCGAGCTCGGCGTCGGCGGTGAGCAGCACCGCTTCGAGCAGCTTGTCGACGTTGGTGCCCTGCTTCGCGGAGATGTCGACGAACATGGTGTTGCCGCCGTATTCTTCCGGAACCAGACCGTATTCGGTGAGCTGGCCGCGGACCTTGTCCGGGTTGGCGCCCGGCTTATCGATCTTGTTGACGGCCACCACGATCGGCACATGCGCGGCCTGGGCGTGGTTGATGGCTTCCACGGTCTGCGGCATGACGCCGTCGTCGGCGGCGACCACGAGGATCGCGACGTCGGTGAGTTCGGCGCCACGGGCACGCATTGCGGTGAAGGCTTCGTGGCCCGGGGTATCGAGGAACGTGATCTTGCGCGGCTCGCCCTCAAGGTTGACGGTCACCTGGTATGCGCCGATGCGCTGGGTGATGCCGCCGGCTTCGCCTTCGATGACGTTGGTGCGGCGGATGGTGTCGAGCAGTCGGGTCTTACCGTGGTCGACATGGCCCATGACGGTGACGACCGGCGGACGCGGCTTCAGATCCCTGTCCTCCTGCAGTTCCTCTTCGTCCAGGTTGATGTCGAACTGCTGCAGCAGCTCCTTGTCTTCCTCTTCGGCGGACACGATCTTGATGTTCCAGCCGATTTCCTCGCCGAGGATCTGGAACGTGGCCTCATCCAGGGACTGGGTGGCCGTGGCCATTTCACCAAGGTGGAACAGCACGGTGACCAGCGCCGCCGGATTGACGTTGATCTTCTCGGCCAGATCGGCGAGGGACGCGCCCTGACGCAGACGGACTTCCTGTCCGTTGCCGGTCGGAATGCGCACGCCGCCGATGACCGGAGCCTTCATCTCCTGGAATTCCTGACGCTTCGCCAGACGGTTCTTACGCGCCTTCGAGGACTTGCCTCCCTGACGTCCGAACGCGCCTGCAGCGCCGCCGCGGCCGCGGCCACCACGTGCCGGACCATTGCTCGGAGCGCTGTTGCCGCCCTGGAAACCGCCGCCATTGCCGCCGAAACGATTGCCGCCGCCGGCGGGACGCTGGCCGCCGCCCTGACCCGGACGGCCGCCACGACGTCCTTCGCCATTGTTGACGCTCGGACGGTTCATCGGATGCGGACGCGGAATATCACCCGGAGTCGGGGTGTGCATGCCCTGCTTGCGGCTGAACGGATTGTTGCCCGGGCGCGGTCCCGGGGTGTGCGGCTTCGCGCCGTTGGCGTTGTTGCCGCCCTGCGGGGCGTTGCCATGCTGGGGGCGAGCTCCCGGAACGGCCGTCGGGCGACCGGACTGGCGGCGGTCTCCACCCTGCGGACGCGGGGCGTTGCCGTTAGGACGATTGCCATGCTGGCGGGATTCGCCTGGACGCGGCGCGCGATGACCCGGCTTCGGGGCATCGGACTTGGAAGCGGCATGACGCGGCTTCGGCGCTGCGGGGGCAGCCGGCTTCGGTGCTGACGGAGCGGCCGGCTTTGGCATGGAATGAGATGCCGGTTCGGCAGGCTTCTTGGCCGTATGGCCCGGCTTCTTGGAATCAGATGCGTTGCCCTGTCCGCTGGACGCGAATGCGTTCCTCAGCTTGCGTGCAACGGGAGGTTCAACGGTAGACGATGCGGACTTCACGAATTCGCCCATCGCCTCAAGTTTGCTTAAAACGGTTTTGCTGTCAACGCCAAGTTCCTTGGCAAGTTCATATACGCGTGCTTTCGGCACTCAATTCTCCTATCTTGGGCCGCGCGCATACGGGCGCGACCGCTACTGATTCACGGCGAGCTTGTTCCTTCTCATCGTGCAACCATGTTCGTGATACCTCGTCTTTTCCCTGGGCATGACGGCATGGCCGTCACGCTTTGGATTGTCGAGTCCAGCATACTCAAGCCCGTGGATTGTACGTCCACGGGCTTGTTGTCTACCGGAAGTGTTGTTTATTCCTCGGTTTCCCCATCGGAATGGTCCGCCGATTCGGCCATCTTCTTGGCATGCGCCTCAGCGGATTCGATGCCGATCTTCCAGCCGGTCAGCTTGGCCGCAAGACGTGCGTTCTGGCCTTCCTTGCCGATAGCCAGGGACAGCTGGTCATCGTGGATGAAGGCGATGGCCGTCTTGTTCTTCTCGCTGATCACCTGCACACCGGTGGCGACGGCCGGAGACAGCGCCGCGGCGACGAATTTCGCCGGATCCGCGGACCAGTCGACGATATCGATTTTCTCAGGACCGAGGTTCTCCATGACGGCGCGCACTCGGGCTCCGCCGGGGCCGATCAGCGCGCCCTTCGGGTTGACGCCTTCGGTGTTGGCACGGACGGCGATCTTGGTGCGGGCGCCGGCCTCGCGGGCGATGGCCATAATCGACACGGCTCCCGAAACCAGTTCCGGAACCTCACGTTCGAACAGGCGGCGGACCAGCTCCGGATGGGAACGGGACACCACGATTTCCGGGCCCTTCAGACCACGGGCCACGTTCACCACGTACACGCGGATACGTTCGCCGTGACGGTAGCGTTCGCCGGGCACCTGCTCGCGGCGCGGCAGCAGGGCTTCGACGTCGCCGACGGCCACGTGCACGTTGGATGTGTCCTTGACGTCCTGCTGCACGATGCCGGTGATGAGCTTGCCCTTCTGACCGGAGAACGCGCCGAACACCTTGTCATCCTCGGCCTTGCGGAACAGCTGGCTGATCACCTGACGAGCGGTCGCAGCGGCCAGTCGGCCGAAATCGTGCGGAGTGTCGTCGTATTCCTCGCCCAGAGTCGGCGCGGGATGGGGATCGTCTTCAGTCGGCTCGCCAGGAATCTCGTCCTGGGCCCATACGGTGAAGCTTCCCGCACGCGGATCAAGCTCGACGCGAGCGTGCTTCGCAGCGTGAGGGGTTTTCAGATATGCCAGTCGCAATGCTTCCGAGAGTGCGGCATCCAGCGTCTCGGGATCAATTCCCTGCCCAGCGGCGAGCTGGTGCATTCCTGCCAGGTCCAGTTCCATATTTCCAAGACCTCCTATATGAAGTTATTCCGAGCGCATGGCCCAATGGTCACAGTCAGATATTAGTCTAATGATTCATGCAGACACGTACCCCTTCTTTCCGCTCGGTTTCTTTTATCGCGAAACGCGTCTGCGCATTGCTTTGCACCGCTATCCTCATGCCGGCGCTGACGGCATGCTCCATGCCCAGGATCGCAGGCAGGGCTGAAGCCGAACAACGGCAAAGCCCGTGCGAGAAGGCCTATTTCGATGCCACCGCCGATAACAAGATCGCACACGACCAGCATCAGCACATCATCCGCCGCTATTTCTCGGCGCAGCAGGCGGTCTCCGCATGGACGAACACCGCGGCGCAATGTCCGGCGCGTTTTGCCGAAGGCACGTTGCGCAGCGCGCAGGCACGTCATATGGCTCGCGCACTGGGCGATCAACTGTCGGTGGCCGTCGCGCCGATCACGCTGTCGCGTTTTGACGATGTCGAATCGCTTGACGTCGATTCCAAGTCCCTTGCCACCGCCGCGCAGGCCGAAGACCGTGCCGGATTCGCCATGGAAGTGCTGGCGGCCCGCAACAGCGGCCATGCGACGCTGGATATCAGCGATCGTCATAAGACCACATCGCAACGGTTCGCATCCTTCTCGGGCACCATTGACGATCGTAGGAAAACGTACGAGGCCACCGCCTTGCTCGCCCACCCCGACACGATGCTCGATTCCGCCACCGGCCTTACGGCACCGACCGACGCCACCATCGAAATGAACTGCGCGCGAAGCGAGATAACGGCAATCGCCGGAAGCTCCAATGCCGCGAACGATCATTCCCAGTCACGCGTCACCAATGCAAAACAGTCGACGGATTCGCGAGCGCAATCCCTGGGCGTGCTTGCCGGTCTGATTGCGGACCGTGTCGAATTGGCGCTTGATTGGGGCTATCCTTCCTTCGACGAAGCGCTGTTCGTCTAAGGACGCACAGTCGGGCGCAAAGCAAAACACGCCGGAAATCACACCGTTGCAGCCAGTCCGATTTGACAATCGCCACCACTGTGGCACAATTATCAAGTTGCTTGTTTTCAGGTGACGAATGGATAAGTGTCCGAGCGGTCTAAGGAGCACGCCTCGAAAGCGTGTGAGGGCGAACCCCTCCGCGAGTTCGAATCTCGCCTTATCCGCATGCAATGAAGGTTGAAACAATGGCGTTTCGGCCTTTTTTGTTTATCTGCTTTGCATCTGCCGAAATACGGAATCCGGCATCGAGAAAACGTCGGGGAATCAGTATCCCTGCTCGTGCACGGAAGCGTTGACCCACTGGTCCTGCTTGACGTCGCAGCCGGAGAAGATGCCGATGTCGAGCATGCAGTCGCGGTAATCGCGGCCATGGGCGATGGTGATGTAGTTGTCGTCGACCATACGGTTGTGTGTGGGGTCCAAACCGACCCAACGTCCATCATGGTAGATTTCGACCCATGCGTGCGTGGCGCCCTCGCCGCCGAGCAATCCCGCGATGTATCGGGCAGTGAGTCCGACGTGCCGGCACACGGACAGCATGACGTGCGCGTAATCCTGGCATACGCCCTTGCGTTGAGCGAACGCTTCCTCGGCGGTGGTGCGGATGGTGGTGGAGGCCGGCGTGTAGACGAACGTTTTGAACACCTCGTCCATCACCTCACGGGCTTGGTCGATCGGCGTGCAGTCGGCAGGCAGGGACGCGATGCGTTCACGGCAGATGCCGATCAACGCTTCGATGGCCGGCCCCGGCACTGTCAACGCCGAATTGAAGCGGTACAGCGGCTTATAGATTTCGGATTTGATATGCGCGTTGTCCACGAAGGCGATGCCGGTCACCGAGTAGTTGAACATGGTGTGCGGTTCGGGAATGAATCCGGTCATCACCACGGAATCGAAGGAATCGATGGTGGTTTCGAGTTCCACATCCGGTTCGATTTTGACTGCCACGTCGATCACCTGCTGGCGTGGGCCGGTGGCTGGAATGCAGCGCAGTTGGAAGCGATGGTCGGTCACGGGCGAGCTGAATGAGAGCTTCATCTCATAGTCAAACACCAGTTTCTTCACATCGTCTCCTCAGCGATTATTGTCGTTCCTTCGGCGTTTTCCACGCCGTGGGCCTTGTTCCAGCCGTTATACACGCACCGTGCGATGGCTGTGGCACGTATTCTTCACAGTCGCGCGGCGTCCATGTCCATCGTGTTGAGCATGCCCAGATCCTTCAGATCCTTCGTGGAGATGCGCCCATCGAAATCTTTCAGCAGCATCCCCAGTTTTTCCGCAAGCTCCGCATATCCCCGCTGCGGCAGCTGGCCGACCAGCCAGCGCAATCCTTCGGCGAAGCATTGCGGTACCGGCAGACCGTTCAACGGCAGGATGTAGCTGCCCAGTTTGGCGAGCGGCGCCTTGAGCTCTTCCACGGAATATCCGAATCGTGTGTACAGATCCAGACGTTCCAGATATTTGCCCACGAAAATGAACGATTTCAGAGTCGGTTCGACGGGGGAATTCTCCACACCTCCCCAGAAGGCGAGCATGTTGTCCGCGATGTCGCGGTGTTTGAAGATGTCCGCGTCCGTGCCGCCGTATTCGGATGCCTCCACTATGGAGCTCATGGCCAACTCCACCTGCTGCAACGAGCGAGAACCAAGTTCGGGGCGCAGAATCACCGCGTTGTTGAACGCGTAGACGATGGCGCTGCGTACGGAATCCGGATTCTTCTCGTCGTACAGGAAGCTGTGGATGAACGCGTCGAAATCCTCGAAATCCTCCGGCAGGTCGAGCGCACGGGCGAACGGTCGGAACGCGTCCACATCCGTGTCCATCACACGGTCGTAGAAGGGGAAGAATTGGCTCAGCGTGGTGAATACGCGTTCCGTGTAGCGGCCGAGCCAGAACAGGTTGTCGGCCTTCGACGCGGTGACGAGTGCCAGCGAGTGCTTGCGGGACTGCTCCAGCACGCGCACGACCTCCGAGCCGGGTGCGTAATCATGCTCCACGCCGGTCTCTTTGGCCAGTACCCAGGTGTCCTTGAAACCGCCGCCCTGTGATGAGTTGACGATCATCTGGCCCGGTATGGACGAGTAGCGTGTCAGTCCCGAATACCATGCGTGCGTGTTCTTGCCGGTCACCACGAAGGCGCGCAGATCGCATTTACGTGGGCTCATCTGTCCGGTTTCGGGGTCCACCACGTCGATGTCCTTGAATTGGATGACCTCCTGCGCGATGAACCGGCGCGGTTCGGCCTTGATGCGTTCGGCCAGTTCCTCTCGCCGCGACCGGTCGAGCGATGAGCCGAACACGACGCCGTAGCCGCCCGCTTCCGCCACATCCTTGATGACCAGTTCGCCGAGCCTGTCGAGTACCTCCTTGCGGTCCTTGTCGAACATCGGCATGTAGGTCGGCGCATTGTGCAGAATCGGCTCTTCGCCGAGATAATAGCGGATCATGTTCGGCACGAAATAGTAGATGGCCTTGTCGTCGGCCGCGCCGTTGCCCGGAGCGTTGACGATCGCCACATTGCCCGACCTGTAGGCGGACAGGATTCCCGGCACGCCGATCACGGAATCCGGGTTGAACGCGAACGGGTCGAGATATTCGTCGGACAGACGGCGGTAGACCACGCCGACGCGGTGTTTCCTGCCGGCATAGTCGAGGAAGTACACTTTGTTGTCCACGACTTCGAGGTCTTCGGGGAACGCGAGCGCCGCGCCGGTTTTCTCGGCCAGGTATGCATGTTCGAAGAACGCGGAATTGTACCTGCCGGGGGTGAGCACCACTGCTATGCCGTCGGTGGAGACGAAATCCATGGATTGGCGCAGCAGTCGTGGATAATCGCGATTGTCGCGCACACGTACGTTGCGGAACAGGCTGGGCGTGATTCTGCGTTCGATATCGCGGGCGAACAGCGGATAGCTGGCACCGGATGGAATGCGCAGATTGTCTTCCAGCACCCACCATTGCCCGTCCTGCCCCTGCACCAGGTCCTCGCCGGCGACGTGCGCGAACACGCCGCCCGGAGGTGTCACGCCGTTGACTTGCGGAAAGTATCCCGCGGACGTGTACACGTATTCTTCCGGCACGATGCCGTCCTTGATGGCCTGCTTGTCGGAGTAGATGTCGCGCAGGTAGGCGTTCAACGCGTTGACGCGCTGTTTCAGTCCGGCTTCCATTCTGTCGAATTCGTCCGATTCGATGATGCGCGGAATCGGATCGTACGGAAACAGCCGGTCATGGTACTCGCCGTTCTTGTAGATGCCGAACCGTACGCCATTACGGCTCAGCTCACGGTTGATCGACTCCCGACGATCGACCAGTTCCGAAGCCAACCTTCGTGCGGCGGATTCAATCATCGTTCCACGCTCCCTTCCACCCCATGCGAACGCATGCCAATCTGAGGCATCGTGCCTTGATGGAAGAAAAACCTAACGAACCAGCGTTTCCGGAAAACGAAACGGTCTGTTACGACAATGTCTCGGCAATGGACATGACAATCGCCCGTAACATGGCTATGACAATCGCAATAAAGCTACAGTGTGCGCTTGGCGCGAATGGCTTCGGCGCGGACCGCCAGCTGGTCGTCGGCCGGATATTCGATATGCTCCAGCGTCAGTCCTTGCGGCGCGATCGGTCCTGTGGAGCCTTCGCGCAGCGGAGCCGCCATTTTTCCTGCAAACCAGTCGAGGGAACGTTTGCCGATACCGACCTGCACGCAGCCGTTGACGAGGGAGCGCACCATATTGCGTGCAAACGCGTCGGCGACGATCACGAAGCAGACGAGGCCCGATTCCACGGTCGGCGTACGGTACCGCTCCCCCATCGTCATGCCGTCGTCGATAAGCGTCCGCTGCGGCACGCGACGCCAATACGCGGTCTTCACCTCGCGTATGGTGGTGCCGCCCGGATTTGGGGTGGAGAACGAGCCGAAATCGTGCAGGCCGATCGTCATCGCAGCGGCTTCGTTCATGGATTTGAGGTCAAGTTCATCGTCGATATGCAATACGAAGTTTCTGGTACGGGGGTCCACCTCGCTTGACCTATCGGCGATTCGGTACACGTAGGTACGTTCCAACGCGGAGAAACGCGCGTCGAAACCGTCCGGAGCGGGTGCGATGCCGCGGATTGCGATATCGGCCGGCAGCATGCGCTGAAGTCTGCGGGTAAGCGCGATGACGGGCGGCACGTCCATGTGGCCGACGCAGCGTTTGAGCACGTCCTCGTTGACGTCCAGATGGCATACCTGATGCGAGGCGTGCACGCCGGTGTCGGTTCGTCCGGCCACGGTAAGGCGCAGCGGTTCGGTCGGGTCTCCTTCCGGTACGCGAAGAATGGTATGCAGCACGCGTTCGATTTCGCCCTGTACCGTACGTATTTCGGGCTGTTTCGCCCATCCGTAGAAGCCGGTACCGTCATATGCCAAATCGATGCGTAGTCTCACGGCATTGAGCATAGCAAATGGCTGGCATAGTGAGGCATGTGGCGCGACAGTCTTGGCAGCAGATATGACAAAGGCCGGGAACCTTGCGATTCCCGGCCTTCAATCAGCTAAGAGCGATTCACTCGGCGTTCTCAGCGGTAGCCTCTTCAGCGGCGACTTCCGGAGCCTCGGCAGCGGCAACCTTGGTTGCGGCTTCGGCTTCCTTCACCACGGCCTGCTTCGGGCTCACCGGCTCGGTGACGAGCTCGATGATGGCTGCCGGAGCGGCATCGCCGCGACGCGGAGCGATCTTGACGATGCGGGTGTAGCCGCCTTCGCGCTGCTCCATCTGCTCGGCGATCTCGGTGAACAGCTTGTGCACGACGGACTTGTTGCGGATGACGCGCATCACGCGACGACGGTTGTGCAGATCACCACGCTTGGCGAGCGTGATCAGGCGCTCGGCCAGCGGACGAAGACGCTT
>OAXJ01001737.1_pt1 | contig 13245 bp, 14 predicted proteins | sample 1517241 | NCBI WGS metagenome assembly OAXJ01 (sample SAMEA2580293, study PRJEB22360) | human gut metagenome | biome: human gut; feature: human-associated habitat; material: faeces | place: Denmark | collected 2008/2010 | reverse complement strand
AGCTGGGGCAGGCGGGGTCCTCCGCCCGGGCGGGGGCGCCTGCCGTAGAAGCGGTGGAAGGCGCTGGCCAGGTCGATGACGAAGCGGTTGATGCGGCTGGGGTCGTACTTCTCGGCGGCCATGACGATCTCCTGCGGGAAGGCGGCCAGCATCCGGATGAGGTCCATCTCGGAAGGCTCGGTCAGCAGGGTGGCATCGATGTTCTCAGCGCCTGCGAAGGCTACGCCCTCGCTCTCCATCTTCTTGAGGATGGAGCAGATGCGGGCGTGAGCGTACTGGACGTAGTAGACCGGGTTGTCGTTGTCGGTCTTGACGGCCTGGTCCAGGTCGAAGTCGATGCCGCTGCCGGCGTCATGCATATTGAACAGGAAGCGTGCGCTGTCGATGGGGACCTCTTCCAGCAGGTCGGTCAGGGTGATGGCGTTGCCGGTGCGCTTGGACATCCGGACGGGCTGACCGTCACGCATCAGGTTGACCATCTGCATCAGAACGACGTCCAGATCCTCGCCGTGGAGGCCGATGGCGTCCATGGCGCCCTTCATGCGGGCGACGTGGCCGTGGTGGTCAGCACCCCAGACGTCGATGGCCTTGGCGAAGCCGCGGGTGGCCAGCTTGTTGTAGTGGTAGGCGATGTCGGCGGCAAAGTAGGTGGGGATGCCGTTGGCACGGACGAGGACTTCGTCCTTGGCCTCCTCCTCGGTGCCGTCGTCGGTCTTCTTCTTGTTGACGGTGCCGTACTTGGCAGCGTACTGTGCGCTGCGGTACATGATGGCACCGTCCTCGGCCTTGTAGCAGGCACCCAGCTCCAGCAGCTTGTCCACCACGGCCAGCACAGCGCCGGACTCGTGGAGGGTGCTCTCGTGGAACCAGACATCGTAGTCGATGCGGTACTTGCCCAGATCGCGCTTGAGGGCGGCGATGTTCTTGGGCAGGGCGTAGGCAACGAGGGCGTCCTTCAGAGCTGCGAAAGCCTCGCTCTCGAAGAGGGTCTCCTCGTCCATGCCTTTGCAGGAGGCAACGTATTTGTCGCCGTTCAGCTCAGCGAACTCACCGGCCAGCACCTTGATGTCGCCGCCCTGATAGCACTCGGCGGGCAGGGGATAAGCCTCCTCGCCGCAGTACTTCTGCAGGTAGCGGACAGCGAGGCTCTTGCCGAACTTCTGGATCTGGTTGCCTGCGTCGTTGATATAGAACTCACGGGTCACGTCGTAGCCGGACCAGTCGAGGACAGCGGCCAGACAGTCACCCAGAGCGCCGCCGCGGGCATTGCCCATGTGCATGGGGCCGGTGGGGTTGGCGGAGACGAACTCCACGTTGTACTTGGCACCCTTGCCGTGGTCGGTGCGGCCATACTCCTTGTTGGAGCAGGCACCCAGCACGACGCCGGCCCAGAAGGAGGGGGCGAGGAACAGGTTGATGAAGCCGGGGCCGGCCACCTCGACCTTGGCGAAGACGCCGCCGTCCAGTGCGGGCAGGTGGGCGATGAGGGCGTCGGCGATCATCTTCGGGGCCTTGCGCCAGGTGCGCGCGCCGGCCATGGCGATGTTGGAGGCGATGTCGCCGTTCTTGACGTCGGCGGGGATCTCTACGATGAAGGCGGGCAGCTCGGCCTCGGGCAGGGTGCCGTCGGCCATCGCAGCCTTAGCGGCGGCGGTCAGCAGGGCGCGGGCCTCGTCCAGCGCGGTCTGCCGGGGGTTGTAGTTCTGGTAGGTCTTTTCAAAGTCGGTCATTTCAAGTGTCCTTTCGTGTTTGAGTGCGAAGCCCGCTTGCCGCAGGAGCCGCAGGCAAAAAACAATGAGAAGTCAGTTGACGTGCTGTACCGTCATTTCCAGCGTGTTGCGGCTGACGATGCGGGCGTCGTCGGCATCCAGCAGGTAGCTGAACGCCGCGCTGCCGCCCTTCTCGGTCAGCTTGCAGTCGATGCCGTCGCCGGTGACGCCCAGAGTGAGGGAGCCCACCTCCGTCTCGTAGTGGCAGAGATTGCGGCGGTCCCGCTCGATGAGGAGCTGGCTGTTGGCCCGCCCGAACCGGAGCAGGGCCACCCGGCTGCCGTCCTCGGCGATCTTGATGGTGGTGGTGCAGCCCTCGAAGCCGATGGTCTGCGTCTCCTTATAAGAGATGTAGTAGCTTCCGTTCTTTTTGGTAAAGCTGCCCCGGGTCATCAGCTCGATGTGGTCGCGGTCCTCCTCGCGGATGACGCCCTCATTGTCGAACTGGTCGATGGAGCTCTTGATGCGGATGATGTAGTTTTCCAGTGGTTTGCTCACAGTTTTGCGTCCTTATCAGTATTTATCAATGGCGATCTGGTCGATGAGCCCGCCCTTGTACTCCCCGAGGAAGAGGTCGGCGGTCTGGGCGAAGCTGTCCGGCACGTCGCTGACGTAGAAGTGGGCCTCGCCCTTTTCGTGATTTCCCTTCAGGCCGTGCTCGCTGAGCGTCCGCTCCAGATGGTGGGCGGCGGTCTGGGCCGGGTCCACGAGGGTGACGTTCCTGCCCATGTACCAGCCTATCATCTCTTTGATGAGAGGGTAGTGGGTGCAGCCGAGGATGAGGGTGTCCACCCCGGCCTCCCGCACCTCGGCCAGATACTGGGCGATGACCAGACGGGTCACCTGCTGCTTGTCGAGGGCGCTGTGGTCCACATAGCCGGCCTCCACGAGAGGCACGAAGAGGGGGCAGGGCCGGGCCGTGATCTCCACGCCGGGAACGAGCTTGCGCAGGACGGTCTCATAGCTGCGGGAGCGGATGGTGGCTGCCGTGCCGATGACGCCGATGCGGCGGTTCCGGGTGACGAAAGCGGCCTCCCGGGCCGCAGCGTCCACGACGCCCAGATAGGGGACGGGGAGCTTTGCAGCCTCGGCGGCGGGGTAGATGCTGGACACCGTGCCGCAAGCGGCCATGATGCACTTGACATCCTTCGAGAGCAGGAACGCGATGTCCTGCCGGGCATACTGCAAAATAGTCTCAGGGCTGCGGCTGCCGTAGGGGACGCGGCCGGTATCGCCGAAGTAGACGATATTCTCGTTGGGAAGGCGCTTGCGCAGCTCCCGCACGCCGGTCAGACCGCCAAGGCCGCTGTCGAATACGCCGATGGGACGGTTATCCATGCTGCTTTTCCGTCCTTTCCAGAGCCAGAGCGATGAGGCGGTCCATGAGGGCAGGCACGGGGATGCCCTCATGCTCCATCAGCTTGGGATACATACTGATGGGGGTGAAGCCGGGGAAGGTGTTGATCTCGTTGATGAGGACGCGGCCGGTGTCCTTCTCCACAAAGAAGTCGCAGCGGGCCAGACCCTCGCAGCCCAGCGCCGTGTAGGCCATGGCGGCGTAGGTCTTCACCTCATCCAGCTTTTCCTCAGGCAGTTTGGCCGGAATGACCACCTGACTGACGCCGTTCTTGTACTTGTCGTCGTAGGTGTAGAACTCGGCACCGGCCAGGATCTCGCCCGGGCGGGTGGAGACGGCGGGGTCGGAGCCGATGACGGCGCACTCCACTTCGTGGCCGTCCACGAAGGCCTCGAACACCACCTTGCGGTCGTTGGCGAGGGCCAGCCGGATGGCGGCCTTCAGCTCATCGCGGTCGTGGGCCTTGGTGATGCCCACGCTGGAACCGGCGTTGGCGGGCTTGACGAAGATGGGCCAGCCCAGCTTTGCGATGGCACCGTCGCAGACGCCGTCGGGGTCAGACTCGATCTCCCAGCGGGTGGCGGAGAGCCACTTGGTGTGGGGGATGCCGGAGGCGTCGAACATGGCGTTGGCCACAGCCTTGTCCATGCAGACCGCGCTGGCCAGAACGCCGCAGCCCACATAGGGGATGCCGGCCAGTTCCAGCAGGCCCTGCACGGTGCCGTCCTCGCCCCACAGGCCGTGGAGCACGGGGATGACCACATCCACATGGACCTTCTCCACCTGCCCGGCGGGGGTGAAGAGGATGAGGCCGTGGTCGGCACGGTCGGGGCTGAGCACGCAGGGCATATTGCCCGGCAGCTCTTCCCAGCTGCCGTCGGCCATCTGGGCCGAGTCGGCCTCGGTGTAGAGCCAGCGGCCCTCTTTGGTAATGCCGATGGTCAGCAGCTCGTACCGCTGGCGGTCGAGCTGATCCACGAAGGTGCCGGCGGACACGCGGCTGACCTCGTGCTCGCTGGACATTCCGCCGAACAGGACGACCACACTCATTTTATGTTCAGAATCGGATAACATAATCGATCTCTCCTGATTTCAGGACCGCTGCGCGCGGCAGACAGCCCGAAGTTTTGTCTATATACATAGATATACTTATTATATAATATTTATGCCCGGGATGCAAGCGGTGCCGCGCAGTCGGGCGAAGAGAAAGAAAATACAAAAAAACTGAAAAAACGCAGATCTTCCGCTTGACGAATGGAAAAAGACGTGATACAATGGTAACACCTCTTTTGCGGGGTTATTAAGTGCGCCTGTCGAACGGGTGCTCCCGCAAGCCGAGGGAGGTTCAAAACAACCGTTATAATGGAGGTGTCAACAAATGACCGTTAAAATCACTCTGGCCTGCACCGAGTGCAAGCAGCGCAACTACAACACCACGAAGAACAAGAAGAACAACCCCGATCGTCTCGAGATGAAGAAGTACTGCCGCTTCTGCAAGAAGCACACCGTTCATCGCGAAACCAAGTAAGAAAGGCGGACAACATCATGGCAGACAAAACCGAGAAAAAGCCGGGCTTTGTGGCCAGAATGAAGGCCGCCGTGAAGGGTTTTGCCGCAAATGCGGCAAAGTTCTTCCGCGACACGAAGAGCGAGCTGAAAAAGGTCGTGTGGCCGTCTAAGGCGGACATCAGGACCAACACCGTCGTGGTGCTCGTGACTGTGGCGATCGCCGCCGTCGTGATGATCGCACTGGACGCCATCTTCGGTGGCATCCTGGGCCTTATCATCGGCGCTTGAATCATCTTGAAACGGAGGGTCAACCAGAATGGAAGAGCAGTCCAATGAGGCGCTTTGGTATGTCGTGCATACCTATTCCGGCTACGAGAATAAAGTGGCAACGGACTTACAGACCATGGTGGAGAACCGCCGCCTGCAGGATCTGATCTGTGACATCAAGGTCCCGACCGAGATGGTCCCCGAGATCAAGGACGGCAAGGAGCGTATGGTGGAGCACAAGCTGTTCCCCGGCTACGTTCTGGTCAAGATGGTCATGAACGACGATACCTGGTATGTCGTGCGCAATACGCGCGGCTGCACCGGCTTCGTCGGCCCTGCCTCGAAGCCTGTCCCCCTGACCGCTGAGGAAGTGGAGAAGATGGGCGTCGAGAAGGCGGCTCCGCTGACCGTCGATTTCAACGTCGGCGATACCGTGCAGATCACCGCCGGCCCCCTGGAAGGCTTTATGGGCCTTGTGGAGGGCATCGATACCGAGAGCTTCAAAGTCAAGCTCAAGGTCAATATGTTTGGCCGCGAGACGCCCGCAGAAGTGGACATCGCGCAGGTCGAGCTGCCGTAACCAACCGGCATCCGTTCTACCAAGGTAAGACCGCAGTGCGGTTCTTATAGAGCGTGTACACCGCGTACGCGCTCGTGGGAGGCGCGGAGACACCGCGCCGCAACTCACCACAGATTTTTGGAGGTGCATTTACTATGGCACAGAAAGTTACTGGCTACATTAAGCTGCAGATCGAGGCCGGCAAGGCGACTCCGGCTCCCCCTGTTGGCCCTGCTCTGGGTCAGAAGGGCGTCAACATCATGGCCTTCACCAAGGAGTTCAACGAGCGTACCAAGAACCAGATGGGTTATGTCATCCCCGTCGTCATCACTGTCTACGCTGACCGCTCCTTCAGCTTCATCACCAAGACTCCTCCGGCAGCCGTTCTGATCAAGAAGGCCGCTGGCATCAACACCGCTTCCGGCAAGCCCAACAAGGAAAAGGTCGCTACTCTGACCGCCGCTCAGGTGGAAGAGATCGCTAAGACCAAGATGCCCGACCTGAACGCTGCTTCTTTGGAAGCTGCCTGCAGCATGGTCCGCGGCACCTGCCGTTCCATGGGCATCGTCGTCGAGGGCTGAGACATAAACAGTGGGAGGGCATAACACTGCCCGCATGACCACACAGGAGGATATACAATGAAACATGGCAAGCACTATGTCGACGCTGCAAAGCTGGTCGATTCTACTAAACTGTACGAAGTGAACGAGGCTCTGGAGCTGGCCTGCAAGACCGCTTCCGCCAAGTTCGACGAGACCGTCGAGCTGCACGTCCGTTTGGGCGTTGATGGCCGTCACGCTGACCAGCAGGTCCGCGGCGCTGTCGTCCTGCCCAACGGCACCGGCAAGACCGTCCGCGTCTGCGCCATCGCTAAGGGCGCTGCCGCCGCTGCTGCTGAGGCAGCCGGCGCTGACATCGTCGGTGATGACGAGCTGATCGCAAAGATCGCCGGCGGCTTCATGGACTTCGACGTTGTCGTCACCACCCCCGACATGATGGGCCGCGTTGGCCGTCTCGGTAAGGTCCTGGGCCCCCGCGGCCTGATGCCCAACCCCAAGGCCGGCACTGTCGCTCCCGATCTGGGCAAGGCAGTTTCTGAGGCCAAGGCTGGTAAGATCGAGTACCGTCTGGACAAGCAGAACATCATCCATGTCCCCGTGGGCAAGGCTTCCTTCGGTGCAGAGAAGCTGTACAGCAACCTGGATACCGTCATGAGCGCCATTGCAAAGGCAAAGCCCGCCGCTGCAAAGGGCACTTACTTCAAGAGCGCTACCATCGCTACCACCATGGGCCCTGGCATCCGTCTCAACACCCTGAAGTACGGTGTCTGATCTGAGTTTTTGAGATAATTTCTTAAAAAATTTAGAAAAGCACTTGACAACCCCGCACGTTTGCGGTAAAATAATTATGCTGTTTTTGAGACAGCAGGTGCTGGAGTCCAGCGTAAGGCTATGCCGCCTGCCGAGAAACGTGCGTAAAGTTGCTTTATGCCTCTTTCTCGGACTATGTGCGGGAAAGAGGCTTTTTTCGTTGCTCACCAGCTTTCGATATAAGTTTTTGAAACGAGGTGAAACCGAATGCCCAGTGCAAAGATTCTTTCTGAGAAGCAGGCTTACGTCGCTGATCTGAAGGCAAAGTTTGAGAGTGCGGTTTCCGGCTGCGTCGTCGCTTACGGCGGCATCAACGTCGAGAACGACACCAAGCTCCGTAAGGAGCTGCGTGAGGCAGGCGTCGATTACATGGTCGTGAAGAACACCATGCTGCGTCTGGCTGTCAAGGGTACTTCTCTGGAGACCCTGGCTGAGCAGTTCAAGGGCGATACCGCTATCGCTTTTGCTCACGAGGAAGACCCCATGTCCGCTGCCCGCATCCTGTGCAAGTACCAGGACGGCGATAAGTCCAAGAAGTTCGTCGTGAAGGCTGGCTTCATGGAAGGCAAGGTCATGGACGCTGCCGAGACCAACGCCATCGCAAAGCTGCCCAACCGCGAAGGCATGCTGTCCATGTTTGCAGGCGCCCTCACCAGCACTCTGTCTGGTCTGGCTGTTGCAATGCAGGCTTATGCCGACAAGCAGGAGGAGCCCGCTGCCTGATGGCCGCGTGACCGCTGCTTAAAAAACATCTGAAATCAACAAACAAACCATTTATATTGGAGGGTTACTACTATGGCTTCTGAGAAGATTACTGCCATCATCGACTCCGTCAAGGAGCTGTCCGTTCTGGAGCTGAAGGAGCTCATCGACGCATACTGCGAAGAGTTCGGCGTTTCTGCTGTTGCTGCTGCTGCTCCCGCTGCTGCTGGCGCTGCTGCTGCCGCTGAGGAAGAGAAGACCGAGTTCGACGTCATCCTGGTCGAGGCTGGCGCTGGCAAGATGGGCGTCATCAAGCTGGTCAAGGAGATCACCGGTCTGGGCCTGAAGGAGGCTAAGGCTATCGTTGACGGCGCTCCCAAGGCTGTCAAGGAGAAGGCTTCCAAGGCTGAGGCTGAGGACATCAAGAAGAAGCTGGAGGATGCCGGCGCTAAGGTTGAGGTTAAGTAATTTAACCCCCTTAAAGTCAGCTTCTTGAATTTCGATTCTTGAACAAAGAGGCGCTCTCGCTGCAAAGCGGGGGCGTCTTTTTTGTGCTTGACAAACCTTGTGCTGATGTGCTATTTTATAAATATTAGCTGACCCTTCTGCTGACGGATCTTGTGGAGCACCACAGTGCAGAAGGGGAGAGAAGCTTTCATGCCGACCGTCTGGGCAGCCTTGCGTCGTGGTGCGCAAAGCTGCCCTTTTTGTTTAAGGAGGATGCTGAATATGAAGTCTGACATCGAGATCGCACAGGAAGCCAAAATGAAGCCCATCGCCGACATCGCCGCCAGTTTGGGCCTTGCCGACGAGGACGTGATCCCCTATGGCCGCTATAAGGCCAAGATAAACCACCGCCTCATCCATAAGGCATCGAAGCAGGGCAAGCTCATCCTCGTCACGGCTATCAGCCCCACCCCTGCCGGTGAGGGCAAGACGACCACCAGCGTGGGTCTGGCCGACGCCATGAACGCCCTGGGCAAAAAGACCATGCTCTGCCTCCGTGAACCCTCCCTCGGCCCTGTCTTCGGCATGAAGGGCGGCGCAGCCGGCGGCGGCTACGCACAGGTGGTGCCGATGGAGGACATCAACCTCCACTTCACCGGCGACATCCACGCCATCGGTACCGCCAACAACCTGCTGGCGGCCATGATCGACAACAGCATCCAGCAGGGCAACCCCCTGAACATCGACCCCCGCCGCATCACCTGGAAGCGCTGCATGGACATGAACGACCGTCAGCTCCGCTTCATCGTGGACGGCCTGGGCGGCAAGGTCAACGGCACTCCCCGCGAGGACGGCTTCGACATCACCGTCGCCAGCGAGATCATGGCCATCTTCTGCCTTGCCACCAGCATCTCCGATTTGAAAGAGCGCCTCTCTAAGATCGTCTGCGCCTACACCTACGACGGCAAGCCCGTCACGGCTGGGGACATCGGCGCAGCCGGTGCCATGACCGCCCTGCTGAAGGATGCCCTCGACCCGAACCTGGTCCAGACCCTCGAGAACAACCCCGCCATCATCCACGGCGGCCCCTTCGCCAACATCGCCCACGGCTGCAACAGCGTCATGGCCACCAAGCTCAGCCTCTCGCTGGCCGACTACGTCATCACCGAGGCAGGCTTCGGTGCAGATCTGGGCGCAGAGAAGTTTCTGGACATCAAGTGCCGCTATGCGGGCATCGCGCCCAGCGCCTGCGTGCTGGTGGCGACCCTCCGGGCTCTCAAGAGCCACGGCGGCGTAGCCAAGGCCGACCTGAACACTCCCAACCTCGAGGCCGTCAAGAAGGGCGCAGCCAACCTCGTCCGCCACATCGACAACATGAAGAACGGCTTCGGCCTGCCCGTCGTGGTGGCCATCAACGCCTTCCCCACCGATACCGCCGAAGAGCAGGCTTACGTCGAGCAGGTCTGCGCCGAGCAGGGTGTTCCCTGCGTCCTGAGCGAGGTCTTCGCCAAGGGCGGCGAGGGCGGCAAGGCTCTGGCCGAGAAGGTGCTGGACATCATGGAGGACCGTCCCATCCAGTACACCTACCCGCTGGAAATACCCCTCAAGGACAAGATCAACGCCATCGCCACCAAGATCTACCGCGCCGACGGCGTGAACTACAGCGCCGCCGCCAGCAAGACCCTGGCTGAGCTTACCGAGCTGGGTTACGGCGATCTGCCCGTCTGCATCGCCAAGACCCAGTACAGCTTCAGCGACAACGCCAAGCTGACCGGCGCGCCCACCGGCTTCACGATGGAGGTGCGCGAGGTGCGTCTGGCCGCAGGCGCCGGCTTCGTGGTGGTCATCTGCGGCAGCATCATGACCATGCCCGGCCTGCCCAGGAAGCCCGCCGCCGTGGGCATTGATGTGGACGCCGACGGCAAGATCACCGGCCTGTTCTAAACGAAAATTCGTTCCAGTTTTGCTCCTGCTGTCCCTCGGGACGGCGGGGGCTTTTTTGTTATATGTTCCAAAAAGTTAGACGCTATTTGTGCATTCTGCCCCGAAATTGTGTACGAAGCGTGTGAAATCTGAGAAAAAAGTCTCCCTGCGGTTTACAAAAGTGTAACAAAATGGTATACTTTACAGCAGTGAATGAAAGCTGAAAGGATGAGTCAAACGTGGAACATGCGCCGCACCGGATCTGGAAAAAACTGATGGCCCTTGTGCTGTCGCTCGTGCTGATGGCAGTGATGCTGCCGGGAGCGCTGGCGGTGGACCTCAACGTGGACGCAGGATTTTACTTCAAGCAGAGCCGGGGCGGCACCTGTACGCTGGCCTCCGCCGCCATGATGCTCCGCCGCCGCGCTTTTCTGGACGGCCTGACCGACTGGACGGACGTGACCGAGAACAGCGTCCGCGGCAGTGCGTGGGCAGGGGGCCTCTCCCACAGCTTCAACTATAACGCGATGCAGGTGGGTTACTCCACTCTGCCGTCCAACAACGAGGCGAAGAAGGCAGTGCTCATCCAGCTGCTGGCAGAGCACCCCGAGGGCATCGTCCTCTACGACCGCCGCCAGCCCCACGCCGTTCTCCTGACGGACTACACCGACGGCGTGTTCTACTGCTCCGACCCCGCCGGCAGCGTCTCCTCGGGCCGTGTGCCGATCTCGGCAGCCAGCATCTCCATCGCAGGTGCTTCCTGCTACTGGTACATATCTTCCGACCATAACAGCGCCGTCGCAACGCTGGACAGCCTCCGTCTGGAAGGAATGCGCTACCCGGTCAACATCCGCACCGGCAAGGGCATGAGCGTGAGCGGCACTGCCGCCAGCGCATCGGGTGCTGTGCTGAGCAGCGTGGAAGCGGCGATCCTCGATGCCAACGACCAGCCTGTTCAGAGCGCTGAGGCCTCGCCCAATGTGTCCAGCTGGTCTCTGAAGAACTTCGACAGCCAGCTCCGTTTCGGTGAGCTGCCCGAAGGCAGCTACACTTACATGGTCGTGCTGACCGACTCCAACGGCCAGACGCTCTGCTTCATGAGCGACTTCACCGTTTCCGGCAGCGCCAGCAGCACTGCGACCTACTGGACGGTGCAGGACCCCTCCGGCACGAAGCTGGGTCAGCTCGTTCAGGAGACCGAAGAGGCGGTGGCTGAGGCAGTCGAGAGTGAAGCTGAGGCTGTGACCGAGACCGAGACGAAGAAGGGGATGTGGAGCTGGCTTCTGGGCTGAGCTTCCCCAAAATAAAAAGACACAGGGTGGTCGGCAATGCTGACCACCCTGTTTTTGTGTCATCGGCAGAGCTGCGTCCCCGGGAAATAGTGGGCGAGGATGGCTTCGTAGGTCCAGCCCTGCTCGGCCAGCGCTTTGGCACCCCACTGGCTCAGGCCCACGCCGTGGCCGTAGCCTTTCGTCGTGATGCGGAAGCTGCCGTCCTGATACCGGATGGTGAAGCAGGCGCTCCGCAGCCCCAGAGCCCGCCGGAGGGCTGTGCCGGAGACGGTCTGGCCGCAGACGGGCAGAGAGGCCGCATAGCCCGAGGCTGTCAGGGTCGTCTCACCGAACCAGCGTTCCGGCGCGGCAGAGTCAGCAGAGATACCCAGTCCCGAGGAAAGAAGCTGCTGCACCTGCGGGGCAGAAAGGGTGAGGGTGACTTCGTAGTTGTCGGCGGAGAGGTCGGTGCTGCTGTCCACCGGGACGAGGTAGGGGAGTGCGCTGCCCCAGACGTTCTCGCTGGCCTCGGTACGGCCATTGGAGATGGCAAAATAGCTCGTCCCCGCCGCCGCACCGTCATAGCAGAGGACATCGCTGAGGACGGCGTCCGCGAGGGCCGAGAGACGGGCATAGTTGGCCTCGTAGTCGGTCCCCCAGTAGCTGTGGAGGACGGCGTCGGTCAGGTAGCCCTGCCGTCAGGTAGCCCTGCCGCCGCGCCGGGTCGGCAGAGAGCCAGCTGCCGTTGGCTGCGGAGGCGTGGTCGCGGCAGTAGAGCGCGTAGCTGTGGGCCGCGACGATCTGCGCCTTGAGGGCCTCGTCCGGCCATGTGAGGGGCATTTCAGCCGCTGCGGCCCCGATGAGATAGTCCCGCTTCGGCACCTGCTGCACCTCGCCGGTGCTCAGGTCTTCGATGAGAAAGACATCTGCGTCGCCCTCGAAAGCGGCGGGCGCAGCTTCCGATGCGGCGGAGGTGCTGGACGCCGGGGCAGGGGGAACGTCCGCCCTGCGGCCCAGCACGGCCCGGGCCAGCCGTACTGCCGCGCCACGCGCGCCCGGGGCCAGCCGGTAGCCCGCCAGCGGCAGGGCGCTGCCCAGCGCGAGGAGCAGGGCGCAGAGGAGCAGAAAGGCTTTTTTCATGGGGCATATCTCCCTCCCGGACAGACTTTTGGACTCAGTATACCGGCCTCCGTCGGCAAAAAAGCGCACAAGAAGGGAATGCCTTGCATTTCTGCCCAAAACGCGCTATCATACACTTATGATAATTCCCCCGAAAAGGGGATAAAGATTTGAGGATTACAGATGAACTTTTTTATCATGGTTTCGCTTTTCCTGAGCGCAGCGCTGGGCGTTTTCCGGGGCATCGACCTGGCCCTTCTCACCGACGCGGAAACGGGCCTGTGCATCGTCGGCTCGGTCTGGCTGCGGTACGGTGCGCTGGCCGTGGCCGTCGGTGCCGCTGTGGCGGCGGGCCGCTGCTGTAAGCCGCAGGCCGGCGCGCTGCGGGGACACTGCACCCCTTCCGGCGTCGTGGCACTGGCGGCGGCTGTCTGCTATGGCCTGGCTGCTGTGCTGCGCATCCTCTGGATGGGGAGCAGCGTGGTAATGCTTATCCGGGCTGCGCTGGAGGCGCTGTGCGCGTTCTGGATGATCGGTCTCGGCCTGAGCTGGCTGCGGAAGGACTGGAAGATCCCCACCCGCAGCCTGACGCCCGCCGTGCTGGGCAGCGCCGTGTTCTACTGGTGCGTGCTGGCCCGCTTTATGGAGAACAGCTCCAGCTGGCACCGGGTGGCCCCCACGGCGATGGTCTGGCAGCTGCTGGCGGGGCTGGTGTTCCTCTCGGCGCTGGCCCGGGTGCTCTACCTGCCCGGCACGTCGGATGGGCGCACTCTCTGCGCCGGCGGGCTGGCGGCGTTTGCCCTCTGCCTGTGCTGGGAGCTGCCCACCGTGCTGCAGACCCTCGTGCAGGAGGGCGGCGGGGCTCTACTGTCGCCGACGCTGCTGTTCCGGCTGGGGCTGTGCTGTGTGGGCGCTTTGGGAGCCTTGAGCGCTGTGCGCTGCACAAGGACTG
>OAXJ01001732.1_pt1 | contig 13291 bp, 10 predicted proteins | sample 1517241 | NCBI WGS metagenome assembly OAXJ01 (sample SAMEA2580293, study PRJEB22360) | human gut metagenome | biome: human gut; feature: human-associated habitat; material: faeces | place: Denmark | collected 2008/2010 | reverse complement strand
ACCTTAGACTAATTGCAAGAAATGCAAGCATTTCTTGCAAGGCAAAGCCGAGGAAGATGCCCTCCTCGGCTGTAATACTGCTTTATTATTGTTGTGAATCTCCACTTCCACTGCTCTGTGATGAATCACCTGAATTAGATGAAGAACCACTTGAAGAAGTAGACGAAGACTGTCCACTTGAGCTTGATGAAGATTGTCCTGAACTGCTTCCACTTGATGAAGAACTACTATCAGACGATGAAGAACTTCCTCCTGTAGAAGATGAATTACTTGAGCTACTTCCTGAACTGCTATAGCTGTTGCCACTTGAAGAATAAGATGACTTTTTCTTCTTCTTAATATATGTAGAGCTGTTTGAGTTACTAGAACTACCGTAAGAAGAATATCCTCTATGGTTACCTGAACAGTATGTAGAAACAGCTGTACCCTTTTCAAAGTAATCTGTTATAGCTGGGCAATAACTACTTGCCAACTTACCGGATATTTTACAAACTGTAGCCTTTACAACATCGTTAGGCATATCAAAGTCCTTGACTTCCATACCTTCATTTACCTGTTCCATAACCTTATTCCATACCTTTAAGTGTGTAGTTTGGTTAAAGCCGTTCATATTAGGAACTTTCTTGTCATATCTATCATAACCATACCAAATGCTTGCTACATAGTAAGGAGTATACCCAACAAATGTTAAGTCCTTAGAATCAGTTGTTGTACCGGTCTTACCTGCAAGAGGCATATTAGACTGCTTAAAGTTAGCTGCTGTACCAGTACCTTCCTTAACAACACTTGTCATAAGCTGTGTAACAATATATCCAGTTGATGGCTTAACAACCTGTCTTGTTTCCTTAGTATTTTCAAGGAGAACATTGCCATCGTGGTCAAGAACCTTGTCGTAGAACATAGGTCTGATGTACTGACCCTGATTTGCTAATGTACCATAAGCTGCTGCCAATTCAACCTGTGTAACACCCTTTGTAAGACCACCAAGAGCTGTAGCTGCATGGTTATCGTTTTCAAGAGTAGTAAAACCAAAGTTTAATAAGTAATCGTAGCAAAGGTCAATACCTGTTTCAACCATTACCTTTACTGCTACAACGTTCATGGAATCTCTGATACCTGTTCTAGGAGTTACAGCACCTCTGTAGCTGTTACCCCACCAGTTCTTAGGAGTGTATCCGTCAGCTGTTGTGTAAGGTTCATCGACGATAGTAGATGCAGCTGTTATTTTGCCCAAGTCAATAGCCGGAGCATAAGCAGCCAATACCTTAAATACAGAACCCGGCTGTCTAGCTGAATCTGTAGCTCTGTTGAAACCTCTGTTTACTGTCTTTTCACCTCTACCACCGGCAATAGCCTTTATTTCACCGGTATGGTAATCAATAATAGCCATTGAACACTGTGGTTGAACACTAATATCTGCTCTGTCTGCAAGTATCTTCTGAGTAGAAGAAAGACCTGCTTCTATTTCTGCTCTCTTGTCTGCTACCCAAGCTTCAGCACCGGCCTTAGAACGAGCAAACTGCTTGTATTCCTTGTTTGTTGTTTCACCTGTTGCTGTATCTTCAGTAGAAACAATGTAATTAATGTCTAAGCTGTAGTTAGGCTTAGGGAAATTAGAATCATCAAGCATTACATTGTCTACAATACCCTGTATTCTTGAATCGTAGTTAGAATAAATCTGCAAACCACCATTATAAATAACATTGTTTGCCTGCTTAGCACTCATATTGTACTTAGTCTGTAAATCCTCAGAAATCTGGTCAATAAGTGCATCTTCATAATAAGAATGTATTGTAACACCGTCATTCTTAGTGTCATTAGTTGCAAGAAGTTTAGACTTTAATACTCTTGAGTAAATATCCTCATTAATAGCACCGTCATATTCTTCCTGAGTAATAAGACCCTGCTTTAGCATATAGTTAAGGATAACTGTCTGTCTTGACTTGTTGTTCTCTGGCTCAGTTCTTGGTGAATACATAGATGGATTGTTTGTAATACCGGCAAGACAAGCACATTCTGCTAAGTCTAACTCTGACGCATCTTTACCAAAATAACCCTGAGCAGCTGTCTGTACACCACTGTATCCATGACCAAAACTAATAGTATTAAGGTACAATTCCATAATGTACTTTTTAGCCTCCTGCTTAGAGCCAAGCTGTGCCTTTAATTCCTTTTCGTACTTAAGGGCTAAATACTGTTCCTTAAGTTTTGTCTTAGGAGTATTTCTAGTAACATTAGTAATGTTATTTTTAATCAACTGCTGTGTAAGGGTAGAACCACCCTGTACCTGTCCTCCTGTAAGAGTTGAATAAGCAGCTCTTAAAAGACCTCTAACGTCAACACCATCGTGTTCGTAAAATCTTTCATCTTCAATAGCCATAATGGCATTCTGCATATTTTCCGGAATTTTATCAATAGTTATGTACTCTCTGTTTTCCTCGCCATGAAGTTTAGAAAGTTCTTTATTTTCGTTGTTATAAACTACTGTAGTATATGTTCTAGGCTGAATACCGGAAAGTCCTAAGTCCGGTATACTTCTGATAAGAGCAACATAACCACCTATTAAACCACCGGCTGCTGCAAAACCTACCATTATAGCAATCATAAGTACTATAGACATAAACACAGTAAATGGTTTAGAATGTTGATTTTTATTTTTCTTCTTCTTTAAATTTCTTTCTTTTTTGTTGGTCTTATATGAACCACTTTTGGCTCTGGAGATTGAACTACTTCTTCTGTGTTCACCCTCTGAACCACTCCTTCTACTTCCGTCAGGCTGATTCATTTTATCCCCTCCTTTGTCATATAATTATAACAGAATTGTGCCTATTTATAAAGGAAAATTTTACTGAAGGCTTTTTCAATAACGCAAAAGGAGGCTGTAACATTGAAGAATAGTGGATTTTTTAAAACAGCCAGAAATATTACATTTTTGTTACTTATTATTTTTTTTGTAATATCTGTAGCCTACATACATTTCGTTATGCCTATTTCAGTAAAAATTTGTCAAAAATATGCCATTACTTCTATTAATAATATTATACAAAATTCATTGTATTCATCATCTAAAAATATAAAAAGCGAGGACTTTATTCTTCGCTCTGACAACAACGGCCGTTTAGAATATTTAAGTGTAAATTCTATGATTGTAAATAATATATGTGCCGAAACAGCCTCAACTGTCTCCCAAAATCTCAATAACCTTACTACCTCTAAAATACGTCTGCCCCTAGGTGTGTTTACCGGTCTTCCTATTCTCTCACACTTTGGACCAAGCACCACAATACGCTTGCAACCCATAGGAGATGCCACTGCCGACTATGAAACATCTATGACACAGGCAGGAGTAAACCAAGTCAATTTTCAGGTTTGGATAAATGTGCATACAACAGTTTCTATAGTAAATCCCCTTTGGTCAAAGGATTTGGAGATAACCAGAAAGCTAACCCTTGTAAACACAGTATTTAACGGCGAAATTCCTAAAACTTATATTAAAGTACAGTAAATAGCTTGACTATGGGTCTTTAATTTAATATAATGTAATTTACTAAGGTTATTTAAAATTTCTTTTTACAGCCTTTTTGATTATTGCTTGTGCAATCTTTATTTAATTGGATTTTTAGAAGTAATAAAACGTAAAAAGATATACTAACGAAATGGAGATGTGACAATGTTAAACTTTATTAATCTTTTAACTGCAAGTGTAACTATGCCGGGTGGCACAAACGAAGTTGCTACACAGGCAGCTAATGCTGTTTCAGAAGTTGCTACTGAAGCTACTTCTGCTGCATCAATTTTTGGTATGCAGATGGGCAAAGGTGGAAGCACAGCTATTTTAATTCTTTATATTGCTGCTCTTGCCCTTGTTTTCTATTTCTTTGCTGTTAGACCACAGAAAAAGAGAGCTGCTCAGTTAAAGGAAATTCAGCAGGGTATTAAGGTTGGCGACGAAGTAATGACTTCTTCAGGTTTCTACGGTAAGGTTGTTGAACTTGAAGGCGAAGATATTGCTGTTGTTGAATTTGGTACAAATCGTGGTGTTAGAATACCAGTAAATAAGAGCGAAATTATTGGAAATAAGAACGCTACAGCTAAGACTGAAAAATAATTTTTAATGCACCCTATGGTTTTGCCATAGGGTATATTTACACCAAAAAGAAATTATATTGTCACTTTTCTTACAGATAAATTTACTATTGATACAGGCACTTAACTGTGCCTACGGAGGTTAATAAATGCTTGATGTTGCACTTTTAGGTACAGGTGGAATGATGCCTTTACCTGGCAGATATTTAACAAGCCTTATGCTTCGCCTTGAAGGCAGAATGATGCTCATTGACTGTGGTGAATGTACACAGGTTACAATGAAGTTATTAGGCTGGGGCTTTAAAAACATTGATGTTATATGTTTTACTCACTACCACGCAGACCATATTTCCGGTTTACCTGGACTTCTTTTAACTATTGGGAACTCTGCTCGTACAGAACCCCTTACCCTTGTTGGTCCAAAAGGTCTTAAAAAGGTTTACGCCGGTCTTAGTTGTATCTGTCCGGAACTTCCTTTTGAAGTAAAACTTATAGAGCTTGAACCACAGGATACAATAGATATAGGTGTATTCCACATAAATTGCCTTAAAGTAAATCACAAAATTACTTGCTATGCCTACAATGTTCAGGTTAAGAGAGTAGGTAGATTTGATGTACAAAAAGCCAATGCTCTCAATATTCCTAAAAAACTTTGGAGTATTCTCCAGAAACAGCAAAGTGTAGAATTTGAAGGCAAAACATATACTTCTGATATGGTTCTTGGCTCTCCACGAAAGGGTATAAAAGTTTCATATTGTACAGACACTAGACCTACAAAGGAACTTCCGGCTTTTGTTGAAAACTCTGACCTTTTCATTTGTGAAGGTATGTATGGCGAAAAGGATAAAATTCAAAAAGCTAAGGAATACAAGCATATGATGTTTACTGAAGCTGCTGAAATTGCTAAAAAAGCTAACGTAAACGAAATGTGGCTTACTCACTTTAGCCCTGCTATGCCTTTCCCTGAAGAATTTTTACCATCAGCTAAGGAAATATTTGAAAATACCCATATTGGAAAAGACAGAAAGAATGTTACTCTCCTTTTTGAGGAGGACTAAACAGCATATTAATGCTTGAGGTATTATGGAAAATATTAGCGATTACGCTCTTGTTCAGGAAAGTCTGAAAGGCAATGAAGACAGTTTTTCAGAGCTTGTCAGACGATATAAAAACTTGGTTTTTGCCACAGTCTATAAGATATTGGGCGATTACGAAGAAAGTCTGGACTTATCACAAGAAATATTTGTAAAAATATATAATAATTTGTGGAGGTATTCTCCCAAACATAAGTTTTCAACTTGGGTCATAACTATTGCTACAAACCGTACAATAGACTTTTGCCGGAAGCGAAAAGTAGATACAGTCCCTATTGAAAACAGCGAGTATTACCTATCCCAAACACCATCGGCAGAAAGCACTTACCTTGATAAAGAGCGTAGTTCTGCCATAAATAAAGCCCTTTTATCACTGCCTGATAAATACTTGACGCCTATAATTATGTATCATAACGAAGGTATGAAGTATACAGAAATAAGTGAGGCTTTAGGCTTACCTCTTTCTATGGTGAAGAATAGAATTTACAGAGGCCGTAAGTTATTAAAAGAAATATTGGAAAAGGAGGGAAAACAAAATGGATTGTTCTGATTTAAACAGATTTTTAAATAATGAAATGACAGATGAAGAACAGAAAATTTTCAAGGAACACACTAAACAGTGTAAAGTATGCAAAATTCAAACAGAGTTTTACAATTCCCTTGAAATAAATAATATTCCCCCACTTCCGGAAAATTTTGAAGTTTCAGTTATGACTAAAATACACAATAAACCAAAATTTTATGGTTTTGCGATTTTTGCACTTTGTTCCGCATTTGTTGGCATAATAGCCACAATTACAACTAACTACTTTGAACTTGTGCATATACTTAAAACTGAACATTATCCACATATGCTGTTACAGCTTGTGGATAAATTAAACTTTTTAGTAAACCAATTTATTTACTTATGGGAACACTTATCCTATAGCATAACAACAACTGTACCGGACTTTTTATTTTTTGGTGCATTTGTAGTGTTCCTTATATTTATGCTTTACAATTTGTCATTAAAGGAGAGATTATAATTGGAAAAGGAAATTAAAATACTGGCTATTGAAAGCTCTTGTGACGAAACTTCTGCTGCCGTTGTTGTAAATGGTAGAAAGGTTTTATCCAATGTTATAGCCTCTCAAATTGCTACACATACATTATACGGAGGTGTTGTTCCAGAAATAGCATCTCGTCAGCATATTGAGGCAATAGACTATGTTATTGAGCAGGCTCTTTTAGAGGCTGATACTAAAAAAGAAGATGTTGACGCTATTGCTGTTACCTATGGTCCAGGTCTTGTAGGTGCTTTACTTGTTGGTCTTTCAGAGGCAAAGGCTTTAGCATTTGCTCTTAATAAGCCACTTGTCCCAGTACATCATATTGAAGGTCATATTGCGGCTAACTATATTGAAAACATTAATTGGGAACCACCTTTTATGTGTCTTATAGTAAGTGGTGGCCATACTCACTTAGTACATATTAAGGATTATGATGACTTCGATATTTTAGGCAAAACTCGTGATGATGCAGCCGGCGAAGCCTTTGACAAAGTTGCCAGAGTATTAGGTATACCTTATCCAGGTGGTCCTGGCATTGACAAACTTTCTTGCGAAGGCGACCCAAATGCAATTAAATTCCCAAGAGCAAAACTTGAGGACAATGCCTATGACTTTAGTTTTAGTGGCTTAAAATCTGCTGTTTTAAACTACTTAAACAAAGAAAAAATGATGAATCACGATATAAACCGAGCTGATGTTGCAGCCAGTTTCCAGCAGTCTGTTGTGGATATTCTTGTAGAGCGTGCTATGAGAGGTTGCAAAGAATTAGGACTTAATAAACTTGCCCTTGCCGGTGGTGTATCAGCTAATAAACATTTAAGAGCAGCTATGGAACAGGCTTGTAAAGAACATAACATAGAATTTAATGTTCCTAAGCCAATATTGTGTACAGATAATGCTGCTATGATTGGTAGTGCCGGTTACTATGAATTTATGAAAGGCAATACAGCTACAATGGATATAAATGCTTACCCTAGTTTAAAATTAGGTGAGTCAGCTTTCCACAAAAACTAAAAAATAGCATATAAACAAAGTGGACTTATGCACAATTCTTGAGAACTTTATTCTCCATTGTGTATAAGTCCATTTTTTATATAAAATCAAAAATTTTTAATTTATCCACATTTACAATTCCACTTATTCTAAAATGTGTATAACTCCATATTTTCAAATTGAGAATTGACACAAAAAAAGACCTATGGCAAACCATAGGTCTTGATTTATGAAAATTACTTTCTGCCGTACTTCTTGTTGAACTTTTCAACACGACCGCCAGCATCGTTAAGGTTCTTCTGATTACCTGTATAGAATGGGTGGCACTTAGAACAAACTTCAACTCTGATTTCTTCCTGAGTAGAACCGATTGTAAATTCGTTACCACAGTTACACTTAACCTTAGCCTGATAATACTTTGGCTGAATTGCTTCCTGCATGTCTTACACCTCCATAAAAATTGGGATACATTTTGGCATCCCCTCGACATTATAACGAAGTAATTATATCACACCGCTTGTCTCAATGCAAGTATTTTTTATTTATTGTTACTAAGTTTGAGAATAGCTTTCACAAAATCCTCATTATTGTCAGTTTTAACTAATAAGTCCATTACCTGTTCAGTAACTTCCTGATTAGTCATAGAACCACTAAATGACTTTCTGAGGAAGTATACAGCATCTAATTCGTCTTTTGAAAGGAGTAATTCCTCGCGTCTTGTACCAGACTTAGCCATATTAACAGCAGGGAAAATGCGTTTTTCAGACATCTTTCTGTCTAACACAAGTTCCATATTGCCTGTACCCTTAAATTCTTCAAAGATAACATCGTCCATTTTAGAACCTGTTTCCACAAGGGCAGTTGCAAGTACAGTAAGGCTACCGCCTTCTTCAATATTACGAGCAGCACCGAAAAATCTCTTTGGCATATAAAGAGCTGCTGGGTCAAGACCACCAGAAAGTGTACGACCACTAGATGGTACAGTAAGGTTGTAAGCTCTTGAAAGACGAGTAATACTGTCTAAAAGCACAACAACATCTTTCTTCTGTTCAACCAATCTCTTAGCTCTTTCAAGAACCATTTCAGCCACTCTCTTATGGTGTTCTGGCTGTTCATCAAATGTAGAATAGATAACATCAACATTACCCTGAATACTTCTCTGCATATCAGTTACTTCTTCTGGTCTTTCATCAATAAGAAGAACAATTACAAATACATCAGGATGATTGTGAGTAATAGCATTTGCTACCTTTTTAAGAAGTACAGTTTTACCAGCCTTAGGTGGAGCAACTATCATACCTCTCTGACCCTTACCAATAGGAGCCATAATATCTATAATTCTTGTAGAAAGTTCGTTTTTACTTGTTTCAAGTTTAAGTCTTTCTGTAGGAAAAATAGGTGTTAAATCTTCAAAATTAGGACGCTTTGCTACGCTCTGTGTAGGCTCACCATTTACATGAGTAAGGAAAAGCATAGCAGGGAATTTTTCATTCTCCTTTGGCTTTCTGAGTCTACCTACAAGCTTATCGCCTGTTCTAAGGTTAAATCGTCTAATCTGAGATGGAGATACATAAATATCCTTTGTACCAGGGAGGTAATTTTCAACTCTCATAAAGCCGTAACCCTCTGTAAGTACCTCAAGGATACCCTCTCCAACAACACCACTATCTAATTCCTTTAAATAATCGCTGTTTTTATTATTATTTTCTTCTTTAGGCAAAGAAGTAGGTGCTACTTTTTCAAGTACATCAATAAGTTCTGCCTTTTTATATCTTGTAATACTTCCAATGCCCTTTTCTCTTGCAAGTTCTCTAAGTTCTACAAGAGTCATTTCTTTATAATCCATATTTCCTCCAAAATTAAGGAATAATCAATTCCTGACCAGGATGATAGGTACTGGATTCATTCATATTGTTTGCTTTAAGAATTTTGCTCCAGTTTTCCTTTGTATATTCCCCGTAAACACTCTTACAAATTTTTTCGCCTGTATCTCCACTCTTAACTGTATATGTAGTACCAGAAGCAGTTGCTCCTGTTAAGTTTGATGATGTACCATCACTATTTACTATTTGAACAGCCTGAGTATTATTATTTCCAGAACTTACAACAGCTGTTGTAGCACTTTTAGTTACTGCCTCTGTTGTAGCTACTGTAGTTGCCTGTGTAGTAATTTCGCTAGTTATATCCTCAACAATAGCTGTTGTTTCCTCTGTATTATTGCCAGCCATTTTATTAAGCTGTTCTCTTGTAGAATCAAGCTGTAACTTATAGCTATAGCACATAGCAGCAAGAGCTGTTACTGCAACTACAAGAATAACAAACAATGCCCCAATGAAGAACTTCTTTAAACCTGAGCCTTTTCTGTACTCATCGTCAAAGTCGTCATAATCTTCATCATCGTCTTCTTCGTCTAAATCCTCGTCTTTATCATAATCTTCTGTTTTGTCATTATGTTCAGACTTGTCTTCAACTTCATCATCATCTTCTTCGATTTCTTCGTCATCATCTTCGAAATCGTCTTCTTCATCTTCGTCTTTTTTCTTTTTCTTCTTGAAAAGACCAAAAAGACCTTTCTTTGGCTTATCTTCTGTATCATCAAAATCGTCTTCGTACTCGTCTTCTTCCAAGTCTTCGTCATCGATTTCTTCTTCTACAGGTTCTTCTGGCTTTTTCTTGCCTTTCTTCTTTTCCTCAATGAATCGTCTGCGGCGACTAGGTATAACATCTTCTTCTACCTCTGCCTCTGTTTCAGTTGTAATAGCATTGAGAACTTCTTCTTCCTTAGTCATATCATTATCCTCCTGTGATACAGGCTGAGTTTCCTCTGCCTCATTATCTTCAGTAGCTGTAAGGTTATCGTCTGAAATAACCTCACTAGCATCTATTAAAGGCTTATCTAATATTACTGTCTTTTCTGCTACATAAGTATTTTTGTTATCATTCTTTTCTTTGAACTTAGTTGGATAATCTTCCTGAGTATGATTTTCCTGTTCTTCCATTTCATCAGCAACATTGTTAATGCTTTCTTCTGGAACAGAAGTAACAGTTATTGTGCTTTCTCCTACAGGTTCTGTATCCTCACTTGCAACATCTTCAACCTCTGGAGTTTCTTCAACTTCATCAGTAGTAGCTTCCTGAACCGGTTCTTCTTCAACAGTTTCATTTACTGTTTCAGGTTCTTCAATCTCCTGTACATCTTCTGTCTTTTCTTCTGTACTTGTGTCAGCAGATACCTCTGTATTATCCTCAGTTTCAACTTCTTCTATATTTGAAGTTTCCTCTGGCTTTTCTTCTTTATTCTTTAATTCTTCTTCTTCGGCAATTTTATTTACAATATTGCCAAGACCTATATCGTCTACAGAAATATCATCAAGAGAATCTTTCTTCTTGTGTATCTTTCTGTTTTCTTTCTTAGCAGGTTTAATATCTTCCTTAGGTTCTTCTGTTTTTTCTGGTGTTTCTTCTTTTTCAGTTTCTCCTAATATTTCCTTTATTACCTTGTCTGGGTCAGCAAATTCCATAGTTGCCGGTTTCAAATGAACCTTTTCAAGTCTTTCCTCAATATCATTCAAATCCATAGAAGAAAGTTTAGCCGTATCAAAAATACTAGGCTTTACTGGAGGAACAGCCTCCTCCTCTTCAATAGGTGCAACTGACTCTAGTTCTTCTGGTGCTGGCATATCGAAACCCTTATTTGTGCCGTCAATAAGGTTTACATCGTCATCTTTATCGTCCTTATATTCTTCTACTTCCTCAGGAAATTCGTCTTCGTAGTCTTCAGGTTCTTCAGTTTTCATTTTTTCAGCTAACTTACTGAGTGCCCCAGCAAAAAATCCGCCTTTTTTCTCTTTTTTAGGCTTATCTTCGTCTTTAGGTTCTACATCAGATACCTTATCCATATAATCATCGTCTACAAAATACAGTGTAGCATCTTTTTGAGCTCCGTCAAAATAACTTTGACCGCCATCATCAACATATTCTTCTAATAATCTGCCTACTGCCATTCTTGTTTTATCTGCGTTAAATTCGTTTAACGCCTGTTCAAGACGCTTCTGGTGTAAGTCAGACAACAGCTGTTCGGCACTTTTATTTTTCTGTTCAGCCATTGTTGTACCTCCTACAATTTATGTTATAAATTTGTGTATATACTAAGAACAAATTAACTTTGTTAATTTGTGGCTTGATAAACAAGCCATCGGATTTATCTTTCCGATTCAATATAAAAAAGCCTTTGCATTTTTACTTTGCAAAGGCTTATATATTATTTATTTAATTTTGCTGTGCTAGTTGTAGTATTTGTTTTGTTATTATTCTTAGCTACAGATTTTGGATAAATATATACTACATACTGCTGACAATAACCGGCTGAAAGCTGTTCATAAGTAAATCCATGTGTAGGATTTTTGCCTGAGTCTGCTGTATAATACTTATCGCCTACTCTATTTCGAACCATAATATAATGTCTGCCACCAAAATCTACCCAGTCACTGCCCTTTGAAACAAAAAGTGCAACACCATTTGCATCAAGACAAGCGTCCATTGTAGCTTTTTTAGCTTCATTCCAAGGTTCCATATACACTGGGAAGCCTGCAAGCTGTGCCAACTTAGCCTGTGACTTAGAATAGATTATTACTTGATACCAAGCACTACTACCTATAAGAAGATTTGCTGCAAGAGCAACTTCCGGAGGAGAAACTGTAACACCTGAAAGTGTTGAAAGTGCCATAGCAAGAGAACAAACCCCACAAGAATTACCTGCCCAAACCTTGCCCGGAGCAAGACCTGAAACCTCTATTATAGTATTTGCTGTCTGCAATTCTGTAGCTGGTTCTGTCTTAGTCTTTGATGCTGTTTTTGCCTTTGTTGTATGCTCTGTAGCCTTTTCTACAACCTTAGTAGTTGCTTCTTCTACGTCTACAGCTGAGTCAGATAAAACAATTTCAGGCATAACTTCTACACTTTTTTCGTCCTGACCTACGTTTTCAGTTACAGCCTCACTGACAGCCTCAACCTTTTCTTCTTTCTTAATATCCTTAAAAAGACTATTGGAGCTAGTTGAACTACTTCCACCATAGGCACAAGAATATTTATTAGGCCATTTATGCCCTACCTGATGCCAATGAACTGTACCATAACCGTTTATTTTTGTAAACTTATCTTCTTCATACTTGCATTTTTCAAGCTCTGTGTTATCTCCAACATAGACCATCAAGTCCTTTATATACTGTTCATTACTAGCCTTTGCCACCTTTTCAAGCTGAGGCCACAAGCCACTGAATGTACCCTTTTTACCATACAATTTACCGTCAGCATTGTAATGACAAGCCACTGGACCATTAGAAGTGGTTTCTGTATTTAATTCTGCTGATGTTGTAGAAGTACTAGAAGAAGACTCTGTCAATATTTCTTCGGCATTTACCATTTCTTCTTCCTTTGTCAAAACACCGTTTTTTAAATTGACAACGCCACTTACTACAATCACAACAATAGCAAATACACAAACTATAACATAAGATTTTTTTTGTTTGATAAATCTGCCTATGATTTTGATTTTTTCTTTTCCACTAGCTTCTGACCATTTTTCAAAAACATCATTCTCAGATGAACTGCCTTTGAAAAACTTCAGAGGTTTAGCAAAAATTTGTTTCAGTTTTTCCGTCATTTTTTTTAATTTCATTATAAGCATCCCAATCTTAAATAATTTCTGACAATTATATATCATAGAACAAAAAAACTTATAAGTCAACAAAAAACGACATTATTCAAACTTTTTTAATATTACAAAAATAGCACAAATTTTTTTAAAAAATATCCCAACTGCATTTATTACAGCTGGGATATAAAAATTTATTATACAATTCTTGTCATAGGTAAATCATTGTTTATACCTTTTGACATCAAAATCTGGTGTAAATCTATTATGCCATTGTGGAATGTAGCAGCACAACCGGCTAAATACAAATCCCACATTCTGGCAAATTCTTCGCCTTTAGTTGCCACAATTTCGTCCCAATGTTTAAGGAAATTTTCTCTCCAACAAAGCAAAGTCTTTGAATAGTGTCTTCTTAA
>OAXJ01001698.1_pt1 | contig 13527 bp, 9 predicted proteins | sample 1517241 | NCBI WGS metagenome assembly OAXJ01 (sample SAMEA2580293, study PRJEB22360) | human gut metagenome | biome: human gut; feature: human-associated habitat; material: faeces | place: Denmark | collected 2008/2010 | reverse complement strand
GAGCGGTGTTTGATTTTTTGCCAGGCGTCCTGAGGGTTAACGGTATAGGTTTCCGGATTTTTCAGGATTTCCGCTTCTTCATCCAGCCAGTGGATGCGTCCGTTCTGTTTTAATTGTTCACGCAGAGCCTGATAAACGTTTACCAGGTGGGTGACATCGCTCAGAGCATAGCAGAGCTGGCTTTTATCGAGCGGTCGGATAGACCAGTTGGACAGACGGGATGATTTGTCGAGCTCAACGTCACAGATTTTTTTGACCAGTGTTTCATAACTGACGGAATCGCCGTAGCCGCAGACCATGGCGGCAATCTGAGTGTCAAAAAGCGGTTCGGGAATAAAGCCGGTCAGCATGTAAAGAATTTCGATGTCTTGGCGCCCGGAATGGAAAACTTTGGTGATGCCGGGGTTTTTCAGCAATTCGACAAAGGGGGAAAGGTCCAATCCCTCAGCCAGCGGATCGATAACGGCAGCGTCATCCGCAGCTCCGACCTGAATCAGGCAGAGTTTTGCATAATATGTTTTTTCGCGCAGGAACTCCAAATCAATGGTGATAAATTCCCGGTTTTGTAAACTGTGGCAAAATTCTGTCAATGCCGCCGTCGAATCAATTACTTTCATAGATAAGCCCAACCGTCTTCCTTTCTAAAGTTTTTTGTACTGCGAAATAATTATAGTTTCCTGTTATTTAATATTGTTTTAATGGCGGTGCAACAGAAAAATCTGTTTCGCAAAATTTTAAAAAAAAGACTTGCACTTTTGTCTAAATTGGGATATAGGAAAACTCATACTTTCTATTATTTGAGATATATTACATCAGATACAGGCCTGTTGCGTGGTTAACTTCAGGTTTTTGTGACAACCAAAAATTATTGTTAAATTTTCAAAAAGTTCAAGCTTTATGGAAACAAGTAAAGTTAAGAGATTTATCTTCGCACCGAAGAATGAATCTTTGAAAGCAGCTCTCGAGAGCCAGTCAAACAACGTGCGTAAATCTGTTTATCTTTCGCCTTACAGCGAAGAAGAGTTTATGCGTATCCGTGTCCGCAACCATTCGAACACGACGCAGGGCATTTGCCGTGCTTTGGCACACCGCGTTTCACCGATTACCTATTATAAGCTTCATGCTTACGGTCACGGTGACGAATTGTGTTCTGCCGTTGTCGGAACCATTCGCGTTGAGAACAAACCCTACGACGAAGTGGTTCAAACGGTGAAAAAAGTGCTGGACGAAGTTCGGGCAGAGAGCAAGATTTTCCTTAAACTCAAGGTTTCGGACATTCTTGCCAAAGACGAGACGCCGTGGGTGGAAGTTTTCTGCTCCAAAAACCGCCGTTTGACCGTGGAACAGTGGCAGCCGCAGCTCGCTAAAGTCGCAGCAGCATTGGGTGCCGAACTTGTTCTCTGGGATGCCGAGATCCGCGAAATGTAGTTTCTTTTAAGCCAGAAAAAAGAAATTTAAAGAGTTGGTGTGTGAACACCGACTCTTTTTTTATGTCCGGCAAGGGAGGAAAATAAATCGGTTTGGCGGCGTTTGCGGTTAAAAGCCTGCTCTTTTATGCGCTTTTCCGGGTGATAGCGCGTTTAAGGACTTGCCAAGCCGGGAATTTGGTTCTACAAATAGAGAGTTTTTTAATTAAACGTATGAGGTTTTTATGAATCAATATCGAACACATACCTGCGGGGAACTGCGGGAAGCGGATGTGAATAAGACCGTGACTTTGGCGGGTTGGATTCACCGTAAACGGAATTTGGGCAATCTCTGCTTCGTGGATTTGCGAGATCACTACGGCATTACACAGTGCGTTGTGGACAGTTCTTCCGATTTGTTCGATAAACTCAACGATATTCGCGTGGAAAGCGTTATCGGTGTAACCGGCAAAGTTCTGCATCGTGAAAGCGTCAACAAAAATATGCCGACCGGCGACATTGAAATCAAGGTTGAAGCCGTGGAAGTTTATTCCCGGGCGGAAATGCTGCCTTTTCAGGTGGCGATGGAAGACGACGCGCCGGAAGAACTGCGTTTGAAATATCGTTTTCTTGATTTGCGCAAAGAGCGCATTCATCAGAATATTATGCTGCGTTCAAAAGTTATTGCCGCGATGCGACGTTTGATGGTTGAGCAGGGCTTTACCGAGTATCAGACGCCGATTTTGACTGCCTCTTCGCCGGAGGGTGCGCGTGATTTTCTGGTGCCGTCCCGTATTAATCCGGGCAAATTTTACGCGTTGCCGCAGGCTCCGCAGCAGTTCAAACAACTGCTGATGGTTGCCGGTTTTGACAAGTATTTCCAGATTGCGCCGTGTTTCCGCGATGAAGATCCGCGTGCCGATCGTTCTCCCGGAGAGTTCTATCAGCTGGATATGGAAATGTCTTTTGCCACGCAGGAAGATGTTTTTAAAGTCATTGAGCATGCCATGGGCGGTGTTTTTAACGAATTCGGCGCCGGAAAGAAAGTTGATCAGGCTCCGTTTATGCGTATTCCTTTCCGGGAGGCAATGCTGAAATACGGTTCGGATAAACCTGATTTGCGCAATCCGCTGATTATTCAGGAAGCAACCGCGCTGTTCGGCAATTCCGGTTTCGGCGTATATGACGGCAAAGTTGCCGAAGGCGCAAGCGTACGGGCTATCGTTGTGCCGGGAATTGCAGACAAGCCGCGTTCTTTCTTTGATAAGCTGGATGCTTTTGCCAAAGAAAACGATATGGGCGGCATGGCTTATATTGCTTTTGCCGAAGGCGGAGCCAAGGGAATTGCCAAGCTGCTGAGCGCCGAGAAATTGACAGAAATCAAACAAACGCTGGGGGTTAAAGACGGCGATGCCGTGCTGTTTATGATCGGCAGCGGTTTGAAACTGGACAAGTTTGCCGGCAAAACCCGCTTAAAACTGGGCGAAGATTTGGATTTGAACGAGAAAAACGTTTTCCGCATCTGCTGGGTGGTTGATTTTCCGTTTTATGAGGAAAATGAAGAAACCGGCGCAGTTGAATTTTCGCATAATCCGTTCTCAATGCCTCAGGGAGGTATGGACGCCCTGTGCAACAAGAAACCGCTGGATATTCTGGCTTATCAGTATGACCTGGTTTGCAACGGTGTGGAACTGGCTTCCGGCGGCGTTCGCAACCATGAGCCGGAGATTATGTATAAGGCGTTTGAAATTGCCGGTTATAACAAAGAATTTGTGGACAGCAAATTCGGCGGCATGATTAATGCTTTCAAATACGGGGCTCCGCCGCACGCCGGCTGCGCTCCCGGAATTGACCGAACGGTTATGCTGCTGCTGGATGAGCCGATTATCCGCGACGTTATTCTGTTTCCGTTGAACGGCAAAGCACAGGATCTGATGATGCAGGCGCCGAACTTCGTGACAGAAAAACAGCTGGAAGAACTGCATATCAAGATTGTTCCGGCAGAAGACAAGAAATAACGAATTTAAGGGCTTTTCCGGAGAAAAGCCCTTGTTTGTTCCAATATGTATCAGGAAGAAGACAATGAAAAAGTTTTGGTTGAGTTTGACTGTTCTCATCATGTTGTCGGCGTGCAAATCGGTGACTTTTAACGATTTAAATGTTCAGATGCCGAATGCGAATCTGCTGCCGCCGCTGAATACGGAAGTGGACAGGGAAAGTGTCCGCGACAGTTTTGACGTTCAGTATTCGGGGAGTTCTTCCCGTTCGGGCTATACGGATGCCAGCGGCTGGGGCGGAAGCATTGACAGCGTTAATATCGTGCGCAAGCGCGACCGGCGGATGCGCGACATGATAACTTTGTTTGACCGCAATGCGGCCAATGTGTCGCAGGCTTACGGCGAACGCAAGGGAACAATTAAGCTGCGGGTGACCAACAGCAGTGTTTACAATTCAGGGCTTTATTATGCCGTTCCCTCGATTTTGAGTCTGCATACGCTGAATTTGCTGGGAATGCCGTATCTGTATGCAAATACGGATTTGGAGACGGAAGTTTCGATTTATGACCGCAGCGGCGATTTGGTCTGGAAAACGACAGTGGTCGGGCATGGTGAGGAAGTGGTAGCCATGTATTACGGCTATAATGAGGAAGAAGCTCATGTCATGAGCAGCATTCGGGCGATGAAAGATGCACTGGCTAAGGTTAATATGAATATTGCCAATGATTTTCAAATGATTAAAAAAGGTTTGCAATAAAATGCAAAAAAAATAAAAAAATCTTTTGACATTCATAAAAAAATGGCTTAAATATCAGCATCAGTTTGATGCCTCGTCGTCTAACGGTAGGACACGACACTCTGGATGTTGGTATCTTGGTTCGAATCCAGGCGAGGCAGCCATAAAAAAGCACCCTTAACAGGGTGTCCTTAATAAAACAATAATATTGTTTTCGTTGAAACGGCATAGGTTTTCTATGCCGTTTCTTCGTTGTTGAATAATGATAATGGCAGTATGCCGACTAAATCATAAACAATGTCAATTTCTTGTGTTCTCTTTCCGTCAATAGTTTGCGGTGCGTGAACATAAACACGCTTTACCATATCGTTTAATACTGACGGAGTTAATTCCTGTAAATCAAAATATTTATGTACTTTTGAAATAAATCTTTCCACATTGTCGGATTGTTCCTCTGTTTCGGATATTTCAGCAGATAAATTTTCAATAATTGATTTTAATTCTGCCTGTTCCTTTTCATGGGTTTCCGATAGCATTTCAAATCTTTCGTCCGAGATTTTTCCGCTTACATTATCCTCGTAAATACGCTGAAACAATAGGTCTAATTTTGTTTTCTTCAACAAGTGCAATTAAATCATTCCAACTCGGACGATTGAAGTTCGTACCGGAAAAGCCGTCATCAACAAAAAATTGCAGATTTTTAAAACCATTTTCTTTTGTGTATTTACTTAAAATATTTTTTTTTGATTTACAATACTGTTACTGTCGTCCTGTAATTCATCATCACGGCTCAAGCGACAATATAAAGTCGTTATTTTATCAGACTGTCTCATCAAATCTTGTTCCTCCTTTTTATTCGGACAGTCTGTCAAAACAGAATTTCTTATATTTATTATATCACACATTTTACTATTTGTCAGCCCCTTTCTTTTCTGTTTCGTCATTTTGCATAAGCCGTAACAGTTTGGATGATACAGAACGGCAACCGTCATATACTCCGTTAAAAGAGTAAAGTGTGCCATTATCTTCTAAAAACACTTTGATATCGGCAGTTCATTGATGAATAAATTTACTGCCGATATGCTTAACTTTTTCTTATCCTATCCTTGATTTTTGATAAAACTTTTTAATAGCAAGCACAGCAAATGAGTACCCATTTGCGAAAAATGAAATTTTTATCTGCCTGCAATTTTTACAAAATAGCAAGCATAGCGAGTGTAGCCACACTTACAAAATTTCATTTTAATTTTTGGGAATTTCCCAAACCCTTTTTGAAAAAAATTTGCTCTTTTTTCTCCTCATATAAGTAACAACTAAAAAGGCAAAAAAAACAACTTTTTGAGAAAAATTCTCAAAAAATTTTTCTCTCATATACTAATATCCCGAAAAATTATAAATTGCCAAAGTTTTGAAAATTTATTTATCGTTAATTTGCTGAAAATTTGTAATCGCATTGACTTTTAATAAATAGATGATATAACGATAACAAGGATGTTTTGGGATGTGAGAGGTGAGCTTGTGAGATTTATTGGAAGTAAAACAAACTTATTAAAAAATATTGATATGGTTATATCTGAAAATACAACAGGAACCGAAAATATATTCTGCGACATTTTTTCAGGGACGGGAGCAGTGGCTCGTTATTTCAAACCCAGATATGAAGTACATTCAAATGATGTATTGCATTTTTCGTATGTAATACAAAAAGCAACTGTTGAAAACAATAAAAAACCGTCATTTTCAAAACTGAAAACTATAGGTATAGGAGATCCTTTTAAATTTTTGGAAGAAACGCAAATACAGATATTGAATTATAATGATGATAATTATTTTATAACTAAAAATTATACTCCGCACGATGATTGTGAAAGAATGTATGTATCAAACAAAAACGCTGCGAGAATTGATTTTATACGAAACACAATCGAAGCGTGGAAAAAAGAGAAGCTACTTACCGAATTAGAATATTATTATTTGCTCGCTGGATTGATTGAGGGTGTTCCGTTTGTTTCGAACATTACAGGCACATACGGTGCTTATTTAAAGCATTGGGACAAGCGTACTTTTAAAGATTTAGAAATGGCAAGGCTTGATGTTATTGACAATAAGAGAAATAATAAAAGCTATAACAAGGATGCAAATAAACTGATTGAAGAATTAAGTGGAGACATTCTATATTTAGACCCACCGTATAATTCCAGACAGTATGCTCCTAATTATCATTTGCTTGAAACAATCTCTAAATACGATTATCCCGAAATTCACGGAGTAACAGGAATGAGACCGTATGATGATTTAAAATCCTCATTTTGTATGAAAAGTGAGGTCACTGACGCATTTGAGGATTTAATAAGCAAAGCAAAGTTTAATAATATTGTAATGAGTTACAGCACTGACGGGTTAATGACTTCTGATGAGATTGAAAGAATATTAAAAAGACACGGAATAGAAGAAACCTATAAAATGTATTCAATTCCATACAGACAGTATATGAGCAAAAAAACAAAGCAAACAGAATGTTTATATGAGTACATTTTCTATATAAAAAAAAGTATTCTCCAAAAATCAACCTATGATTTCATAGGAACATCAAGCCGAATAAATTCTATTATTTCCGATACTAAAAAATATATTAAAAGCCCTATGAACTATATAGGCGGAAAATATAAATTACTTCTACAGATTTTACCACATTTTCCAAACTATATAGGAACTTTTGTTGATTTGTTTTCTGGTGGCTGCAATGTGTCTATAAATGTAAATGCAAACAAAATTATTTGTAATGATATAAATAAAAAGATAGTTGAATTGTTTGAAGTGTTTAAAAATACGGAACTCTCTGAAATACTACATCAAATAAAACTGCGTATATCGGAATACAAGCTTTCAAAAGAAAATGAGGATGGCTTTAAAAAATTTAGGGATTTTTATAATGCAACACAAAATCCAATAGACTTATACACTTTGACTTGTTATTCTTTTAATTATCAATTCAGATTTAACAACGATTTAGAGTATAATAATCCGTTTGGCAGAAACAGAAGTCAATTTTCGGAAAATATGGAGCATAATTTGATTGCATTTGTTTCAAAACTCAAAAAATTAAATATTGAGTTTTCAAGTAAAGATTTTACACTAATATCATTAGATAGTCTCACTCCTGAAGATTTAATTTATTGCGACCCGCCTTACTTTATAACAACGGGAACATATAATGACGGAAACAGAGGCTTTAAAGACTGGAAAGCTGAACAGGAATACGCTTTATACGATTATTTAGACAATGCAGATAAAAGAGGCATTAAATTCGCTTTATCAAATGTTATTGAACATAAAGGAAAAACCAATGATATATTGCTTAAATGGGCAAAAAAATATAAAATAATTGATTTGAATTATAACTATTCAAATTCAAGTTATAATACAAAGAAAGGAGACAGCAGAGAAGTTTTAATAATAAACTATTGATTGCTGATAAAAATATGATTTCTGTAATTCCTACTCATAGTAAAAATTTTCGTGCTTTCGGTTGGGTACAAGACCCAAGCAATTTGCGCAGCCTTTGTGACGTTGTTGCTGTGTTTGACACAAATTCAAAAAAGCATAAGGATTTAATAAAAACTATCATTCCTAAACTTGTCGAAGAGCGGGACGGACGAGATGATTTTATAAAAACTTTGCAAAGCAGACCGTTAAAAATCAAGTATGCAGAACTTGTAGGCACATCTTTCACTCCAAGAAGTATGTCAAGATGTAATGGTATTATACAAGCAACTGTAAAAGGGCAAGGTCGAGATTTTATAGGAGATTGGCCTGCTGATAATTTTGTGCGTTGGGCACATTGTTTTGGATTTATTAAATACGATTATACGGATGATACTTTTGAAATAACTAATAAGGGTTTAGAGCTTACAAATGCAAGAGAAACAGATGAAGCACTATCTGAAAAGGAAACGGAATTGCTTATCAATGCTATTTTAGCATATCCGCCAGCCGTAAGAATATTAAACTTACTTTCTGAAACGGAGGACACTCATCTTACCAAATTTGAAATAGGACAACAATTAGGTTTTATCGGAGAAGATGGCTTTACAAGTATGCCTCAAAAAATATTTATAAGGTCATTAGTAAATGCAGAACCAAAAGACAGAAAAACTATGAAAGCTGATTGGGAAGGCTCATCGGACAAATATGCACGAATGATTGCAAGTTGGCTTGAAAAGCTTGATCTTGTTGAAAAAGCTCCCAAAACAATATCAGTTATAACCGCAGGAAAAGAATATAAGGAAACGATAGGTCAAGCCTATGTAATTACAGCAAATGGTATTACTGCATTAAGAAAAGCTAATGGCAAAAGCAAACACAAAAGAATAGCTAAAAATGTATGTTGGGAAATGTTATCTACTAAAGGTGCAGACAGAGAATATTTGCGTACACGCCGAGCCTTTATTTTAAAATATTTGACTGAAAACAAAAATAGTGTTTCTGTTTTGGATATTATAAATTATCTTAAAACCGTTAACCTTAATGAAACTGAAAATACAATTTTAGATGATATTAAAGGCTTGCAGAATATTGGTATAAATATAAAATATAAGGATAATAAGTTTTTGTTTAGTGACGAGATAAATGATTTTATTATTCCGTTGCCCCAATCACTTGCGAAATCCGATTTAGCGGAAACAAAAGAAAAAATCCGTGAGAAAATGTTAAATTTATCACACGAATATTTAGCACTTATAGACCTTGCTTACGATAGCAAACAAAATCGGTTATTTGAAATGAAAACTTTAGATTTATTGACCGAAGAATGTGGCTATCAGGGACTGCATCTTGGCGGAGGCCGTAAGCCAGACGGCGTAATTTATACAAATGCTGATAAATGCAAATATGGTGTTATTATAGATACTAAAGCATATTCTAAAGGCTATAATCTGCCTATCTCACAAGCTGATGAAATGGAAAGATATATCGGCGAAAATCAAACAAGAAATGAAAAAGTCAATCCTAATAAATGGTGGGAGCATTTTTCTGATGATGTAAATGAATTTTATTTTATGTTTGTTTCAGGACATTTTATAGGAAATTTCAAATCACAAATTGAACGCATTAGTAGAAATAAAGGTATTAAGGGAACAGCTTTAGCTGTTACAAATCTTCTATTATGTGCGGAAGCGTATAAATCAGGTAGTTTTACACACGAAACAATAAAAAACGAAATCTTTAACAACACGGAATATATATTCAATTAGCAAAAAGGAACAGGCAAGTCAAGGGTAAATACACGAGCTATGCTCGCCCTTGACAAACCTGTTCTTTTTTGCAGTATGTCAGTTAAGGGAAAGAAAGTCGAAGAATGGACTTTCTTTCCCTTTTCCAAATAAGCTATTTCAAGCCCTTTATTATATCGGGGAATATAATTTCATTAACTGCACATTTTAACCGGCCTAAAAACGAAAATTTCTCAAAAACCGCCCCTCAAATAAGGTGTAAAAGCGGAACGATAGAAGCTCGTTTTTGAGGGCTTGAATATAAAACCATTATCTTGTCAGTTTCGGTCTTAAAAAATCGCATAAATACGGCATTTAAAACGGCTAAAAATTCTACACAATCCCCCTTGAATGAGAAAAAGCATACCACACTATAAATGTGATATGCTTAACTCTCTGCAACCCTTTGACAGACCGTCAATATCTATACTGTTTTATTGAGGACTGCCAAACAGGGTGTTTTTTTATATTCAAATTTCTGAGAAAATATGCGGCGGCAGATTTTTTTGTTAACGCTGTTTTTATCTTTGTTGCGGCATACTATATTATACCTGTATTCCCAAGTGAAAATCAGAAAAAGAAAGGCTTTACAATTTCAGTTGTGAGGACTAGATTGTGCGGCCGAGAGGTGAGTAAAGATGATTAAGGATATGACGGCCGGTTCGCCGATTAAGCTGATAATGACTTTTGCGGTTCCGGTTTTAATCGGAAATATTTTTCAGCAACTGTATAATATTTCGGATATTCTGATTGTCGGACGTCTGCTCGGTGTAGAGGCATTGGCGGCAGTCGGCGTGTCGGCGCCGATTTTTATGGTGCTGCTGATGATAGCTTTCGGTTTTACCGGCGGTTTGACGGTGATTACGGCGCAGCGTTTCGGAGCCAAAGACGTGTCGGGCGTGCGTGCTTCGGTGGTGCACAGCCTGATTGCCAGTACGATATTGAGTCTGGCGATGACCGGGCTGACGTTGTTTTATTTGCCGCAAATCCTGCATTTGATGAATGTGCCTGAGAATATTTGGGACAATGCTTACCGTTTCTTGTTTGTTTTGTGTTCGGGGCTGGTTCTGGTTGTCAGCTATAACCTCCTGTCCGGATTTATCCGGGCTTTGGGTGACAGCAAGACACCGCTTTATTTTCTGATTTTTTCAACGGTGCTCAATGCGCTGCTGAATTTGGTTTTGGTTTATTTTACGGGGCTCGGCGTCGTCGGTTCGGCTTTGGGAACGCTGACGGCGATGACTATTTCGGTCGTTTTATGCGTGATTTATATCGGCCGGAAGTTTCCGATACTGCGTTTGCGGCGTACGGACTGGGTTTATAATCCGGCCTTTATGCGCGAGCATTTGTATGTTGCTGTGCCGATGGCTTTGCAGTTTTCGGTCATTGCACTGGGACTGATTATTATTCAGACGGTTTGCAACTCGTTCGGTTCCGATACTATTGCCGCTTTTACCTCGGCTTTGAGAATCGAACAGCTGGCAACGTCGCCGCTGGTTGCTTTGGGGTTTGCCTTGGCGACTTATACGGCGCAAAACTTCGGAGCCGGAAAAATCGGCAGAATCCGCCGCGGAGTGGTGCGCAGTTCTTTGGTTTCGGTTTTGTTCAGTATTTCCGTTGCTTTACTGGTGCGCTTTGTCGGCGAAGATATGATCGGGGTCTTTATTAAAGGCGAAAAACCGGAGATTATTGATATCGCCAAAGGGTATTTGGATATTTCAACTTTGTTCTATGTCTTTTTGGGGCAGATTTTTATTTTCCGCAATACGTTGCAGGGAATGGGGCAATCGGTTATTCCGATGGCGGCCAGTATCGTTGAATTGGTTATGCGTTCCTTTGCCGCGGTTTATCTGGCCTCACGGATGGGATATGAAGGAATCTATTTTGCCAGTCCGATTGCCTGGGTTGGGGCTGCGGCGGTGGTTTCTTTCGGTTATCTGAAAATGGTTCGCTGGTTTAGGCATTGTCTTTCCTGCCGGAAGAAACATTTCCGGTCGGAAGATGCCGATCTCCGATCCGAAGCGGAAACGGTTCCCGCCGAATAAAATCCGGGGCTTAATATTTTTATTGACAAGAAGGCCGGCCAAAGTTATAAGATATTTCGAAACGTTGCCGACTTAGCTCAGCTGGTAGAGCTACTGATTTGTAATCAGTGGGTCGGGGGTTCAAGTCCCTCAGTCGGCACCATAAAAAAAGCCTCCCATCGCGGAGGCTTTTTTTATGGTATTAATCTGGGAACTTGAAGCAAAGCGGGCGTGAACCGATAGAAACACCGTTGTTCCGGTGTTTTCGTTGTGAGCGGTTAGAGTTTGTCGGCAAGCAAATGAGCGTGAGTGAAGTTTACAAACCGAAGTTTCTAAGTTCCTCAGTCGTCACTATAAAAACGTGTATTACGATCGTCAGGACGGAGGACTGTTTTTTGATTTCGGCGATTGAGCCTTTATTAACTTTTTTGCGTTTAAGATGAGGCAGATTAATTGAGCGAAAAGGATTCAGCAATGAAAAAACTGTTGGCTTTGCTGGCCGTGATGTTGGCGGCTTTGGGAATTTGGGGAGCGTACCGGGTTTTGTCTTATGCGGAACCGGATGCGGCTTTTTATGCGGAGAAGGTGAATCGCGCTCTTGAAGAAAATGAGCCGCAGCAGGCCTTTGATTATATTAATCTGGGAATTGAAGCTTATCCTGACCATTTGGATTTGCGTTTCGGCAAAGTTTATATGTGTCAGATGATTGCCGATTATGACTGTATGGGCAATGAGCTGGTTAAGATTCTGGATTATTCGGCCGCTAATGACAATCGTTGGAAATGGCTGAAAGAGGAAGACCGTGACAGGCTTTTTATGCTCGGGGTCGTGCAGAATTATCAGAAAATTCTGTGGGAAGACAATAAGACGGATGTAATGCGCCGGGTGGCGGAGACTGTTCTGCGTTATTATCCCGATCATGTTGAAAGCCTGAATACAATGGCTGTCAGTTATTTGAGCGAAGGGGACTGGCAAAATGCGGAATCGTATTTGCAAACGGCTCGTCAGCTGGCACCGGAAGATAACGTCGTACAGGCCAATCTGAAACGCTGGAGATGAAGGAAGAAGGAAAAGGCAAAAATTAGTTTTTGCCGTTATCTGCACCGTATGATTGCATTTGTAGTTATTCACAAGTTAAATCGGGCTGAAAAGTCCGGTTAGAGCCGCTTTTTGATAATTATAGATTTAATTTGCAATCTTGTTAAAGCTTTTAGTTTTAATTAAATTTATTTATGCTAATTTAGCATTCAGAGGGGATTAGTTGTCTGAGAGAACTAATTCCCTCACTTTGGGAAAACGACGTTTTTTTCGTTTCTTATCCGTTTTGTGTTTCGTTCCGATTTTTCAGAATAACTGTTTATTTGATTTGATTAATCGGGCAAAGCAGTTTATAACGGTTAAAACAGTGCTTATATTATAGTGGAAAATTTAGCAGGAATTGATAAATAATGTCGTTTAGAGCCAAACGTTTGATAAAAAAGATTATTTCCTGGTCAGGGTTGTTTTTCTTTGCCCTGGCCGCTTACATGCTGTATCGGCAGTTGTCGAAATATCATTTGCAGGATATTCAGGATGCGCTGATGAGCATTCCGCGGCAGAATTTGCTTTATGCCTGTGCGGCGTCTTTTATCGGTTATGTGGCTCTGTCTTCTTATGATTTTCTGGCGCTGAAATACATCGGGCGCAAGCTGGCTGCCTGGAAATGGATATTTGTCGGCTTTATCGGTTTTTCGGTCAGCAATAATGCGGGGCATGCCATTGTTTCCGGCGGTGCTATCCGTTATCGTCTTTATACCCGCTGGCGTTTTCATGGCGAAGATATTGTCAAAATGGTGACCTTTTCCGGTTTTACTTATCTGGTGGCCTGTTTCTTTTTGGTGATTATGGGGTATGTTTTAACGCCGGATCATGCTTTCGGCGAAGGATCGGTTTCTAAAATGACGACAACCGTTACCGCATTGTGTTCGGCTGCCGGGCTGGGCGTTTACTTCTGGGCCTCGCTGTTTTATAAAAAACCGATCGTAATTAAAGACATTGAATTTGACATTCCGAGCTTTAAAATGGCTTTGGCGCAGGTGTTTATCGGCGGCGCAG
>OAXJ01001652.1_pt1 | contig 14007 bp, 8 predicted proteins | sample 1517241 | NCBI WGS metagenome assembly OAXJ01 (sample SAMEA2580293, study PRJEB22360) | human gut metagenome | biome: human gut; feature: human-associated habitat; material: faeces | place: Denmark | collected 2008/2010 | reverse complement strand
GTGCAGATGTACTTTCCGGCGTCGCCCAGCTTTTTGCGCAGGGTGCGGATGTGCATATCCACGGTCCGGCTCTCCACCGAGATGTCAGTACCCCACACCACCTGCAAAATGGTCTCGCGGGTGACGACAAGGTTGGTGTTTTCCAGCAGCAGGCGGAGCAGGCTGTATTCTTTGTAAGTCAGCTCCACCGGTGCGCCGCTGACGGTGACGCTGTGGCGGGCATTGTCCAGCAGGATCTCCCGGAAGCTGTAGACGTTGGGCCGCGCCTCGGGCTCTGCCCGGCGGAGGGCTGCCCGCACCCGGCTCAGGAACTCCATGATGCCGAAAGGTTTGGTGATGTAGTCGTCTGCACCGCAGTCGAGGCCGCGCACGGTGTCCAGCTCGCTGGACTTGGCCGTTATCATGATGATGGGCAGACGCCGCAGGGAAGGGGCGGCGCGGAGCTTTTTCAGGATGGAGAAGCCATCCTCACCGGGGAGCATCACGTCCAGAATGACCAGTTCCGGCGGCGTGGTGTGGACGGCCTGCCAGAAGGGTTCTGAGGACTCGAAGCCCACGGCCTCGTAGCCGTTGGACTGCAATGCATACTGCTCTAATTCACGGATGGCTGAATCGTCTTCTACGATATAGATCATGCCTGTTTGTCCTCCGTTTCGGTGACGTTTTCGTCGGGGAAGAGATAGCGCTCACGGTAGCGGTTCAGGCGGCGCTGGAACTGCTCGCTCTCCTTGGTGGAGGCATGGCCGCTGCGCAGGTCGTTGAGGTAGGCGTGGGTGTCGAAGCTGTCCTGCGCCACCTCGATCTGGGCAACTGCCACGTTGCTGCAGTGGTCGCAGACGCGCTCGTAGTTGGTCAGCAGGTCTTCCAGCACGAAGCCATACTCGATGGAGCAGCTGCCGGCCTGCAGGCGGGCAACGTGCCGTGCCTTGATGGCACGCACCAGCTCGTCCACGACGGTCTCCAGAGGTTCGACCTTGCTTGCCAGATGCAGGTCATCCTTGCGGAAGGCGTCGGTGGTGCGGTTCAGCACGTCCTGCACGGCGTCCTCAAGCACCTGCAGCTCTTCGCGGGCGTCGGTGGAAAAGTTGATCTCCTTGGTGTGCATCTCCTGTGCGGATTCCAGAAGGTTCACGGAATGGTCGCTGATGCGCTCGAAATCGCTGATGGTGTGGAGCAGAGTATTCACGCTCTGGCTGTCCGCATGGTTCAACTCACGGCTGGACAGCTTGACCAGATAGGTGCCGAGAGCATCTTCGTACTGGTCAACTTTGCTCTCCTCATCCCGGACTTTCTGGGCCAGCGTATCATCCCAGGTGTGAGTCAGGCTCATGGCCTGCATGACGCCCACACGGGCCAGCTCGGCCATGTCAGCAGTAGCAGAGTGGGCGCGGGCCACGGCCACAGCCGGGGTGTTCAGCAGACGCTCATCCAGCAGAGCAAAGCTCTCTTTTTCGGCGTCGTCGGGGATGGTGAGGATGGCCAGCTTTTCCAGACCATTTGCGAAGGGGAGAAGGATGATGGTGGCCGCGATGTTGAAGGCGGAGTGGACCACAGCAATGCCCCAGGCGGCGATGGTCTCGTTCACAAAATCAAAGTGGACCACGGCGTTCAGACCATAGAAACCGGCCAGAAAGACCGTGACGCCGATGATGTTGAAGTAGAGGTGGACCATGGCGGCACGGCGGGCATTCTTATTTGCGCCCACAGAAGAAATCAGCGCGGTGACACAGGTGCCGATATTCTGACCCATGATGATGGGGATAGCGCTGCCGTAGGTGATGACGCCGGTGGCGCTCAGTGCCTGCAGGATGCCGACGCTGGCGCTGGAACTCTGGATGATGCCGGTGACCAGTGCGCCCACCAGAACGCCGAGGATGGGATTGGAGAAGCGGACGAAGAGGTTGGTGAACCATGCCTCACCCTGCAGGGGCTCGACGGCATTGGACATGGTAGTCATGCCGGTCATCAGGATGGCAAAGCCGATGAGGATAGTGCCGATGCCCTTTTTCTTCTCATTCTTGCCCATATAGAGCAGGATGCCGATGAAGGCGAGTATGGGGCTGAAGGAGGTGGGCTTGAGCATCTGGATCCAGATGCTGTCGCCCTGCAGACCGGAAAGGCTCAGCAGCCAGCTGGTGACAGTGGTACCCACATTGCTGCCCATAATGATGCCGATGGCCTGATGCAGCTCCATGATGCCGCTGTTGACGAAGCCGACCACCATGACGGTGGTAGCACTGGAACTCTGGATGATGGCGGTCACGCACAGACCGAGGAAGAAGCCCTTGAGGGGGTTATCCGTCAGCTTGCTCAGGATCTTCTGCAGATGGCCGCCGGCCTGTTTCTCAAGGGCTTTGCCCATGATGTCCATGCCGAACAGGAACAGAGCCAGACCGCCCAGCAGAGAAAAGACATTGAATAGAGTCATGTTTTACTCCTCACTTGTTGAAGCTTGCGTTTGTACATCGACAGCGGCCGTAGAGGACCCGTGCAGGAGCATGTCTCAGCTTTTTACACGACCTGCACTGGATTTCACCGGTCCTATCCCTGATTATGAGTATACGAGTGGAATGTAAAATCGGAAACCGGCGAAATGTAAAACTCATGTAAAGTAAACTCTATCCCTGCCTCCTATTATATGGTTTTGGCCCTCAGATGCAAGCGCTGGCGCAAAACCAGAAAAGATTCCTGAAAGAATTGTTGTTTTTGCTGTCCGTCTCGATTATAATATAAGGAAGGATAAACTGTGCTGCCTTTTGGTATGACAGAGCACAGAGGATGCAGGAGGAAAAACGAATGGGGAATTTCGCTGTTTCGCTCAAGCGGCTGGTCGAGAAGGTCAGCCTCGAGGTTATCTATACGCCCTGCGATTTGGACAAGATCAGCGTCGAGATCGCAGAGGTCAACCGTCCCGGTCTGTTTCTGGCCGGTTACTACGATTATTTCGATAAGCTGCGCTTACAGATCATGGGCCTTGCGGAGATGAACTTTCTGGCAGGTCTTACGCCGGAAAAGCGCCGTGAGCGCCTCGACCAGCTGTTCCGCCAGCAGCCTCCGGCCGTCATCCTCTGCCGCAACGAGGAGCTGGAACCCTTCCCGGAGATGCAGGAGCTTGCAAAGCAGCACGGTGTAGCCCTGCTGCGCTCCAACGAGACGACCTGCACCATGATGGGCAGCCTCATCAGTGTGCTGAACCTTGAACTGGCTCCCCGCATCACCCGCCACGGCGTGCTGGTGGAAGTTTACGGTGAAGGTATCCTCATTCTCGGCGACAGCGGCATCGGCAAGAGCGAGCTGGCCATTGAGCTGGTCAAGCGCGGCCACCGCCTCGTTGCCGACGATGCCGTGGAGCTGCGCAAGGTCTCCAACCGTCAGATCATGGGTACTGCGCCGGAAAACATCCGCCACTTCATTGAGCTGCGCGGCATCGGCATCGTCAACGTGGCCCGCGTGTTCGGCGTGGGCGCGGTCAAGGTGAGTGAAAGCCTCGACCTCGTCGTCCAGCTGGAAGCATGGGACCCCACCAAAAACTATCAGCGCACCGGCCTGGAAAGCGAGTATTATGACATTCTGGGCGTCAACATCCCCAGCACCATCATCCCCGTTTCGCCCGGACGCAACCTTGCAGTCGTGCTGGAAACGGCGGCTATCAATAACCGCCAGAAGAAGATGGGCTATAACGCCGCCAAGGAGCTGCTCATCCGTCTGGGCCTGAACGATACGATGGACTGATTTTCTACCGATAGAGGGAGAACGAATGGAACGATTGAAACAGGCTTTGTCCGCTGCGGGCATTGCATACAAAGAAAATGAGCCGCTCAGCGCGCACTGCACTTTCCGCATCGGCGGCCCGGCAGATGTCTTTATCCTGCCGGAAAATGAGGCGCAGCTCTGCGCCGCCATCAAGCTGGCGAAGGAAGCGAATGTCAAATATTATCTGCTGGGCAACGGCAGCAACATCCTGTTTGAGGATGCGGGCTACCGGGGAGCTGTCATCAATGTATCGGCCATGAAGAGCGCGATCGGCATTCTTGAAAACATCTGTTTCCCGGGTAAAGACCCGTCCCTGACTTACGATGCTGTCGTTGTCGGTGCAGATAAGATGCTCTCGTCGCTCTGCATGACGGCGCTGGAAAACAGCCTCACCGGTCTTGAGTTTGCCTACGGCATCCCGGGTACGGTGGGCGGTGCTGTCTACATGAACGCCGGAGCTTACGGCGGCGAGATGAAGGACGTGCTGGTCTCCGTGCGGTATCTGACCGCAGAAGGGGAGATCGTTGAGGTGCCGGCAGAACAGCTCGACCTCAGCTACCGCCACAGCATTTTCGAAGAAAACGGCGGCTGCATCCTCTCGGCAAAGTTCCACCTCGCAAGAGGCAATGCCGCCGACATCCGCGCCAGGATGGACGACCTGATGGCCCGTCGCAAAGACAAACAGCCTCTCGACAAGCCCAGCGCCGGCAGCACCTTCAAGCGGCCGGTGGGCGCATTTGCGGCAGCCCTCATCGACCAGTGCGGTCTGCGGGGCTACCGCCATGGCGGCGCAGCCGTCAGTGACAAGCACTGCGGCTTTGTGGTCAATCTGGGTGGAGCGACCTGTGCAGATGTGCTGGCTCTGTGCGATGAGGTGCGTGCCATCGTGAAAGAAAAGACCGGCTATGACCTCGAAAAAGAAATTCGTGTGGTGAAAGCATAAAAGAAAGAGGCGTGCAAAATGAATCTTCTCATCGTCAGCGGCCTTTCCGGTGCAGGCAAATCTGTCGCCATGAATGCACTGGAAGACATCGGCTTTTTCTGCATTGATAATATCCCGGCGGCACTGCTGCCCAGCATCACGGCGTTTTCGAAAGCGGGTGACAACCAGCTCAAGCGGGTGGCTCTCTGTATGGACATCCGCGGCTGCCGCACGCCGGAAGAGATCGAAGAAGCTCTTTCTCAGTTGGACGCGCAGGGGATAGAATATGAGATCTTGTTCCTTGATGCCCCGGACGATGTGCTGATGCGTCGCTACAGTGAGACGCGCCGCCGCCATCCGATGAGCATTTCCGACGGCCTTTCCACCCGGGAAGCCTTCCGCAGGGAGCGCGGGATCTTGCAACCCCTCAAAGACCGGGCGGACTACACCATCAATACCGGATTGCTCTCGACTTCTCAGAACAAAGAGCGCATCTGCGACCTGTTCAACCAGAACGGCGGCGCGAAGAGCGCCATGAGACTGACGGTCATGTCCTTCGGCTTCAAGTTCGGCATCCCACCGGAGGCGGATCTTGTTTTGGATGTCCGCTGTCTGCCCAACCCTTTTTATGTCCCGGAACTGAAGCATAAAACGGGTCTTGATGAAGAGGTCGTCGATTTTGTCATGAGCCACCCGGAGGCGCAGGAGCTTTTGAAGCGCTATGAGTCGTTTCTGGAATATGCTCTTCCGCTCTACGTCAAGGAAGGCAAAAGCCAGCTCACCATCGCAGTGGGCTGCACCGGCGGCAAGCATCGCTCCATCACATTTGCGCGGAAAATCGCGGAATACTGCGAAAAGCTTGGCTATAAGCCCGGCATCCAGCACCGCGATTCTGTCCGTTGAAAGGATAAACATATCATGAGTTTTGCATCCCAGGCAAGGGAGGAGATCGCCCGGCGCAGTCTGCAGAAGGACTGCTGCGTCCGCGCTGCTGCCTATGGAATTGCCTGCTTCGCCAAGTACTTCGACGCCAGCGGGCTGGTGCTGCAGACGGAACAGGAGCTGACGACGCAGGTGGCTTCCCAGCTGTTTGCGCGCTGCGGCGTACAGGGCGACATCATCGAGAAGCAGCGTCCCAGCGGGGTGGTCTATGAGTTCAGCATCCGCGCACCGGAGCAGGTGGCGCGGATGCACGAGCTTTTCGGCACCACCGGTACCGAGACGAGCCTGCAGATAGACCCCAGACTGATTCGCTGCCAGACGTGCGTCAGCGCGTACATCGGGGCAGCTTTTTTGTGCAGCGGCACGGTCACTGACCCGCAAAAGGAGTATAACATCGAGTTTCTCACCAGCCGCACGAACCTTGCGCGCGACTTCGAAGCCCTGCTGGCGGAGCACGAGTTTGCGCCCCACCGCACCCGCCGCAACGGCGTGAACCTTGTTTACGTCAAAAGCTGCGACAATGTGGAGCGCATCCTTTCCTTTATGGGAGCGGCGGAGGCATCGGCCCAGCTCAGCGCCCAGAAGGCTGTCAAGCAGATGCGCAACCAAATCAACCGCCACACAAACTGCGATACCGCAAACCTGGGCAAGACGGCCCGTGCCAACGCCCAGACTCTCAAAGCCATCCGCTTTCTGGAAGAGCAGGGGGCGCTGAAAACGCTGCCCGAGGCGCTGCAGCAGGCAGCAGCCCGGCGGCTGGAATATCCTGATTTATCGCTGACGGCGCTCTGCGGATGCTTTGACCCGCCCATGAGCAAATCGGGCCTTTCCCACCGGATGAAAAAGCTGGAAGCGCTGGCCGACGCCCTGCGTCAGCGGCTCGAAGAACACACTGAAACAGAGGAGGCAGGAGCATGAGCGATGTGACCGAAGGGAACCGTCAGGGGAGAGACTTCGTTCATCTCCACATCCATACCGAATACAGCCTGCTGGATGGTGCCTGTCGTATCGACCAGCTCATGGACCGCGTCAAGGAGTGTGGCCAGAGCGCCATCGCCATCACGGACCACGGCGTCATGTACGGCTGTGTCCAGTTCTATAAGGCCGCAAAAAAGGCAGGCATCAAGCCCATCATCGGCTGTGAGGTTTATGTGGCCACCCGCACCCGCTTCGATAAAGTCAACAAAATCGACGGCAACAACCATCTTATCCTGCTCTGCAAGAATGAGACAGGCTATAAGAACCTCATCAAGATGGTGTCCGCTGCCTTCGTGGAGGGCTTTTATTCCAAGCCCCGTGTAGACAAGCAGCTTCTTGAGCAGTATCATGAGGGGCTTATCTGTCTGTCTGCCTGCCTCGCAGGCGAGATCCCGCAAGCCATTCTGGCGGGAGACTACGAGCGGGCAAAGTCCACGGCCCTGTGGTATCAGGAGCTGTTCGGCAAGGGCAATTACTACATTGAACTGCAGGACCACGGCCTCGAAGAGGATACGATCGTCCTGCCCCAGCTCATCAAACTGGCGCGGGAGACCGGCATCCCGATGGCGGCCACCAACGACTCCCACTATCTGCGGAAGGATGACGCCAAGATGCAGAGCATCCTGCTCTGCATCCAGACCGGCAAGACCATTCAGGACGCTGACCGGATGGAGTTCCAGACCGACGAATTCTACGTCAAAACGACGGATGAAATGTATGATTTGTTCGCAATGGTGCCGGAAGCCTGTGCCAACACCCAGAAAATTGCGGACCAGTGCAATTTCGACTTCGACTTTGGACACACCAAAATTCCATATTACAAAGCCCCGAACGGGATGGACAATCAGGAGTTTTTCGAAAAGCTCTGCTGGAACGGCCTCGAGCGCCGCTACGGCTCGGACGTCCCACAGTCCAATAAGGACCGCCTGACCTATGAGATCGGCGTGGTCAAGTCGATGGGCTATACCAACTACTACCTCATTGTCTGGGATTATATCAACTACGCCAAGAGCCAGGGCATTCCGGTAGGCCCGGGCCGTGGCTCGGGCGCGGGCAGCATCGCGGCTTACTGTGTAGGCATCACTGACATCGACCCCATCCGCTACAACCTCATCTTCGAGCGATTCCTGAACCCCGAGCGCGTCAGTATGCCCGATTTTGACGTCGATTTCTGCTACGAGCGCCGTCAGGAGGTCATTGACTACGTCAACCGGAAGTACGGCGCAGACCATGTGGCCCAGATTGTCACCTTCGGCACCATGGCCGCCCGCAACGCCATCCGCGATGTGGGCCGCGTGATGGGTATGCCCTATCAGAGCGTGGATGTGGTGGCAAAGCAGGTGCCGATGGAGCTGAAAATGACGCTGAAACGCGCCTTGGAGGTCTCGCCGGAGCTGAAGCGGATGTACGACAGCGACCCGCAGGTCACAGAACTTATCGACACTGCGCTGAAGGTTGAAGGAATGCCCCGCCACGCCTCCACCCATGCGGCCGGCGTCGTCATTACCCCGGAACCGACAGACTATTATCTGCCCCTGGCCACCAACGACGGCCTGCCTGTCACCCAGTTCAATATGACCGAGATCGAAGAGCTGGGTCTGCTGAAAATGGACTTCCTCGGCCTGCGCACCCTGACGGTCATCCGGGATGCGGAGGCGGCCATCCAGAAAAAAGACCCGTCCTTCTCCATCCAGAAGCTGGATTATGACGATGCAGCGACTTATAAGATGCTGGGTCAGGGTGAAACAGAGGGCGTGTTCCAGCTCGAATCCTCGGGTATGAAACAGGTCCTCGTGGGTCTGCAGCCGCAGAACCTTGAAGATGTCATCGCTCTTATCAGTCTTTACCGCCCCGGCCCGATGGACTCCATCCCGACCTACCTGCGCAACCGCCACGAGCCGGATAAGATCAGCTACAAGACCCCTCAGCTGGCCCACATCCTCGACGTCACCAACGGCTGTATCGTCTACCAGGAACAGGTCATGCAGATATTCCGTGAGCTGGCTGGTTTCTCGTTCGGACAGGCAGATAACGTCCGCCGTGCCATGAGTAAAAAGAAGCACGCGGTGATGGAGGCAGAACGCGAGCATTTTGTCCATGGCTGCACCGAGCCGGGCCACGAATGCCCGGGCTGTGTCGCCAATGGCATCTCCGAGGAAGTCGCCAACGAGATCTACGATGAAATGTCGAGTTTTGCGTCCTACGCCTTCAATAAAAGCCATGCTGCCTGCTACGCTTACGTCGCATTCCAGACGGCTTATCTCAAGTGTCATTACCCCAGCGAGTTTATGGCCGCATTGCTCACCAGTGTGCTTGACAATACCGACAAAGTCATCGAGTATTCGGGCGAGTGCGCCCGCCTGAGCATCAAGGTGCTTCCGCCGGACGTCAATATCTCGAACGGCGGCTTCACAGCGGACAACGGCAAGATCCGTTTCGGCCTGAATGCGGTCAAGAATGTGGGCCGCAACCTCATCGAGCGAGTCGTGGAAGAGAGAAAAGAAAAGCCTTATTCGAGCCTCTATGATTTCTGTAAGCGGATGCACGGCACTGAGCTGAACCGCCGGGCCGTGGAATGCCTGATCAAGGCGGGTGCCTTCGACAGCATGGGCGTCAACCGCCACAGCCTTGTGGAAGCCGTGGACGGCATCATCAAGAGCGTGGAGAGCGACTCCCGCCGCAATCTTGAGGGACAGCTGGACCTGTTCTCGGTGATGAGCGGCGAATCTCAGACCTCCGACACCGACAGCTACGAGATAAAGCCCTTCCCGGAGTACAGCCACACCGAACTGCTCCAGCAGGAGAAAGAGGTCAGCGGCCTCTATCTGTCCGGCCACCCGCTGGACGCCTATCGGGAACAGTCGGCACGCTTTGCATCCAACAGCATCAAGGAACTCACCGGCGAGGACGCCCACAAGCTGGACGGCAATCACGTCCGTATCGTGTGTACCATCGTCAAAAACCGGATGATGACCACCAAGTCCAACACGATGATGGCCTTCACCAGCGTGGAGGACCTGACCGGTACGATGGAGGTCATCGTCTTCCCACGGGTACTGGATACTTTCCGCGATGCGCTCAAGGAGAATGCCGTCGTGGTCATCGAGGGACGCCTCTCTGTGCGTGAAGATGAGCCTTCCAAGCTGATGGCTGAGAGCATCTCGCCCATCGAGGGCTATGACCCCAAACGTCCGCAGGCCAACCGCCCCAACCTCATGCGGGATGCCGCCCAGCGGCTCTATGTCCGCCTGCCGTCCCGCAGCTGCCCCGAGTATGCAAAGGTCATCAATCTCCTTGAGATATTCGACGGCGATATGCCCGTCATTTTCTATCTCGAGGATGTCAAGCAGAAGCTCGCCGCGCCCCGGAGGCTCTATGCTTCGGGCCATCCACTGCTGCTCCAGGAGCTGAAACGTCTGCTTGGTGAACGCAATGTCGCAACAAAATGACATTTCTGTGCATCAATCATTATGCCTTCGCTGTTTTCAAATGATTAACTTTGTGATATACTTGTCTAAGGCAAGCCATAGCAAATATGTTGCATCGAGTCGGGCCGCATCTGTGGAAGAAGGGGATGCGCGCACCCCGAGTGGTATGTGAAGAAACAAATTGGAGGGAATCTCTCTATGGAAAAGCAAATCAAGACGATCGGTGTTCTCACCAGCGGCGGCGACGCCCCTGGCATGAACGCAGCTGTCCGTGCCGTGGTCCGTACCGGCCTGCACAAGGGCTTCCGCATGATCGGCATCCAGCGCGGCTATAACGGTCTGCTGAACGGCGAGTGCTTCGAAATGAACCTGCGCAGTGTCTCGAACATCATCTCTGCCGGCGGCACCATCCTCTACACCGCACGCTGCCTTGAGTTCAAGACCAAAGAGGGTCAGGATAAGGGCGCAGCCAAGTGCCGTGAGCTGGGCATTGACGCGCTGGTGGTCATCGGCGGCGACGGTTCTTACCGTGGCGCCCGTGAGCTGGCACACCGCAGCATCCCGATGATCGGCCTGCCCGGCACCATCGACAACGATATTGCCTGCACCGACTACACCATCGGTTACGATACCGCTATGAACACTGCTCTGGAGATGATCGACAAGCTGCGCGACACCACCCAGAGCCATGACCGCTGCAGCGTCGTCGAGGTCATGGGCCGCAACGCTGGTTACATTGCCCTGAACGTCGCCATCGCCTCCGGCGCTATGGCCGTGTTGCTGCCCGAGAAGGAATTCGATATGCAGCGCGACATCCTCGATAAGATCGTCGAGACTCAGCGCACCGGCAAGCGCCACTTCATCGTCATCGTGGCCGAGGGCATTGGCCACTCTCAGGAGATCGCCAACGAGATCCAGGCCCGCACCGGCATCGACACCCGTGCCACCATTCTGGGCCATGTCCAGCGCGGCGGCTCTCCCACGCTGCGTGACCGTGTGAACGCTTCTGCTATGGGCTACCACGCCGTCTGCCTGCTCGAGCAGGGCAAGTATAACCGCATCGTCGGCATGAAGGGTGAGGAGCTGGTGGATTACCCCGTAGATGAGGCCCTCGAGATGACCAAGAGCATCGACCCGGTCCTCGTGGACGTATGCAATACGATCTCGATTTGATTTTTTGAACATACGACGGAGCTGTGTTTTCCATGACATCGGAAAGTGCAGCTCCGCTTTTTTATATTTACGCAACCCGAAGTTTTGTGGTATACTATCGCAAGAGAATCAAGACGCGGCGCTCTGTCCCGCGTCAGGCAGGAGAGTGGAACTGTGGAACTGGAACAAGCCAAGAAGCGCGTAGAGGAACTGCGCGCTGTTATCGAGAAGAATAACCGCCTTTATTACGACCAGGACGCCCCCGAACTCGAGGACTTTGAATACGACGCCCTGACGCGGGAATTGAAGGAGCTGGAGGCGCAGTACCCGGAGCTGGTCACTCCGGCTTCACCCACCCAGCACGTCGGCGGCACCCCCAGCGGACGCTTCGCAAAAGTGACACATGCCGTCAAGATGGAAAGTTTGCTGGATGCATTTTCCTACGATGAGCTGCGTGATTTCGACCGTCGTGTGCGGGATGCAGGAATCGAGCCGGAGTATGTCGTCGAAATCAAGATCGACGGTCTTTCTTGCAGCCTTGAGTACGAGAACGGTGAACTGGTCCGTGCTTCTACCCGCGGCGACGGTGTCGTAGGCGAGGACGTCACCGCCAATGTCCGGTCTATCAAAAAGATACCGAAAAAGCTGAAAAATGCCCCTGAGTTTCTCGAGGTGCGCGGCGAGGTTTATATGCCCCATGAGGCGTTCCAGCACCTCTGCGCCGAGCAGGAATTGCAGGGCGCGGCACCCTTCAAGAATCCCCGCAACGCCGCCGCCGGTTCGCTGCGCCAGAAGGACGCCAAGATCACCGGGAGCCGCGGCCTTTCGATTTTTGTTTTCAACGTCCAGCAGGTGCGTGGCAAGGAGCTGACTACCCACGCGGAAAGCCTCGATTACCTCAAAAGTCTCGGCCTGCCGGTCTCGCCCCGCTACCACATCGTCCACGACATTGAGGACGCGATCAAGGAGATCGAGCAGATCGGGCAGAACCGCTCAAAGCTCGATTTCGACATGGACGGTGCGGTCATCAAGGTCAATGACTTCGCCCAGCGCGACCTGATGGGCTCTACCAACAAGTTCCCCCGCTGGGCCATCGCGTTCAAGTATCCGCCCGAAGTCAAGGAGACGACCTTGCGCAGCATCGATGTCGCTGTGGGCCGCACCGGTGTGCTGACCCCGACGGCCTGCTTCGACCCGGTCTTCCTCGCCGGTACGACGGTGGCCCGCGCGACCCTCCACAACGAGGATTTCATCCGCCAGTTCGGCCTCTGCATCGGCGATACCATTCAGGTGCGGAAGGCCGGCGACATCATCCCGGAGGTCATCGGCGTCGTCCATCACCCGGAGAACGCAGAGCCTTACCAGATGCCGACAGTCTGTCCGTCCTGCGGCGCACCGGTCGTCCATCTCGAAGACGAAGCCGCCCTGCGCTGTGTCAACCCGGAATGTCCGGCCCAGTCTCTGCGCAACATCATCCATTTTGCCTCCCGCGATGCGATGGACATCGACGGCTTGGGAACTGCCGTAGCGACACAGCTGGTGGAAAAGAACCTCGTCCACTCGGCGGCAGACCTTTATGATTTGACGCTCGAGCAGCTGCTGACACTGGAAAAGTTCAAGGAGAAGAGCGCAACGAATCTCCTCCACGCCATCGAAAATTCCAAGCAGAACAACCTCGACAAGCTGCTGTTCGGTTTCGGCATCCGCAACATCGGCGACAAGGCCGCTGCATTGCTGGCTGAGCATTTCGGCACACTGGAAGCCATCCGGGAGGCAGATATTGAAAAAATCAGCGAGATCGACGGTTTCGGAGGCGTGATGGGCCAGAGCGTGGTAGAATTCTTCGCCAAGGATGGCACCACAGACCTTATCCATCGTTTGGCCGACGCTGGGGTGAACATGACCTGGAAGGGTGAGCCGAAGGGCGACAAGCTGGCTGGAATGACGCTGGTCGTCACCGGCACCCTCGAGACGCTCTCCCGCAATGAGGCAGAGGCTCTCATCGTCAAAAACGGCGGCAAAGCCAGCGGCTCAGTCTCCAAAAAGACGGCCTACGTTGTGGCCGGCACAGCGGCAGGCTCCAAGCTGACCAAGGCACAGGCCCTCGGCGTACCTGTGCTGACGGAGGAAGAATTCCTTGCCATGCTGCGGGATGAACCGGAAGCTTAAATAGAATAGACTCAAAAGGCTCATGCAGTGGGTGTCCCCGCTGCGTGGGCCTTTTTTGCGTTCTAAAAACTCTGCCGCCGCATACAGTAGGAGCAAGAAGCCAAAATGACGAGACCGAAGGAGAAACAAGATGGACGAGTATTACCGCGCTGTTCGGGCTCTGCCTGCATGGCTGGCGCGGCCTTTGAGCGCCCTGCCGCCGGACATTGCAGAACAGGTACATGAGATACGCCTCCGGGTCGGCTGTGGAGTACAGTTGACCATCGGCGGAAAGCCCTGCTGCCCGGCGGAGCTGCCTGCTTTGCAGACGCTCCGGCTGACGCCTTTGCAGATGGAAGAGATATTCGTCACCCTTTGCGGCGGGTCGGTACACAGCCACGAGACAGAAATTGCGGCGGGCTATGTCACGCTCAGCTGCGGGTGCCGCGCCGGGCTGGCCGGACAGTTTTACTGCGCACCGGGGCAGAGCGCCGTCTTGCAGGAGCTGCGCTCGGTAAATATCCGCGTGGCCCGGAACCGGGAATTTCCTCTGCCACAGAAACTCCGGGATATTCTGCAGCAGCGATTTATCGGGATGCTCCTGATGGGGGAACCCGACAGCGGCAAAACGACCCTTCTGCGAGGTGTCGCCCGGGAACTTGCAAAACAGAACAGGGCCGTGGC
>OAXJ01001612.1_pt1 | contig 14363 bp, 11 predicted proteins | sample 1517241 | NCBI WGS metagenome assembly OAXJ01 (sample SAMEA2580293, study PRJEB22360) | human gut metagenome | biome: human gut; feature: human-associated habitat; material: faeces | place: Denmark | collected 2008/2010 | reverse complement strand
GATGCTTCCAGTTATCGTGTTTCGTTGGGCTTTATGGATCGTCAAGGTATCATTCTGAATGAAGATATGAAAAACTTCACTTCGAATATGAACATGACCCAACATGTGTTTGATGATTTTTTAGTCTGTGAACTGGGTATGTTTGGCTCTATTCAAAAGAATCATAATTTGTTTGACCTTCAAAAAACGTTCTATTCGGCTGCTACTTTTAATCCTACTTATCCCAATCACCGAAATCCGGAGACTGATTCCTGGGATCAGATTACCAATGCCAGCCAGATCACTAATCCACTGGCTTGGATGGAAGTGAAAGATCATGATGCTACATCACATATCAGTACCCATGCCCGGCTGACTTTTAATTTATTTCGTGAACTGAAACTGATTCTTTTCGGTTCTTATACCTATAATATTGTAGAAAACTCCCAATATCTGCCTACGGCTGTGTGGGCTCATGGACAAGCATACAAAGGGACCAGAAAAATGGAGTCACTGCTTGGCAATCTGATGCTGACTTACAAAAAGAAATGGAACAAGCATTATTTTGATGTACTGGCACTGGCCGAACTGCAAAAAGAAACTTATAGCGGCTTTTATACTACTGTGACCAATTTCAATACCGATCAGTTTGGTTACAATAATCTTCAGGCAGGTGCCATACGACTTTGGGAAGGAACAAATTCTTATTTTGAACAGCCCCGACTGGCATCTTTTCTCGGACGTTTCAACTATACGTTTGCCGACCGGTATATCTTCACGGTGAATGCACGTACCGATGCTTCTTCTAAATTTGGTGCCAATCATAAATGGGGATTTTTTCCATCCGTATCGGGCGCTTGGGTTGTCAGTGAGGAAAAGTTCATGAAGCGTATTCCGTTGGTCGATAATTTGAAACTTCGCATTGGCTACGGTTTAGCCGGCAATCAGAGTGGCATTGACTCCTATACGACACTTAATTTGGTGAAACCCAATGGAGTGGTACCTGTCGGTAGTTCACAAGTGGTGACTTTGGGTAATATGCGTAATACTAATCCCGATTTGAAGTGGGAAGTAAAACGCACTTTCAATGCGGGAGTAGATCTTGGTATGTTTCGCAACCGGCTTCTTTTCTCTCTTAATTATTATAATTCCAAAACCTCTGATATGCTCTATCTGTACAACGTCAGTGTACCGCCTTTCACCTATAACACTCTTTTGGCCAATATTGGTTCCATGCGTAATAGCGGTACGGAGATAGCTGTCGGCCTCACCCCCTTGAAGACTCAGGATATGGAACTGAATGTTAATGTCAATGTTACTTTTCAGCAAAACAAGTTACTCTCTTTAAGTGGGATGTACGGTGGAGAAAATATCTCGGCGCCTGAATACAAAAGTCTGGCAAGTCTCGACGGAGCCGGATTTCATGGTGGATACAACCATATTGTCTATCAAATGGTAGGTCAACCTTTAGGTGTTTTCTATCTGCCCCATTGCAAGGGACTTATTGCCGATGGAAATGGCGGATATACCTATGACATTGCCGACCTGAATGGGGGAGGGGTAAGTCTTGAAGATGGTGAGGATCGTTATGTAGCAGGACAGGCTGTCCCTAAAACTTTACTCGGTTCCAATATCAGTTTCCGCTATAAGCGTTTCGATCTGTCGGTACAGGTGAACGGCGCATTCGGTCATAAAATCTATAACGGCACTTCACTGACCTATATGAATATGAATATTTTTCCCGATTACAATGTGATGAAGAAAGCTCCCGGACGTAATATCAAAGATCAGACTGCTACAGACTACTGGCTGGAAAAGGGAGACTACATCAATTTTGATTACGTTACTGTCGGATGGAATGTTCCGGTAGCGAAGTGGAAAAAGTATGTGCAATCTTTCCGTCTCGCGTTCACTGTCAACAATCTGGCTACTATCACAGGCTACTCCGGTCTGTCACCCATGATCAACAGTTCTACAGTCAATTCTACCTTGGGTGTGGATGATAAACGGGCTTATCCTTTGGCGCGTACCTATACTCTCGGTTTAAGTATTAATTTTTAATGGGAGGATGAGTTATGAAAAGTCGTTATATATGTATGTTCGCCTGTCTTTGGGGACTCGGTTTTCTGTTTTCATGTGATGGTTTTCTGAATGAGAATCCTAAAGATAAGATTCCTGAGGAAGATGCTTATAAGAATCTAACAGATTTATATTATAATGCAGTGGCCTCCTTGTACAATAACATCGGAGGTTACAGTGATAGCCAGGGTTTGCAGGGGACCGGCAGAGGAATTTACGATCTGAATACTTTTACCACTGATGAGGCTATTATGCCTACACGTGGCGGTGACTGGTACGATGGCGGGTTCTGGCAAGGACTTTTCCTGCATCGGTGGGGAGTGGATAATGATGCCATTCAAGCCACGTGGGAATATTTATATAAGGTGGTCAGTCTTTGCAATCAGTCACTCGAACGGATCGATACGTACCAGCAGACCCATAACGATGAAGAACTGCCTGTCTATCGGGCGGAGGTCCGCGCTTTCCGTGCTTTGTATTATTATCATTTAATGGATTTGTTTGCCCGTGTCCCTTTGGTTCTTTCATCATCCACTCCTTTGAAAGAAGTGAAGCAGAACAGTCGCAAAGAAGTTTTCGATTTTGTAGTGAAAGAGCTGCAGGAGTCTGAACCCTTGCTGGAAACGGCATATAGCAATCGTTCCGGCAATTATTACGGACGCATTACACGGCCCGTAGCCTGTTTTTTACTTGCTAAACTTGCCTTGAATGCTGAAATATATACGGATAATAATTGGACCGACGGTCAATTTCCCGATGGAAAAGATATTTATTTTGAAGTAGATGGCGAGCGGCTCAATGCCTGGCAGACGGTAGAGGCTTATTGTGATGCCATCACTGCAATGGGATATCGGCTGGAAGATAATTATGAAGCGAACTTTGCTGTTTACAATGAATCTTCTGTTGAGAATATCTTCACCATCCCGATGAGCAAGACTCTGTATACCAATCAGATGCAATATCTTTTTCGCTCCCGTCACTACAATCATGCCAAGGCCTATGGGTTGGGAGGAGAGAATGGTTCAAGTGCCACTGTGGAAGTCCTTCGTACGTTTGGATACGATACAGAGGCAGTCGATCCTCGTTTTGACAAATGTTATTTTGCCGGTATTGTATATGACCTCAAAGGAAAAGTCGTCACACTCGATGACGGTACCCAACTGGAATATTTCCCCTGGAAGGTGGATGTCGATATATCTAATACTCCTTATGAAAAGACTGCCGGAGCGCGGATGAAAAAGTATGCGATTGATGAAACTGCCACCAAAGACGGTAAACTGATGGAAAATGATATTGTACTCTATCGTTATGCCGATGTATTACTCATGAAAAGCGAAGCCAAGGTGCGTAATGGAGAAAATGGAGATGAAGAATTGAACCTTGTCCGCTCTCGTGTGAATGTTCCTTTCCGGACGGCTACATTAGCTAATCTATTGGCCGAACGTCAGTTGGAGTTTGCATGGGAAGGGTGGCGCAGGCAAGATTTGATCCGGTTTCGTCAATATACCCGCACTTATACGGGCAGACCTCAACTTTCGGGTGAGAAGAATGGTTATACTACGGTATTTCCCATTCCGGAAAAGGTTCGGTTAATGAACCCCAATCTGACACAGAATCCGGGGTATTGAGCTAACAAGGACGGGAAGTTGGAAGCGGCTGTCTCTAAATCGTAAGATAATCCATCATTATAGCAGAAAAGTCTATTTATCAGGTAAATCGTTCTTTCTACTTTTGTGTATTGACACAAAATCAATGAAATAACACTGTTTTTTACCTTATAGATCATATGGAATCATGAAGATTAAAACACTTGTACTTTTCTCTTTTTTATGGACTTCCTGTTCTCAGCAGGTCACAAAGATAGACCTGTCGGGAAGTTGGCAATTTACGACTGATTCTGCTCGTTGGGACAATACGATCCGGTTACCCGGTTCCATGACTTCCAATGGTTTAGGAGAAGATATTACTGTCAGTACTCCGTGGACGGGTGGAATCGTCGATTCGGCCTATTTCCGTAGCGATGCTTATGCCCGTTATCGTGAATCGGGACATATCAAAGTTCCTTTCTGGTTGCAACCTGTAAAGTATTATAAAGGTGTAGCCTGGTATAAAAAGGAGATCACTGTTCCGGCAGGCTGGGAGCAACAGGACATTCACTTGTTTCTGGAGCGTTGTCATTGGGAAACTCGTTTGTGGGTAGATGATATAGAGGTCGGTATGCAGAATGCGCTGGGTGCTCCGCATCAGTATGATTTGTCGGATGTGCTGCGCCCCGGCAAACATACACTGACTTTGCGTATTGATAACCGTATAAAAGACATCGATCCCGGTGAAAACTCACATAGCATTTCAGATCACACCCAGGGAAACTGGAATGGGGTTGTCGGAGATATGTATCTGCAAGTCCGTCCTAAGGTGAATATTGCGCGCACAATTATTTATCCCGATATATCCGATAAGAGTGTTCGTGTAAAAACAATCCTCCGTAATCGTAAGAAAAGCCAAGCGACAGCCTTATTGGCTTTAGAGGCCGATGGCAAACGGATGCAAAAGAAGGTAACTCTCCAGCCGGGCACCAATGAAGTGGACGCCGTTTTGTCTTTGGGTGATGAGATTCGTTTGTGGGATGAATTTCACCCGAATTTATATCAGTTAAAAGTAAGCCTCACTGATGAAGAACAGAACACGACCGACTCCCGTGAAGAATCCTTTGGTATGCGTGATTTTAAAGTGGTCGATGGTTGCATTACGGTCAACAATCGTCCCGTCTTTTTACGTGGTGCGCTGGATTGTGCCGCTTTTCCGAAGACCGGTTATCCGCCTACTGACCAAGAAGCCTGGAAAAGAATATTCACCGCTTTTCAGGCTCATGGACTGAATCATGTCCGTTTTCCCTCCTGGTGTCCGCCGGAGGCCGCTTTTTGTGCAGCCGATGAGATGGGACTTTACTTGGAAATAGAATGTTCTTCCTGGGCTAATCAATCTACAACGATTGGTGATGGTAGACCACTCGATCGGTTTATCTGGGACGAAAGCGAACGGATTGTCGCTACCTTCGGTAATCACCCTTCATTTTGCATGATGATGTATGGTAATGAACCGGCAGGTGAGGGAAGCAGTGCTTATTTGTCCGAGTTTGTTTCCACCTGGAAAGAGCAGGATAATCGCCGCTTGTATTGCAGTAGTGCCGGATGGCCTGCATTGCCGGTCAGTGATTTTTTAAGTGATCCTGCTCCACGTATTCAGGGATGGGGGCAAGGACTCAGAAGTATTATCAATGCACAGTCTCCACGTACCGATTATGATTGGTCGGAATATATCAGCCGTTTCAGCCAACCTGTTGTCAGCCACGAGATCGGGCAATGGTGTGTCTATCCTAATTTGGAAGAGATAAGTAAATATGATGGTGTCATGCGTCCTGCTAATTTGGAGATCTTCCGGGAAACTTTACAGAAGAATGGCATGATTCATCTGGCAGACAGTTTCTTATTGGCATCCGGTAAGTTGCAGGCGCTTTGCTATAAAGCGGATATTGAGGCTGCTCTGCGTACTCGGAATTTCGGTGGATTCCAGTTGTTGGGACTGAACGATTTTCCGGGACAGGGCACTGCATTGGTCGGTGTATTAGATGCTTTCTGGGAGGAAAAAGGATATATTTCTCCCGAAGAGTACCGGCGTTTCTGTGCACCTACCGTACCTTTGGCACGTTTGCCTAAACTTATTTATAAAAACAATGAGACTCTGAAGGCCCGGGTGGAAGTTGCACATTATGGTGAAACTCCTCTGAAGGAGATAACGGCCGAATGGACTTTGGCCGATACGTCGGGTAGTGTACTTCGGTCCGGACAATGGGAGGTCGATTCCCTTCCTATAGGCAATAACTTCCAATTAGGAGAGATTTCTACTTCTTTGGCTGAAATAGAGACTCCCCGGCGTTTGGTATTGGAGGTTGCAGTGGACGGCAAGAAAAATAGTTGGAACATTTGGGTCTATCCCTCCACCTCGCCCAAAGTGGAAGGAGAAGAGAATATCCGGATGGTCGATCGTTTGGATGCCGTTACCCTGAAGGCTCTCAATAGTGGCGCTTCCGTACTGTTATCTTTGAAGAAAGGGGATTTGAACCGGCAGATGGGAGGTGATATTCAGGTTGGTTTTTCCAGTATTTTCTGGAACACCGCCTGGACAAGGGGACAAGCACCTCATACATTGGGAATTTTGTGCAATCCGGAACATCCGGCTTTAAGTGAGTTCCCTACCGAATATTACAGTGATTATCAATGGTGGGATGCTATGAGCCATTCAGGTGTCATTGAAATAGCCCGGGTTTCTTCCCAAATTTCTCCAATAGTGCGTGTCATTGACGATTGGTTCACAAATCGCCCTCTTGCCTTGTTGTTCGAAGTAAAAGTAGGCAATGGTAAATTACTGGTATCCGGCATTGATTTCTGGCAAGACATGGATAAACGTACCGAAGCACGTCAGTTGCTGTATAGTCTGAAAAAGTACATGGCAAGTCCGGCTTTTACTCCTGCCGTATCTGTACAGGCCGAACAAATACAGCGTTTGGTTTCTGATAAATAGAACTTTTGTTCAGATATAAAATTGCCCGGGCAACATCAGGAGATGTAAGTCCGGGCAACATTTTATAGGGTACTCTCTGTATAAATCAGAGTAATTGGCAACGGAGCCGATTAGTCAAAGAGGCTTCTGAACTTCTTGAATATCTTTTCTTTGATTGAAGTACTCGGTTTAAAGTTCTTTGATTCCTCCAGTTTCTCCAGAGTGCTTTTTTCCTCTTTGCTCAACGTTTCGGGCACATATACACTAACGTTGACCAATAAATCTCCTGTACCATAGCCGTTTACGCTTGGCAGACCTTTGCCACGCAGGCGGAGCACTTTACCCGGTTGTGTACCTGCTTCTATTTTCACTTTTACTTTGCCGTCAATGGTCGGTATTTCTACCGCACCTCCGATGGCTGCTGTGGGGAAGCTTAGCAATAGGTTGTACACTAGGTCATTTTCATCACGGATCAGTTCCGGATGTGGTTCTTCTTCTACCAGAATCAGCAGATCACCCGGTATACCGTTGTGCTTTCCGGCATTTCCTTTACCCCCCATAGAGAGTTGCATACCTTCTGCTACTCCGGCAGGAATCTTTACGGTTACTACTTCTTCGCCATATTCGATGCCTTCTCCTCCACAAACCTTACACTTGTCTTTAATGATCTTACCTTCACCATTACAAGTCGGACATGTGGTACGCGTCTGCATAGTTCCCAAGATCGTCTGTTGGTTGCGGATGACCGATCCGCTTCCTTTGCAGGTCGGGCAAGTCTCAGAACCGCTGTTTCCTTCCGCCCCGGTTCCATGGCAATGCGAACAAGGCACATATTTTTTCAGCTTAAATTTCTTTTCAACTCCTGTAGAGATTTCTTTCAAATTCAGCTTTACTTTCACTCTGAGGTCCGAGCCACGGAATTTTCTCTGTTGAGAACCTCCGCCTCCAAATCCTTGGGAACTACCCCCAAAAACCACCACCGAACCCGCCGCCGCTATGGCCGCCAAAAATATCACCGAACATAGAGAAAATGTCGTCCATAGACATTCCGCCGCTAAATCCGCCGAACGGTCCACCGTTTCCGGCTGCTCCGCTCATTCCTGCATGACCAAACTGGTCGTAGCGGGCACGTTTATCCGGGTTGCTCAGTACGTCGTAGGCTTCGGCTGCTTCTTTAAACTTTTCTTCCGCTTCCTTGTCACCCGGATTTTTGTCCGGATGATATTGGATGGCTTTTTTCCGGTATGCTTTCTTTATTTCTTCGACTGTTGACTCTTTCGTGACTTCCAGCACTTCGTAATAATCTCTTTTTTCTGCCATATTTTAGTTTCGTTGATTTTAGTTATGTTAGCAAGTTCGTTCATGTTCCGGTTATTCTCCCACAACTACTTTTGCATGGCGGATTACTTTACCGTTCAGTGTATATCCGGTCTGTACACAATCCAATATTTTACCTTTCTGTTCTTCTGTCGGGGCAGGAATCACAGCAATGGCTTCGTGGTAGTCTGTATCCAACGGCTGGTCTTTGGTTTCAATCACCTTCACTCCATCCTGTGACAGGATAGACAGGAATTTATTGTATATCAGCTCAACACCCTCTTTCACGGCATTTACGTCTGTGGCTGTTTCCATAGTTGTCAGCGCACGTTCCATATCGTCGATTACCGGCAGAATGCTTTTGATACTTTTCTCACCACCATTCAGAATTAATTCGGCTTTTTCTTTGACGGTACGTTTGCGGTAGTTGTCAAATTCAGCCGAGAGCCGGAGGTATTTGTCTTTTTGATCTTCGATTTGAGCCTGAGCTTCTTTTAGCTCTTTTTCCAACTTTTCCTCTGCGGTCAGCGGTTCGGTTGCTTCAGTTGCTTCTTCGTTTTGCGACTGTCCTTCAACGGTATCCTGAATATCGTCTACTTTCAACTCTTCTTCTTGCTTGGTTTTCTTTTCTTTCGGATCCATATCTATTCTGTTTTTATTCTTGTTAAACGGATTTAGTTTCATGTCAATACGGCATTTTGATGTACTGGCTTTGCAGCAAAAACTTTGCCAGTTTGTCTGTTTTGCCAAAAAACGCAGCAAAGGTAATACTTTTATGTCAGATTGACACATTCCTGATAGTTCGTTATTCACTAAAAATGTCTACCTTTGTCACCGCGTTATTTTGATAATAAATAAATTAAGGAATAATAATAGAATGATTACAGTTTCTAACGTTTCGGTACAGTTTGGTAAAAGAGTTTTGTTTAATGATGTAAATCTGAAGTTTACAAGTGGAAATTGTTATGGTATCATCGGTGCTAACGGTGCCGGTAAATCTACTTTTCTGCGCACGATTTACGGTGACCTCGATCCTACAACCGGAAACATTACATTAGGTCCGGGCGAACGCCTTTCAGTGTTGAGTCAGGACCACTTTAAATGGGACGCTTTTACGGTTATGGATACCGTAATGATGGGGCACACAGTGTTGTGGGACATCATGAAACAGCGCGAAGCCCTTTATGCTAAAGAAGATTTTACGGACGAAGACGGTTTGAAAGTTTCCGAACTGGAAGAGAAGTTTGCCGAACTCGACGGATGGAATGCCGAAAGCGATGCGGCGATGTTGCTGAGCGGTTTAGGTGTGAAAGAAGACAAACATTATACATTGATGGGTGAATTGAGCGGTAAAGAGAAAGTGCGTGTGATGTTGGCACAGGCATTATACGGAAATCCCGATAACCTGCTGCTCGACGAGCCTACCAATGACTTGGATATGGAGACCGTTACCTGGTTGGAGGAGTATCTCTCCAACTTCGAACATACCGTGTTAGTTGTGAGCCACGACCGTCACTTCCTCGATTCTGTATGTACACATACCGTCGATATAGATTACGGAAAAATCAATCTTTTTGCCGGTAATTACAGTTTCTGGTACGAATCCAGCCAGTTGGCTCTTCGTCAACAGCAGAACCAGAAGGCCAAAGCTGAAGAGAAAAAGAAAGAGTTGGAAGAGTTCATCCGTCGTTTCAGTGCCAATGTTGCCAAGAGTAAGCAGACTACCAGCCGTAAGAAGATGCTCGAAAAGTTGAATGTCGAGGAAATCAAACCGTCATCCCGCAAATATCCGGGTATCATTTTTACTCCGGAACGTGAGCCGGGCAATCAGATTCTGGAAGTTTCCGGTTTGAGTAAGAAGACCGAAGATGGAGTTGTGCTGTTCAACGACGTGAACTTCAACGTGGAGAAAGGAGATAAGATTGTATTTATTTCACGTAATCCGCGTGCGATGACCGCTTTCTTTGAGATCATCAACGGGCATATGAAACCCGATGCCGGACATTTCAACTGGGGAGTGACGATTACTACCGCTTATCTTCCTTTGGACAATACCGAATATTTCAATACCGATCTGAATCTAGTCGACTGGCTGAGCCAATATGGCGAAGGCAACGAGGTGTATATGAAAGGTTTTCTGGGGCGTATGCTTTTCTCCGGTGAGGAAGTACTGAAAAAAGTTAGTGTTCTTTCGGGAGGAGAGAAGATGCGTTGTATGATTGCCCGTATGCAGTTGCGCAATGCCAACTGTCTGATTCTCGATACTCCGACCAATCATCTCGACTTGGAGTCTATTCAGGCATTCAATAACAATCTGAAGACTTACAAAGGTAATATCCTCTTCTCTTCGCATGACCACGAATTTATTCAGACCGTTGCTAATCGTGTGATTGAATTGACTCCGAATGGTATCATCGACAAGATGATGGAATATGACGAGTACATTACTTCCGACCACATCAAAGAGCTGAGAGCCAAGATGTATAAGTAACGATGAACGTTTTTTGAACGATAAACGATGAACAGGCTGCACATAAATGGGTGCCTGTTCATCGTTTTTTTGTTTGCATTTACTGTAGTTTATCATCCATCGTTATTTTACCTTTCTTCATTTATTGCGTATCATATATAAACAACATATACAGTGTGAGCTATGGAACAGAATGAGATACAGGTATTGGTTGAAAAGAGCAGGAGGCAAGATGCAAGTGCATTTGCTTTGCTTGTGGCGGAGTATCAGACTTTCGTTTTTCGCTTGGCTTTCCGTCTGTTGTGCGATGAAGAAGAAGCCCGGGATATGGTGCAGGAGACTTTTTTACGTGTCTGGCTTTCATTGGATAAGTACCGGCCGGAGTTCCGTTTTTCCACCTGGCTTTACAGGGTATCATGTAATATCTGTTATGATCGTCTGCGGGCTTTGCAGCATTCTCCGGCCGGTGCGCTCTCTGATATTACATTTGCCGAACTACCTGTTTGTTCCGATGATAATATTGAAGCCACGTTAGTCAACCGGGAGCTGAAAGCCCATATCCTGTACTTCATGCAACAACTGACCCCTAAGCAAAAGCTTGTATTTACATTGCGGGATATCGAGGAGTTGGAAATCAAGGAAATTGAGAAGATCACCGGATTTACATCTGTCCAGATCAAGGCCAATCTCTATCTTGCACGAAAAAGTATCCGTAAGAAGTTGAACGAAATAAATAAAGAAAGATGAAAAAGGAAGAAATGAATTACGAAAAATGGTTGGAGCAATTAAAGAAGACTCCACCTGTTTTAGAAAATCCGGACGCACTGACCGAGGATATTATGCGTACTGTCAAAGCAGCGCCTTTCAGGAACAGGCCCGTCCGCAGATTGAACTTTGCTGCCTGGTGTTCTGCTATTGCTGCAACCCTGCTTCTCGGTTTATGGGTGGCAGAGGCAGTTGCTGTCGATCCGATTCTATCCTCAGAGGTGACTCGTATACCGAAGCCCTATCAAGAGCAAACACTCACCGATGAGCGAAACTATGAGAGATTGATGACAGGAGAGAAGCGGGAGATCTTCTTTTCCGCGTCCCGAAGCCGGAAAAAGGAGATGCTTAAACGGGAACGGCTTTATACCCGGTACGAACAGATAATGAAGAATGAATAACCTTTAAAAACAGATGCATATGAAAACGAATAGACTTTTATCGATATTGCTGCTGGCGGTTTCAATGGTGTCTTGCACCACTTATTATCAGGTGAAAACCCGGATTCATCCTGACGGTTCGGCCCATAGGGAAGTATATGCTTTTGCCGATTCTGCATTCATGGCCGGAGATCCGATGAAAAACCCCTTTATGTTTTCTTTGGATTCCGGTTGGGTAGTGACACGTTTCGATTCTGTCCGTACTCACAATTATTTTGGAGAAGAGGGGAAGATTAACGTATGTGCCGGCAGGGAAGAGCCTTCTGTCAGCATGTTTGCGGAGCAGGTTCATCCTAAAGATCCGATGTACCGTCCTTTGGTGACTCCTCAGGAGACACTGACCAAACATTTTCGTTGGTTCTACACCTATTATACCTATACCGGCATCTATCCGGAATTGGCAGATAAAGGCCCCGTACCTCTAAAGAACTACCTGAATGAATCGGAACAGAAGCTTTGGTTCCAGGGTGACGACACAGCCTATCGCGGAATGAACGGATTGGAGATGAAAGAATTGCTCGATCGGTTGGAAAAGAAATTTTACGACTGGTACAACCGAAGTCTTTATGAATTAAGTTTCGAAGTTATCCGGCCTTTTATCGCTGAGATAGATCGGGGGAAGTATATGTCCCGTCTGGATGAAGTTAAGGATTCATTGTATCTCGGCTATCAACCTAAAGATGATGATCCGGATCCTGATCCGGAACTCATTTGCCAATTGCTCGATACGCATTATCATACCGACTGTTTTTCTCTGCTTTATAAGGAAAAGCAACAAGAAGTAGATAAACGCTTTGACGAAGAGACACGTCCGATTGAATTGTTCGGAGCCGTGATTCAATATGAACTTAAAATGCCCGGACAAATGATCTCAGCCAATACAACTTTCAGAGATCGCGAATATCTGGTTTGGAAAGTGGATGCTTACCGTCTTTTGGCGGGTGAATATTCCTTGACGGCCCGATCACGGGTACCCAATGTCTGGGCCTTTATTCTTACCGGTGTACTGATTCTTTTGGGAATAGGCTTTTGGATAAAAAAGCGATGAATAGGAGAGGAGTGAGATAATGTCAGAACTCACTACAGATTACGCAGTTCTTCACAGATTATTCATGTGGCCATCCATGATTTAAATTCACTCTGTGTTACTCTGTGTGCTCTGTGGTGAGTTCTGACAGCTCTTGTTTTTATCGTTTATAAATCAACTTATTTTTTCCTTCTCCAAAAAGGTTATCTCCTATCGTTGTGATTTTGTCTCCATGAGCAACTACGTACCGCAACCTGTCGCATCCCATGAAAGCTCCATATTCGATAGCAGTAATGCTTTCCGGTAGTTCTACCGTTCCACAGAGACGGCCGCAATTGCTGAAAGCCCGTTGTCCGATGCTTTTTAGTCCATGTGGCAGACGGATGCGGAGCAGATATTTTTTTGTGAGAAAGTAAAGTCGGGGATGGCCGTTGCATTGGTTTTTTCAATGTCTACAGCTACCAGATTCGGCATATAATCCCGTATCAGCTTGAAGTCGGCTGCATCCAGCTTGCCTTCGATGGTCAGGAAGTTGATTTCTTTCGGCTGTAGTCCTGCTTTCTGAATTTCATTTTCCAGCGTGCTTAGTGCTCCTACCTCTATTTTAGCTTCCAGTGGTTCGCCTTCGATGAATGCAAAGTTATCCCAACGGTTTTTCAGCCGGTATTCATCACTTGCTCCCAGTGGTACAAAGATAGCAGTGATGCTGTCTGCCAATGCTTCCGGCAGTAGGTTAGGAGGAGTTTTCTTTTTAATCTGGCATATATTCAGATTTTCGCAGCCCATAAAAGCCGCATCTTCAATGTTTTTGATCTTTTCCGAAAGAATGATCTTTTTCAGAGTGGATTTTCCTTTGGCAGTGCCGTTTTCCATCTTACAGAAAGCGTATGCCGGAACAAAATTCGGCATATAAATATAGAACTTATCCGGATAGGTACCTTCTTTACCCGAGTACATGCTGATGCTCGCATTAGCTATGTCGAGCACTTGTAAGTTTTTAAATTCATCGCGCAGATGTCTGAAGTCCACTGCATTGATCTTTCCGGTCAGGGTCAAGTGGGTGACCTGGTTCGCTTCCTCTTCCGTCATCATCGAAATCAATGTTCCCGGTTTGCTGACGAAATACGTTTTCTTAACTTCTTGTGCCGTAGCTGCAAATAGATTGGCAGTAAGGGCTATTCCTATAAACAGATGTTTTATTTTCATATTTATGATAAATGTTTAGACAAATATAGCGAATCATACTTTATCTCGTCCAGAGTTTTAGAAAAATATAGTTATTTTTGTCCTTCAACCAATAAATTAACAAAATGGAACAACAGGATCACGAATCATTCTTTTCTCCGAAAGGGATTCCGGCATTTGCAAGCATTATTATCTTTTTGGTAAGCTTCTTTATCGTCATGTCCCTATTCCATTCCGTTCTGAATCTTTTTTCGGTAGTAAGAGGGTACGGAATGGGTTATTTCTTTATTGGAGAGGGGGTTATGTTGTTGAGCGTATTTATTGTAACCTTTCTGATGATGAGATTTCTGGATCGCCGTCCCTTCTCCGATTTAGGATTCAGCCTGAAAGGGCGTGGCAAAGATATTCTCTACGGTTTCCTGATGGCAGTGCTCATTTATGCTATTGGTTTTGGTGTTTGCCTGCTGACCGGGCAGATTGAGGTTGTCGGTGTCCATTTGCATTGGAGCGATTTGCTCTTAAGCGGGTTGTTTTTCGCCAT
>OAXJ01001606.1_pt1 | contig 14409 bp, 10 predicted proteins | sample 1517241 | NCBI WGS metagenome assembly OAXJ01 (sample SAMEA2580293, study PRJEB22360) | human gut metagenome | biome: human gut; feature: human-associated habitat; material: faeces | place: Denmark | collected 2008/2010 | reverse complement strand
GGGTGCCGAAGGGGGTGGCGGTGAGCCACGCCGCCGCGTGGAACACCATCGCCGACATAAATTCTCGATTCAACGTTAGGCAGAGCGACAAGATCATCGGATTGGCCGAGCTAACCTTCGACCTAGCTATATATGATATATTTGGAATCCTTTCCGTCGGAGGAGAGCTTATCTTCCCCGAACCCTCATCACTTAATGATCCGTCGAGCTGGTGCGACGTAGTTGTTAAACGCAAGGTAACGATATGGAATTCTGTCCCCCAGCAGATGCAAATGCTTTCTTACTACCTTGATACGGCTCCGGATGTCCCCTCTCTTTCCTTGAGGCTCGCTCTCTTGTCTGGCGACTGGATACCCGTCTCTCTACCCAACGATATCGCAGATAAAATCCCTCACTTGAAAATGGTGAGCCTCGGCGGTGCCACCGAGGGAGGAATCTGGTCGATCTTCCACGAAATCAATCCATCGGATTCGGAAAAGGCAAGCATTCCCTACGGAAAGCCTCTTGCCAACCAGGAGTTTGATATCGTAGGACGCGAACTTGAATCGCTGCCTCTTCTCGTTCCGGGTGAAATCATCATTGGCGGAAAGAGCCTTGCTTCGGGCTACCTCAATGACCCTGTTCGAACATCCGAGAGTTTTATAATGCGGGATGGAGTGAAATGCTATCGAACCGGCGACATGGGCAAATACCTGGAAAACGGCGACATCGAGTTTCTCGGGCGTGCAGATCAGCAGATTAAAGTACGGGGTTACCGCGTCGAGCTAGGCGAAGTGGAAGCCGCTTTAGAAAAGGCACCGGGAGTGGACAAGGCTGTCGCATTTGCTGCCGACAACGATAAAACCGACAAGCATCTTCTCGCCGCAGTCATCGCCGAAAAGGTCAATCCCGACAAGGCAGAATCCTTGTTCAAGAGATCTACGGTCGCCATGAAAGAATGTATGAGAGATCGCTTCAGCAAAATGGCTGTCAACGAAGTTGCAGAGTATTGCCGCAAAGTTGACGAGGTCTGCTTGTCGGCCATGATGAATTTGATAGCAGATGCCGTTAGCAAAGATGGCTTCTCAATGGATGACATGATGCATGGACTCAATGCCAAAGAGAGGAACAGAAGGCTCCTAGAGAGATGGGCGAAGTCTCTCGTCGACATGAAAGCGCTCAATGCAAAGGGCGACTCGTTTTGCTTCTCGGACGATTATAAGAGAGGCGACATTGAAGCTTTATGGCAACAGCTCGAATCCTTGGAACTGAAAGTCGAGTACAGCAAAGGGCTTTTGTCGTTTTTGCACACATGCATAGATTCCTTATCCGGCCTCGTGTCGGGGAAAGTGGATCATTTATCCATACTTTTTCCCGAAGGTGGTTTTGATGTAGCCGCTTCAACCTACAGGGACAACCTAGCCTCCAAAACTCTCAACTCCACACTAGTTAGCATGGTTTCGGAATTTGCGCGCATCAAGGGTGGGTTGAGAGTTCTTGAGGTCGGGGCCGGTACGGGAGGCAGCAGCGACTCGCTCATCGATGCGCTTGAGGGAACGGGGAGCACATATCTTTTTACTGACATCTCTGAATTCTTCCTCTCTGAAGCCCGAAATCGCTACGAAGGTAAAAACTGGATTGGCTACGCCATCTACGATGTCAATAAGGATGCCAGAACTCAGGGACTTGCAGACAACTCATTTGATCTCATCGTAGGCGCAAACGTACTCCATAATTGCATCGATGTCCTTGCAGGGCTGGGGCAAATCAAATCCCTTCTTTCTCCGGGAGGCATTTTGGCCTTTATTGAGGCCACGCGCGAGAGCTTTCCCCTTATGGTCAGCATGGATTTCCAAGATGCCCTCGGGATGGAGTACTCGGATTTGCGTGCAGGAACCAGCAAGGTATTCCTTAACCTCGACGAATGGAGCGGAATCCTCGCAAAAGCAGGTTTTGGCTTGACGGACTGCTCTCCTACGAACGAAGAACCGGATCTCTTTGGCCAGCACCTGATAGTCGCACAAGCAAAGGCTGATATAGCCGCGCTTTCGGTCGATGATGTGGTATCAGCCGCACAAGAAACCCTTCCCTCATACATGATTCCTGAAGCCATTGGGATAATCGACACCCTTCCCCTTTCGAGAAACGGAAAGGTTGACAGAGCCGAGCTTAAACGCCTACCACTGCTCGGAAGAACGCAGTCGAAAACTGCGGGCATCGGAGATGAGAGAGACAGCTACCGTAGCGATTTGGAAGCACGCCTAGCTGTAGAGTTTTCTGAAGTACTCGGAGCAGATAGCGTCAGGAGGGATGATGACTTCTTTGAGCTTGGAGGCGATTCGCTTTTGGCCACCAAACTCGCAGCCCAGATAAAGAAGAACGTAGACGAAGCGGCTGAGCTTGAATGGGAGTGGCTTTTGAGAAAGATGATGGAAAGCCCAACGGTCAGCTCACTCGCACTCGCGCTCTCCAGTACAGAAGAAGCAGAAAAGGCCGCGCCCAAAGGGCAGATGGCGCCTGTTGTCGTATTGAAAGACGGAAACGGAGATGGCGTCGTTAACGTATTGGTGCATGACGGAACAGGCACTCTTGACCCATACCGCGACCTTATTAGCGCTTCGGGTGACAAACTCATCATCGGTGTGCAAATGCCCGACATGCAAAAAGCCTTGGATTATGACACCCGATCTCTTATAGAAACCCTCGGAAGAGAGTATGCCGACCGCCTCTCGGAATGGAATGGATGCAGCTTTAGGATAGTGGGATACTGCATGGGAGGTTTGATCGCAACAGAGATTGCAAGAAACCTGATGGAGCAGGGAGAAACCGTTGCCGATCTCTTTGTCATCAGCTCATATGGGTTCCCGTTCAAAATCACCGAAGACGTAATGATTGAGTATGCTTTTGCTCGCGTACTTAATGCCCCAACTGAAGACCTCGGGTATCCGAAAGACGACGAAGCCTTCGCCAACGCAATCGCTGATGCCCAGATCCGACACCCCGGAGTATTGGATCTTCTCGATGGTGAAGGCCCTGTTGTCGAAAAACTGAAGAAGATTGCCTCCCTAGATTCGAACGAGCGCATGCGTAGGATACTTTCAACCGTGACCGCCGATAGCAACGTCGTAGAAAGATTGACCCAAATTTACAGGACGTTCAAACATAATTTGATTGCAGTAATGGAATACGAATCAAAACCCTATCTTGGCCCTATCCACTTTTTGCGAGACAGTGGAAGAATGGGGCTATTCAAGAACATCGGTGGTGATGAAACGGTTTTCTGGAACAGCGTCGCCCTCATGGGGATAGACACCCAAGATATAGAAGGAGATCACTTTACCTGCATATCCGGAGAACACGCAAAAGATGTCGCAAAGAGAGTGGGGCTTCGATGATCGGAGTGCTTGGGTCGAGCGGGCATGTTGGATCACTGCTTGCCGACATGCTGAAAGCTAAGGGGTACGAGCTTCGCCTCGGTTCTCGCTCGGCCGGATTCATCGTCAACATGACAGACCCTAGTTCTTTGTCAAGATTTCTCGATGGATGCGATGCGGTGGTCAACTGCGCTGGCCCCGCGTATCTACTGAGCGAACCAGCAGCAAGAACCGCCATAAGCTCAGGCGTTGCATACTTTGACGTTGCCGGCTGCGAAAACCTGTGCAAAACCCTAGCTGACGAATCGGCGGAAACACCGGTTGTATTTTCTGCAGGAATGGTGCCGGGGCTCTCGGGTCTTCTACTAAAGATGGCTATTTCCGCAAACAAAGGACAGGATATTGTTGGCTTTGCCGGGGGAGTCCAAGATATCCCTCTGGGTGCTGCGGCGGATCTAGTTTTGAGCATGTCCGATACGTCGGGATATGGCAACAATGGCTCCATGTGGCGTAGCGGCGCAGTCCGCGAACTTGACCACGATCCAACCCCCGCCCCCTCTTGCTTTCCCGAAGGGTCGTTTTGCAGAGCCTTTTTGTCAGAAGAGGCGAGAGTCATAGCCGAGAAGGAGGCACTTCCAAGACTTGAATGGTATAACGTATTTGTAGGTGATCTGTTTTGCAAGGCTCTTGTCGACGCACAGTTGTCGAAAACCCAGAGCCTCGAAGAAGCAAGCAAGAAAATCAGCATAGCCGCATCCATCGATGCTATGGGTAGACAGGCATTTTATACGTTGGCTGCAACTTCTGGAGAAATGGCCTACATTGTTAAATCGGCCGACAGCTATGAGCTAACTGCAGCAGTGGCATGCTATGCCATAGAGAGTTTCCTTGCTGGGAGCATCCCCAATGGCGTATACAACTTGCCCGATCTGCTTGATCCAGAACTGGCGATATACGGAATTCTATCTTTGTCTAAGAGTGCTCGAATCGAAATTGCACCGTCAAAGTCTTTGTTTGAAGTCGAGGAAGGCGAGTTATGAAAGCCGTGGTTGTGGGGAGCACGTTCGGAAGCGTATATGCCGAGGGCATTAAGATTGCCGACGATGTAGAGCTGGCTGGTATTGTAGGCAGGGGGAGCAAGAGAAGCGCCGCCTTGGCTGCATCATACGGAGTTCCTCTGTATCAAGGGGCTAATGCCGTTCCGGCAAACATAGATCTTGCTTGTGTCGTGGTAAGATCAGCCATGGTTGGAGGAGATGGAGTTGAAATATCTCGCTCCTTCCTCGAGAAGGGCATTCACGTAATCCAAGAGCAGCCCATGCATAGCAGCGAGGTTCTTGAGCTGACCAGATGCGCTGCAGAACATGATTGCAAATTCATGCTTAACGGTTTCTATCCATATCTCGATTCGGTTAAGCGCTTCATTGATGCCGCAGCTTCCCTTCGCAAGGAACACGAATTGCTAAGCATAGATGTGACTACATGCGTACAAGTAGCATACCCTTTTGTAGAGGTGGTTGGGAAAGTGGCCGGAAGCTTGCATCCTTTCAGATTGGAGAAGATAGCAGATGCCGGTCCTTTTGACATCCTAGTCGGAGAAGTAGGAGGAGTTCCCCTTTCCGTTCGATTCCAAAACGAAATGGATTCCAGTGACCCAGACAATAATGCCATAGCCCTGATGCGGATGGATGTTTGCTCGGATAAAGGCATTCTGTCCCTATGCGACGTTTACGGAGATGTTCTTTGGACGCCACGGTTTCATGTCGGAAAGGCAGCAGCCGACAGCTCGAATCTCTCAACCGTCGAAAGCGCAAGTATTAACGTTCTTCATAGGAGAGCAGAGGCATATAATTCTATCCTCGCTGAACAGTGGCCGAAGGGGATTGCCAATATGCTCTCGGAGAGACTTGGAGAGCGCAACTCCCTTGCCACAACCCAATTCCAGATTTCCGCATGCCTAGCCTGGCAAGAGTTTACTTCGGCCTTAGGTGCCCCAAGCGAATTGAGGCAACGTCGTTAATGGTAGTCGAGCGAACAGCGTCATTTGGAAAGCTTCATTTAAAAGGCATTGTTGCTTCGGTAGGTTTGACCGCTGGGCTTCTCGTTTTGATATTTCCATTGCCGGAGTTGGAAAGCCCAGCACGTATTCAGCTTGCTCTCACTCTCGGTGCTTTATCGTTTTGGGCAAGCGGAGTGATGCCGGCCCCAATTACGGGCATGCTGTATATGGGGCTACTGCTCATCACGAACTCCTCTGATCCGCTAACAGTTTTTTCTGGCTGGACGAACGAAGGAGGCGGTCTATGGCTGGTGCTTTGCGCGTTTCTCATAGCTTCTGGAGTTGAAAGGTCTGGACTTGCTAGAAGAGCAGCTCTGAGTATTTGCGCATCCGGTCAAGTCAAAGGTTTTCAATCGCTCATTGCAGCGATAGCCGTCATAGAGCTGTTGTTCGCACTGATCATTCCAAGCGCCTTTGCAAGAACATTCGTCATATTGGCAGTTGCAAAAGAAGTGTGCAAAGAAAATAGCGTATCTGAGACGGATGCCGCTGTAATCAATTTTGCATGTTTTGCGCTTGCAGTTCCCACGACACTTATCTTTTTGACTTCGGAACCAGCCCTCAATACACTCGTTGTTGAATATTCCGAATTAGGGTTGAGCTGGGTTGGCTGGTTCAGCACTATAGGCATTCCCAACATCATCTACTTATTTTTAGTGACAGTTCTGTTTATAAGAGTGTTTAAGCCGTCTGGAAAGGTCTTTGTAGATGGGGTAAAAAGCCGCGCTTCGTTAGAAGACCTTGGCAGATTGAGCCCTAAAGAAAAGAAGATGGCTTTGTGGCTCTCTCTGATGATTGCATTCTGGTTGCTTTACCCTTTCATGGGAATAGGTATAGCGTGGGGAACTATGCTTCTCACATCGCTTATGTTCCTACCTCGAATCGGAGTACTTGACGCAAAAGCTTTTGCAGACGTTCCCGTGGGAACTCTTGTATTCCTCACCTGTGCGTTGTCGATCGGATCTGTAGGCGAAGCCACAGGTATGAGCCAGTGGATTGCCGATACGGCGCTCCCAGCTTCTTTACCAAGCGATATTCTGTCAACCGTCATTTTTATATCAGCAATATCATTGGCCATCCATACTTTGATAGGATCAGTGTTGGCCACCGCTGTCGTTATTTTTCCCATACTGATATCGTTCGGCGATGTAGCGGGATTGGGCGTAAGCGATGCGGGCGCTGTTCTGATCGCATACCAAATGATTGCCAGCCAGTTTTTTCTTTCGATGCATCAGGCACCGATTGCCTCTGGCATGGAGCTTGCTGGGTACGGCGAAAAGACCGTAATGAAGCTTGGCGCTCCCATGACTTGCCTTGCGCTTGTTCAGCAGGTACTCGTGACTGGCTGGCTTTTTCTTGCAGACGTTTTGTAGGATCGCTCCTAGGAGGACAAGCGTGAACAATTGGATAGTCGATCTCAATCAGAAAGAGCAAGCGAGAGGAACAGCTTTGGTATTTGTGCCCCATGCGGGCGGAGGACCCAATGCATTCAGATCTGTCGCACGCGAGATTCGCAGGAAACTTCCTGTCTACGCTATTTGCTATCCAGGTCATGAAAATAGAATATCGGAGCCTCTCGTAGACGATTTCTCGTTTGTAGCAGAGGGAATCGCCAAAGCAGCGTCCGCATATTTTGAAGATCGACCTTTTGCCTATTTCGGACACAGCATGGGGGCCTCCCTTGCCCATGAAGCAGCTCGAATCGCAGCGCTGGATAAACTGCATGGCCCTTCGCATTTGATAGTATCAAGCCGAGAAGCTCCTTCGAGCATCAGAGAGGCCCACGTCCACCTCTATGACGATGCCGAATTTAGGGAAGAATTGCTTCGCGTAGGCGGAATATCTCCCGAGGTGCTCGAGATAGACGAACTCTGCGATATATTTTTGCCGATCATTCGGAACGACTACAAACTGATAGAAGAGTACGTTCCTACAGAAAATTATGAGATGGGCATCGACTGTCCCGTTACGGCTTTCTTAGGGAAGGACGATCCGGAAGCTCTGGAGAATGAAATGAGGGATTGGGCAAACGTTACGACAGGCTTCTTCGAGATGAGGCATTTCCAAGGAGGGCATTTTTACTTCATGGACGATGTTTCCCAAGTCGCCACTGCTCTAGTCGAAACGCTGCACAACAACAGACAATCCAGCGTCTAGATCGCCACACTAACCCTCGAAAGGCACGGCGATTTCCTCCTCGCAGGTGTAGCGCGCCACTCTTTCCGCATGGGTGACAACGACAAGCGCCAAGCCCTCGTCTCGTTTCAGCTGGTTCAACGTATCGAGGATGTCCTTTTGAGTGGTGGGGTCGAGGGCGGAGGTCGATTCGTCGCAAACAAGCACCTTGGGCTCATGGGCGAGGGCCCGGGCGATGGCAACGCGCTGGGCCTGTCCACCCGAAAGCGAGCGGGGGTGCTGGCGTTTGATCTCGTCGGGCAAACGCACCAAGGCCAAAAGCTCCGAGACCCGCTCCCTCACCTCTTTCCTCGACCAGCGAGGATGCACCCGCCTGACGGCGCGAGAAAGCTGGGTGTCCACGCAAAGCGCGGGATTGAGGCTTGTCGCAGGATCCTGCGGCACCATCTGCACGGCGGCAAGCTCGGTTTGCGACCGATCCTTGAACGAGCGCGCGAGAACATGCATATCCCCATCGCCCAAATCGAGCGCCACAGAACCTCTTTCCGCAGGGCGCTCTCCCGTGATGGCCCTGACAATCGTACTCTTGCCCGACCCCGAAGGCCCGAAAAGGGAAAGCCCCCGGCCATGATTGATCGAAAACGCGGCATTCCTCGTTGCAACCTTGCCGTCGGGCGTCACGACATCGAAGCTTGATGCTGAAAACACAGGGGCACCGGCGGATGAATCCATTTCATCGCCGGGACGCCGTTCAAGCCGCTGGGCGTCAACGAGTTTGCGGGCGTAATCGGTTCCAGGGTTGTTCATCAGCTCGGAATGCGAAACCGTTTCGAGAACGCAGCCCTCTTTGAGGACGGTGACGGATTCGGCGAACTTGCCGGCCACATCAAGGTCGTGGGTGATGGCGACAACGCTCATTCCCGATTCGGCGCAGATTCCCTTGATGGTGGCCACGACCTCATCGGCGGTGGCTCCGTCGAGGCCGGCAGTGGGCTCGTCGAGTATAAGCACGCGAGGTTTCGACGCGATGGCCTTGGCGATGGCCACACGTCGACGCTGCCCTCCGGAAAGCGAGCGCGGCCTCCGGTCGAGCAGCCCTTTGACACCCGAGAGGCCCACCCTGCCAAGCAAGCCGAGCGCGTCCTCGTCGTCCATCGGGACGGATTCTGACAGCAGCGCGCGCACCGTCATGTGGGGCGTGAGCGAGAGAGCGGGATCCTGCGACAGCCACGATACCGTTTCCGCCCGGTAGCGCCTCAGCGATGAGCCTTTGAGAGAAAGCACGTTCGCCCCGTCGACGAAGATCGTTCCGGCCTCGTGGACGAGGCCGCTGCGGATGCGTCCCATGAGCGCGAGGGCGAGCGTGGTTTTGCCCGACCCCGATTCTCCGACGAGAGCGCGGTTTTCTCCGGCCAAAATCTCTATCGACAGATCGTCGATAACGCGTTTACCCCCGAGAGTTGCAATCGAAAGGCCCGCTATCTCGACAATCGCGTCCGATCCGTTCGTCACAGGTTGCTCCTTTTCCCTATTCGATCAAGCAGAAGATTGCCCGATATGGTGATGCAGGCAATCGCGATAGTGGGAGCAAGCGCGGCCCACGGGTTCAGGCTGATGCCCGTGACGCCCGTCTGTATCATGGTTCCCCAGTCGGAGCCCGTTCCGAGGGGGTCGAACCCGAGAAAAGCGGCCGTCGCAACAAGATAGACGGAGTTGATGAACCTCATGCCCACCGTGGTTGCCAAGGGAACCGCCAAGTTCGGAAGCACCTCGCGCACAGCCGTCTTCGCCGCCGAATCGCCGGAAAGGCGCGCCGCCGTCACATAAGGCGATGCGGCCACGGGACGGACGAGCGAGCGCGTGTACCGAGCTATGTAGGGTGCCGACACCGCCGTGGTCACCACGATCATCGTCCCCACTCCCGAACCAAGCCCGAACACAAGAACCATGACTACGAGTATCGAAGGAATGACCAGCAGCAGATCGAGCAGGTACGATAACACATCGGCGAACCTGCCCTTCGCACTCACGGCGAACCCGAGAGCCACGCCCACGGCAGCGGCGACGGCGGTGGAAACAGCGGCAACGGCGATAAGGTGCGCGCCGCCGTGCATGAGGCGCGCCAAAACATCGCGGCCAAGCCCGTCGGTGCCCAAAGGATGCTCGGCGCTCGGAGGCATGAACGCGGCCCCCACGGTGCTTGTCCCGTCTGCCGGGGAAAGCGATCCGGCGAGCGCAAGAGCGAGAAAAGCGATGAAGAAGACGAGAAGCACAAGATCGGGCCAAGAGAGCAGCTTCTCGCTAATGCTACGCTTCGATCTCACGGGACCGCCTCCTTCCCAACCCGTCGGCAATCCAGAAAGCCGCAAGCGACACCGCTATGACAACCGCCGAGCAAGCCATGAGCAAATCGGGCTCGCGGTTGAGCACGGCGTTGACAAGAAGCGTGCCCAAGCCGGGAAAGCTGAAAAGGGATTCAATGATGACCGTGCCGCCAATAAGATAAGGTACGACCGAAGCCGCCGACTGCGCAACGGGGGCGACGATTCCGGGCAAGAGGTTTTTGACGATCACCCTTCTTTCCGGCAGACCAGAAAGTCGGGCCGATTCGACATGAAGCGTTTGGTTCTCCCGCTCGACCACGGCGCGCACCGGGCGCACAAGGGTGCAAGCCCCGATGAGGGATATGGCGACGATGGGAAGCACCATGATGATGGGCTTGTCGAACATCGAGCCACTCCCAACGGGAAGAAGCGATACGGCGGGGAAACACCCCCGGCGCGGCGCGCCCCACCAAATCATGCGCTGGCGGGAAACCACCCGAGCTGCGTCGCGAACACCAAGATGAGAAAGAATCCGACAACGAACTCGGGTGTTCCCACAACAGCAAGCGCAAGCGTACTCACAATCTTGTCTGCCGCCTTGCCGCCATGAAGACCCGCGAAAATGCCACCAGCCGTGCCGACCACAATCACCAAAACAAGCGAGATCGCAAAAATCACTCCAGTTCGCGCAAGAGGGCCGACCATAGCGTCGGCTACGGGTAATCCCGACGCAAGAACGGTTCCGAAGTCGCCCTGCAGCGCATGAGCGCACCAGAGAACGAAACGATAGAGTACCGGCTTGTCGAGGCCGTATTGCTGCGTGAGCTCGGCCACACGCTCGGGAGTCGCCTGTAATCCGAGACGCTGCGTGGCGGCATCGCCGGGCAGAGCCTCAAGGGCGAGGAACACGAGCAGACACGTGAAGATCAGCGAGATCGCGAAGAGGAGAATACGGGAGAGTATCCGCAGTGCGCGGTGCCCTCCCGTACGGTCGGCGTTCGGTGACATGCCCTTCGTCCGATTCGCTAAGCGGAGAGGGTTGCCTTGGCGAACAGAGGCACCGAGAGCGTGATGTCTATGCCGTCGAGGCCATCTACCTGCCCGCTCAGATCGGCGCAGTATCCCCAAACGATATCGCCGCCCTCGGCCCAGAGACGCTCCTGTGCTTGGTTGAGGAGTTCCGCCCGGTCGGCCTCATCCACTGCCGAGGTTGCTTGGGCCAAGAGGGAATCGTACTCGTCATCCTTCCACTGGCTGAAGTTGTACGGCGAGCTGCCACCGGTGTACATGACGGCCGAAGCGATATACGGGCGATTGATGAGATAGGTTGCGAAAATCTGCGCTCCGTAGATGTTGTTCATGTCGGAGAACAGCGTCGTCGGATCGATCTCCTTCACCGACACCGTGATGCCCGCCTTCTCCAGCTGGGCTTTGAGCATCTCTGCAGAATCGTTGACGCCGGTGGTGGTTTCGGCGGTCGTGATCTCGAGCTCGGTCACGCCCTTTTCTTCGAGCACCTTCTTGGCGGTGTCGAAGTCGTAAGCACGCTGCTCGAGGGAATCATTGTAGCCCGGCATACCCTGGCCAAGCACATCATTGCCAACCACACCCGCAGAGCGGAAGATGGTGTCGTTCATGGTCTGGCGGTCGACGATAAGCTTGAGGGCCTCGCGTACCTCGGGATCATCGAAAGGCGCGGCGGACGCGTTGAGGCAGAAGCGGAAAGAACTCGAATTCTCGATGCCGCCGTTCAAAACGTTGAAGCCGGACTGGCCTTCGAGCGTGGCCGCGTTCGTCGTCGAGATTTGATGGGCGAAGTCGACCTCGCCGCTCGTGAGCGCCGTGTACCTCGTCTCGGGATCGGTGATGGGGACGATCTCAACCGTGTCGATGGCCGGAGCGCCTCCCCAGTAATCGGCGTTCTTCTCAAGCACGGCTCCAGTGTCGGGAGAGAAGGAAACGAGCTTGAAGGGCCCGCTGCCGATGTCGCCAGAGAAATCGTCGCCGGCGCTGCCCGCCGGGAACACGAAGGTGACGGCGGAAACGACCTCGTCCCAGAAGGTGGCTTGCGGCGAGAGAAGCTGGAGCGTGAACGTGCGCTCGTCCACAACCGAGCTGCCCTCCCAATCGACGTTCGCGTAGAACGACGAGTACATGGGTGAGGTGCCGGCGTACTGGAGGCTGTAGAGCGCATCTTCAGCCGTGACGGTCTCGCCGTCATGATACTTCACACCGTCCTTAAGGGTGACGGTCCAAGCGCTCGCATCCTCGTTGGGTTCGATGCTTTCGGCAAGCGAGTTCTCCACCACGCCGTTGCGCAGGAGGATAAGCGAGTCGTACACGTTGAGCGCAATCGCCAACGGAAGAAGCGTGCTGAAGGTGGCTGGATCCAACGTGTCCGTCGAGCTGCCCATCATGGCAACCCGCAACGTCTTGGGCGTCTCATCCGACTGAGAAGCGCCCTCGCCGGAATCACTGGTGCCCGACGAGCAGCCAGCAAGCAGCGACCCCGTGCCCATGGCGATGGCGAAGCCTCCCATCAGCTTCACGCAGTCACGGCGAGAAAGAACCCCTTTCCCCAGCATTGTTTCATCTTGTGACATATCCGCTCCAATCATTTTTTCATATCATCCCGTACATCAGCATCTATTCCTTTATATTTAGATAGACACTGTCCAATTAGAACAAGGACATTATAAAGATAAAAGGTTTCTATGTCTAACTTTTTTGTTGGTGGCTTTCGATTGAAACCTGCACAACCGTTCTTTTAAAGCCGTGTTTTACAAATCAGTTTTAGTTTGATTAACAGAAAAACTGGTTTGATACCCGGCTCGGCAATATGTCGTAAGCGAGTAGTAGAGAAGTGTATTTGAAGCGACGAAGGGGGTCTCCTGATATCCTCAGAATCAAATCGGTCTCTCCAGCCCACTAGCTCCCTGCACGCGCTTTTTTGCTTGCAGGTGGCAAAGATTTTTTAGCCATGTGGTCAGAAAGGCACGCTTTGCAAATAGCTTGCGATTACGCCCTCTTCTTTTTCTGATGGAGACAGTGAAAAGCATGCATCCCGGGAGCAATTCGGTTTGAGAGCAAAACAACGCAGGCGCCAAAAGGAGGTTGGCTTGAGGGAGTTCGACCTTGAAGACTAAATCCCCCAGGGCTTATTGCGCTGGCAGCGCCAACCGAGGTAGGTGCCCAGCCGTGAAGGAGGATGCCATTACTCAAAAAGTAACGGAGTGTTGCTATCGACTAAGAGACCGCCTCTTCAAGAAGACGATGGGGAAAGCTTATGGCACTCCAGCGTCAATCGAACACGATAGCAGCGGGTCAGAAAGAGAGACAGCACCATTTTCTCTGCTTTCTGCGAAGTACGTCTTGAAGCTTGGCATTTCAAAAAGCGAGTTCTGCAGACGTACTTTGCTGTCGGAGAAAACTTACGAGCGAATCAAATATGGTCAACTTGCAGATCGTCCTAAACCAGAAACAGTGATGCAATTTTGCGTAGGCCTCGGACTCTCTTTGGAAGAATCCGAGAATCTTTTCAATGCGGCGGGTTATTACCTTGGAGGGTGTAAGCTTCATGAGGCATACAGAGAGTTGCTGTCCATGAACGACAGCCTAACCATCTACGAGTGCAACGATGTTTTGCGTCATTTGGAGCTGCCTTTATTGGCAAGATGGATAGAGATTTCTTAGAAAGAGCACGCCCCATACCCCATAATGAAAGGGCTTCCGACGCCGTAGGCGCTTCTCCTGCACGCATCGTCCGAATTGCCTTCGATGGTGCGCACGGTGGAGCCGTCGCACGACTCCACGATGCCCACGTGGTCGGAGACGCCGTCTCCGTCCCAGTCGAAGAACACGATGTCCCCAGGCGCCGGCGCGCTGCCTCCCGGCAGCCAGCGGCCTGCGGCCTTGAACCACTGCACGCCCGTGGGGCAGTAGGAGAACTTGGGCACCGCGCCCGAATCGATGTACCCGCACTCGTTCGCACACCAGCTCACGAAGCACGCGCACCATTCCACGCGGCTCTCGAACCCGTACCATGACCAGTACGGCCTGCCGCCCACGTTGCCCAGCTGGCTCGAGGCGATCTCCACGATGTCGGCGGCGCCGCCCGCGATCCCGTGGAGTACGGCCCGCCATGCGGCGTCGTGGCGCTCGTCCAGAAGCTCGCGCAGCGTTTCGAGTTGCCCCGCGTCGAACCCGTAGGCCGACGCCATCTGCTCCGCCGTCTTGGCCGAGAGCGTGACGCGCAGCACCTTGGCGGGCGGGGCGTCTTCGCCGTCGGAATCGCTCGGCTCGGCTTCCTCTATCTCGGTTTCTATGGAGTTCATGTCCCAGAACACGGCGCGCAGCGCGCCCTGCCGCGCGGCGTCGAGCGTCAGAACGTCGAGCGGGTTCTCGGCGTCTGCCGCCAGCTTGACCGCGAACACGGCGAGGGTTTCCTTCCACGGGCTCTTGCCGCCCGAAACCGAAACCTCGTCGCATTCCGCCGACGCCTTGGCCTCCTCCACCTTGGCGGCGTGCTCGGCGTCTA
>OAXJ01001587.1_pt1 | contig 14537 bp, 12 predicted proteins | sample 1517241 | NCBI WGS metagenome assembly OAXJ01 (sample SAMEA2580293, study PRJEB22360) | human gut metagenome | biome: human gut; feature: human-associated habitat; material: faeces | place: Denmark | collected 2008/2010 | reverse complement strand
ATGAACACAGAACTATTGTCCGAACGCTTGCCAATCAGTCGAAACGAATCTGCCATATCTCTATGAATATTTTGCCAACCTCAGAATGGCACCGTAATCATTCCATATCTAATGGAGGAAGGCTATTATCCTCAAATCTATCAAAGTCTGATTGGAAAAGACGGTCTTGAATGATCCTGTATTTTTCAAACTCGGATTCAGCAAACTCTTTGGCATATTCGGCAGGAACTTTTCCGCTGTCCTGCAATATTGAGCTCTCAAATAAATTTATGAATTTGTCTATTCGCTTTGCCCAATCTTCCATTGTCATAGGGATATGACGCTTAGCCATACTTTCTGCCATATCAAGCGATGCATTGACTATTCTGCCCATTTCTTCCAATTCTTTTTCTCGCAAATAGTTCTTTGCAACGGACACATCAGTTTTGACAATTTTTCCATTCGGAGCATTTTCCCACGTGGTCAAACCCATGTGTTCCTTATTCGCATCGGCTCGTTCGACTATCAACTCCGCAGCGGTATGCCCATGCACAGCATAGTGCATTTTGTTCTGTACCTTCTTGAAAAAAAAGCGTGTTGTCGGAGCATCTTTGTTATAGTCTATAGCCGTAGCATAAATATCGGTCAGTTTCTGATAAAAACGACGCTCACTCAGCCTTATCTCCCTTATTTCGGCCAACAAATGCTCGAAGTAATCCACACCTAAGAAAGCCCCGTTCTCCATTCGCTTATGATCAAGCACATATCCACGGATGGCAAACTGACGAAGCACAAACGTACACCACTGACGGAACTGTGTGGCACGAACAGAATTGACTCGATATCCGACACTGATAATGGCATCGAGATTATAGAATGCCGTATCGTAATTCTTGCCATCCGAAGCAGTTGTTTCCATTTTGGAAATAACTGATTTTCCGTCCAACTCACCACTCTCAAAAATATTTTTAAGGTGCTTACTGATTGCTGGTACTCCTACATCAAAAAGCTGCGCCATCGCCTTTTGTGTTGCCCAAATGGTCTCATCCTTATACATCACCTGAATCCCATCCTCCTTGCCTTCAAGCATGAAGATAAGAAACTCTGCCGCACTATTTCGTATTTCTATGTTTTTTGCCATAACAAAATCATTTAAATTGTGACAATGGTTCACAAAACATTTTGTTAACGACTCTATCACGCATTAACTTCATGTCCGTAAAATTACGACATATATTTTGTGCGATTTCCAGATAGTTATCTGAACCATCATCTTTTTGGTAATAATATGGCTTTATTGAAACACAGTTTTTATGTTCAAACAAGGTGTTTAACAGCGTTCGGTCTGAGTTGCCACAAGAATGCCCCATGATATAAACTTGATATGGAGCAGATTCAATGAACTGAAGCAAATTACGATATTTTCCCGACTCTAAATACTTTATAGATTTGATGTGTCTTAAGCACTCATTATTTGATTGTTTAAGGAAATCTTTATAATCCTCATCAAGTTCATCACCATAGCCAAATATTATGCTATCGGGATTATTCAAGTCTCCATGAATATGATTTGTAGATGCAACTTTCAGATACCCATACTTGTCTGCTACTTCAGTATAATTAAAACTAAGTAGCATAATATTCTCAGGAATTATTAAATCCTTTAGGTAAATTTCATCTATCTCTGACGAGCTCACAAATTGCTTTCTGAGCTGTTTGATATCCTCTGCCATAAAGTGCCTGTCGCTACCTTCAAAACCATATCTACAAAGCAACTGTTGGTACACATTGTCTTGTTGGATTAGATAATCTACATAGTCATAGTAAACCTGTAATTGCGAAATACTAATATCATCTTTACGAATATTTCCATAAATTTGACGTAGTATTTCCGCATTGCACTTTATATTATCAGTTGTGATAGAAGAAAGATATTCAGCTAAAAGTTCTTGAATATAATGTAGCTGTTTATTGATTTCTGAAATTGCATAATCACAGTTGTCTGGACTTACAATCAAGTTTCGCAATAAATCATAATATTCCTTTTCTATGTCAACCCACCCTTTAGTTTCAATACAAGTACATATATTCTGAAAAAACGGAGACAACGAAAACTCATAAGATTTTGAATCATTGGCAATACTATCAATAATCTCTTTACCGGACGGTTTGTTAATAAACTTAGGAAGACAAAATGCAAAGACATTCCAACAGCGATTATCATTGTCTGAAGTAATTTTGATAGAACAAAGGCAATCCTCTGATATAGATGTAAGATTTCCTGCAAAAGAATTTACTCGTTTCTCCCAATACCAGTTTATAAAATTTTCATATTTAGTAGGAAGTCCATGTGCCAAGTCAAAGCCGTTTCCAATAAGTACTATTCTATTCATTACTGTTACTTCCTTTATTGAGGATTTTTTATGTCTAAAATAAAAATCCTAGTTAATCGTTCTGTATTTATTTGGTTCATACTACGGTTCTGCCACCATTGATGAATAAGAATCATAGTCAATAGCATAAGGGCGAGGCCGACTGTGCCGTTTGAAACTTTCAGCCTGTTCCAAAATCTCCTTGAACACCTCATCACGAATTTTAGGTGGATATCCTGCACGAGCTAACAGGACAATTACATTCATCTTCAATGTCGCCCGAAGGTCAGGACGGTTTAACCAATCTGAAACATCCGACTGTTCCTCTACCATCGTTTTAATTTGCTTAGCCAACTCTGTCAATTTCTCATTCGAGAAATTTTCAATGAAATCGTATTTTACCGCCACAGATTTCAGAATATCAAAGAAAGCCTTCTCTTCAAATGATAGCCCTATAGAATTGCCGGCAGTACGTTCATTTGCCACATCCTCCATAAGTCTAACCATCTCTCCAACGACATCATCAATCACATCGTTGGCAAGTGCAGCATCATCAGAACGGTCATTGTATTTTTTGACAATATCTTCCAAGCGTTTCGTGAAATCTATGCCTTTTTGCCTGTTGATTTTCCGAAACGATTCAATAACCTGTTTCAAAAGTTGCTCCATCAACTTGACTTTGGTGTTTTTGTAGGGAATTTGGTCAAGACGTTGCATATATTCCGATGAAAGAAGGTCTATTTCTTCATCGGCAGCAACACCGATTTTAGTCACCTCTTCCACCGCTTCGGACATCAAGGCATCTTTCAACATTTCGCTCACACGCTTATTCATCTTGACAGCATCCGGTGCATTATCTCTCGTCAGTTTAGAGATTATGGAACGGATGGCCAACATAAAATGAATATCGTTGTCTTCCGCCTCTGTCAGATGTTCTGAGTTGCAGCATATATCATACGCACCTTTCATCTTTTTACAGTGTCGCATAAAACGAGTTTCAAGTTCTTTGGTATGTTGAATATATTCTGCTCCCGTTTGAAGAATGCCTAACTGTTCAAGAGGCGTTCCAATAAAATAGCCAGACCAGTCAAAAGCATGAAACATCCGCTTAATCACATCCAATTCGTCCTTAACAACTTTTACCGCTTCTTCAACAGTTTCGAGATCCGGGCCATCGACATCTCCATTTCCACCATATTGATGAAGAGCCTCGTTCATCTGCTGCTTTATGCCGAGATAATCAACCACAAGCCCTTTCTCTTTTCCGGGATAAACACGATTAACACGAGATATGGTCTGAATCAACGTGTGCATTTGTAAAGGTTTGAAGCAGTACATCGTATCAAGGCTCGGTACGTCAAAGCCAGTTATCCACATATCCACAACAATCGCAATCTTAAAATTGCTTTTCTCTTCTTTGAACTGTTTGTCCAACGTTTTCCGGTATTCATCATTGCCGAGCAGATTATAAAGTTCGTCAGAATCATTATCCTTGTCGCGAGTGATGACCATAGCAATACGCGGCATCGGCTTGATTTCTTTGCGTTCCTTCTCCGAAAGAGTTTCCCCTTCAATACATTCTTTGATTTCCGCCCATTCCGGTCGTAAATGGATAATCGCCTGATAGAGGTTCCAAGCAATGGAACGACTGCTACACACAATCATAGCTTTACCCAACACCGTCGAACCTTCCTCAATCCGCTTTTCGTAGTGTTCCACTATATCTTGGGCAATTTTGGCAAGCAAATCAGGGTCATTCAGGATAACATCAATCCGAGTCATCATTTTCTTGCTCTCCTCTATCTGATAGTCACTTGCTCCTTCTTGCTTACATTGGTCATAGAAAAGCTCTATTTCCTTCACCTTAACCGAGTCAATCATGATTTTAGCAGCACGACCTTCATAGACTATCTTACGAGTGATCTCATCCGCAACCGCTTCGGTCATGGTGTAACGGTCTACAATCGGACCAAACACATCCAGCGTATTATCAAGCGGTGTTCCCGTAAATCCTACGTATGTAGCATTCGGAAGAGAATCGCGCAGATACTTGGCAAAACCATAGTGATGCTTTACACCCTTTTCCGTTATAGTTGTTTTCTGCCCTAAACCGGCTTGTGAACGATGAGCCTCATCAGATATACAGATAATGTTTGCACGATTGCTCAATAAGCCTGTGCTTTCCTCGAACTTCTGAATCGTTGTCAGATAAACGCCTCCGGCAGTACGCTTTTCAAGGTGTTCTTTAAGTTTCTCCCGACTTTCTACTTGAACGATTGTCTTGTCTCCAATGAATTTGGTAGCATTTAAAAACGACTTAGACAACTGATCATCAAGGTCTGTACGGTCTGTTATCAGAACAATGGTAGGACTGCTCAATTTTTTGGAACGCATCAGTTGTCGGGCAAGAAATAACATGGTGTACGACTTACCGCACCCTGTAGCTCCGAAGTATGTGCCCCCTTTTCCATCACCATCAGGATTCAAGCGTGAATGTTTCAGAATGTTATTGAACAGTTGAGTGGTAGCAAAATACTGCGGATAGCGGCACACGATTTTATCCTCGTCCTTGGGAGTATCTGGCAAATAGATAAAGTTATGCAATACATCAAGCAGGCGTTCCTTTCTGAACAATCCGCGCATCATCGTGAACATAGTATCAAAAGCACCATCAAGAATAGAATCCGTAGCTTCCACCTTATGCCATCCGTAAAAGAACTCATATGGTGCAAAAAGTGAACCGACTTTATTGTTCACGCCATCGCTGATTACTACAAACGCATTATAGCGGAACAATTTAGGTATGTCACGCCTATAACGTACCGTCAGTTGCTTGAAAGCGTTTTCTATTGTGGTATTTTGCTTGATGGCATTTTTAAATTCAAGTACCACCAAAGGCAGACCATTAACAAATACAATACCGTCAGGAATGCGATGATGCTCACCGTCAATGACAAGCTGATTGACGAACTTAAATATATTATTCTTTCCCAACTCATTATTATCCACCTCTGTATAATCAATGGGATAGATATGAAGATTTGGTAACTTAGGATTGGTTCGTTTCAACGAAAAACCTTCTTGCAGAAGTCGCAACGCTTCTACATTCTCTGCATATACACCACCCCCATCTGAAGTTTCCAATCTGGCGATTACCCGATTGATTTCATCCTCGGTGATATGGTCGGTTTTATATTTTTTCCGCAGATAAAAGCGCAAATCATCGTAGAGAATAACGTCTCGTGTATCACGCAGAATGCATTCTCCATACACATAGTCGTAACCCTCTTTTTGGAAAAGCTCGACAAATGCTTGCTCTAATTGTGATTCGTGGAATGAAGACATTATCTTTTTCTCCTTTTCTTTTTAGGCTTTGTTGCAAGATTTGCTTTGTATTTAGCAACACAGTCGTTTATAAAAATATCCTTACCATGCTTTTCAAATAGTGACTTTACGACAGTTATTACTGATTGAGAATATTTATGTATAGGATTTGATTTCTCACCATGATAAATTTCTGTATGTCTTTTAGGCTTATTCTTTATATCTAATGCATAGATAATTGCTTGCATTTGGTAAGAATTGATATTGAGCTCTATTTGTAATTCTTTTGTTGTTAATGGATATACAGCGTTTGTATCAATAACCGCATCATCAACATCTATTAATCCATCAATAGTACCGACTAATTTTAAAGTAGGAAGTCCTTCTCCTTCTTTTTCTGTAAAATGACCTTCTTGAATAAAATTCAATTTATCCACCAAATTCTTATCAATCAAAACTTTTTTATCACCATAAGAGATTTCACCATTGTATCTGTCCAGTATATTTATTTGACGTGGCCCAACCAACGCTATCTTTTGAATATGCTTTATCCAAAGAATGCGTTCTTTTTCCCTCTCGCACTGAAGAAGTGAATTAAGTTCCGGATATTCAATCTCTTTTGTTTCACCTCTATAACGATAATAAATAGCCCCCTCTCGCAAAATATTATCCTTTGATTTTTTACAAACAATAGGTTTTTCTTCTGCTTCTTCTACGATTAGAAAACCAAAAGTTTTTTTACTACCATCATCTAATTCTTTTTCAAGAATATCAGACCGCCACTTTATTGAAGGAGCAAAATATTCTCTCAGACGACCATCAATTTCTTTTGGGTCAATTTCTTGGAATCTAGTATTTGACATACCTAATGGAATATGTGGAGAATCTTGAATTCCAAACATAATCATTCCTCCCTTATTATTGGCCATCCCAACAAGGGTCTTAAGATACTTTAGAAGATTGTCCCCTTTTTGAAAATTTTGTTTGTATTCCAAAATGGCACTTTCTCTCCTCTTTAGATAGCCTTTTGAATCTAAATCAAATAAAAACTGCATATATTAATAATTTGAAAGTTTTGAGAGAAAGTTAGTTTGTAAACATTCCATAATCCAGTTCTCTTTATCAAGACAAATCGAAAGTCCTGCAATCCCATTAATTGATTTTACATATAACTCTATCTTTTCTAATGGCGGAATCATCATTTCAATATTAGTAAGACTGGTTTGTGTAATCAGGTTTTGCACACCACCACCTATTAACTTTTGGTAATTTACATTCTTTAGAACTTGGTAGGCATATTCATAGTATGGCGATTTTGCAACTAAAACGTTATCAGCAGCCCATGCAGAGGATAAATATCGATTAACCACTCCAATCGTTCCTACTCTACCCGTAGTGATAAACGGTTCATTTTGATTATGCCAACGAGAGTATCCGATAATACCTGATGCACCAGCAACTGGATATTTATAGTCATCGGTTTGGATATCAACCTTGTCGGATAATGATTGACCACTTGATATAGTAATGACTTCACCAAGTTTACCCATCCGCCACCCTTCTGACAAATTTTCAGGGTCAATATCATCCACAAACATCTTACGATAGATAGCTTTGGCGGTTTCTTCAAGCGTAGTTATCAATCGGCGGTTGTTCTCTATTCGCTGCTCAATAGCCTGGTATTCAGATACGATTTTCCGCTGCTCCTCTATGGGAGGAACAGGAAGCATCACATCACACATCTCACTCCATTCAAAGACTTCACGCGCAGAACCATGCGATTTAAAACGGGCATATCTATCAAATTCTGGTCTACGAAACCACATCATCAGATATTCCGGCAATAATTCTGTTTCGTCAATGACTTCAAAAACAATATAAGCCTGTGAAATAATACAAGGAGATTCCCCCTCATACAAAGCAATTGTTATTTTATCTCCATTGCGAGAAGTTACAGGAACATAGCCAAACTGTCGAGGTTGGACTATTTTATATGTACTCATATCAGTCCCCGTTGTATTTGCAATGGATGTGATAAACTGCTTAGCAATGCTTAAACCAAGCAGTTTATTTACAACCAAGTCTCGATTGCGCACATCAACTTGCCGGATATAATTACCCAATCTTTTATAATTCGATTTCATAACCCAATGATTTAAAAACATTAAGTACTGATTCTCGACTTTTGGCTTCTTGACGAAGGATGTCGGCAAGTTCCAATTGAAGTTCCTTCATGCGTATGTCATAATCCACCGACTCATCCCGATTGACAAATTCGATGTATTTGGAAGGTACCAACGAGAAACCTTTGTCTGCAATTCCTCCATCTTCACCAACACTTACCGATTTACAGAACTCCGGTATATCGGTATAGGTTTCTGTATGCCCCTCTCGCTGCCAGTTGTGGTAGGCATCGGCCACTTTACAAATATCCTCATCGGTGAAACGCACATATTTCTTTTCAAAGGGTTCGCCCATCTGACGCATATCTATGAAAAGTATCTCCTTTTCGCGGTCGCGATAGTGTATCTCCTCTCCATTACGGTGGACGATACGTGCCTTTTTGTTTGCATTAAGAATCCAAAGTGTGACAGATATATCGGTAGAGTAAAAAAGGTTTCGAGGCAGTATAACAATCGCTTCCACCAATCCGCGTTCAATCATCTTACGGCGGATCTCCCCCTCTGTTCCATCGGCACTCAATGCGCCATTGGCAAGAATGAAACCAGCCACGCCATTGGATGAGAGTTTGCTCACCATATTGAGAATCCAAGCATAATTGGCATTAGAGGTAGGCGGCACGTCATAACCATCCCAACGAGGGTCGTCCGTCAGTTGGTTTTCCGCTCTCCAATCTTTCTGGTTAAAGGGAGGATTGGCCATAATGAAATCGGCTTTCAAGTCTTTGTGCTGGTCATCGGTAAATGTGTTGGCGGCATAATCACCTAAGTCGGCAGCGATACCACGAATAGCAAGGTTCATCTTGGCCAGTTTAAAAGTGGTCTTGGTATATTCCTGTCCATACACCGACACCTTGCGGCGATTGCCATGATGGCTCTCCACAAACTTCATCGACTGCACAAACATACCGCCCGAACCGCAACAAGGGTCGTAGATTTTACCTTCATAGGGTTCAATCATTTCGGCAATCAGATTGACTATCGTTTTGGGCGTATAAAATTCCCCCTTACCTTTTCCTTCTTTAATGGCAAACTTGGAAAGGAAATACTCATAGATACGTCCAATAATATCATTGCCGTCTGCGGATTCCAGAATCGTATCAAATCCATCAACCTTATCCAGCAATGAACCGAGTTTTTCAGCTTCTATTCCCAACGAACTATAATAATTGTTAGGTAATGCACCACGCAAAGGTTTGTTTTCTTTCTCGATGTCAGAAAGTGCCTTATCCACGATTGAAGCGACATTGGGCTGCTTCGCGTTCTCCTTGATATATGTCCAACGCGCTGTTTCCGGAAGATAAAACACATTCTTGGCTGCATAAAACTCCACACTATCCACAAAGTCTTCAAGCCCGTCATTGATGATTTCCCGGCGGCGTTTGTCAAAATGGAAACCTGCATACTTCAAGAATATCAATGACAGCACTACATGCTTGTATTCGCTTGGCTCAATAGAACCACGCAACGCGTCACACGCTTTCCAAAGCACTTCCTCCATCGGAAGGTTCTCTTTCTTATTTGTTGCTTTTTTTGCCATAATTCGTATTATTTGATTTCTTTAGAGGTTGATAAAAGGATTTCCCAATGCCCACCATAACTTGGACCAACTCGTTTGATAATATTCTCTGCTTTCAAACGTTCCAGTGTTATCCTCATTGCTTTCTCCGAGACCTCGCATTGTTTCGCCAATGCAGAAATACTGATTTGTGGGTTTTCTGCAATAAGAGAAAGTATCTTGTTATGCCCCTGTTGTGCCCCTGTTATGCCCTTGTTATGCCCTAACTGGTCGGCTTCTGGTCGCTTCTGGTCGGAATGGTTAGCTTCTTGTACTTCTTCCAAAATATTAGCACATACTGTTGCTTTCATGATAAAGGCAACTAAGTTGTATTGCGGCTCTTTGACACCCAATGCAGACAACTCTCGGCACATACGGTCTACACCCTCGCCAAACTCTTTTACATAGTCGTATGCTTTGAGGAATTCCGCAATTTTCGGATTGCGAGAGAAATGGGTATGACGAATATTGTCAGTGCGAACAATGCCCGGCAACTTGCCTGGTGTTTCGAACACAAGACGGTCGTCGAACATCTTTATCTGAATTTCCGTGCCCTTAATACTGTAATCGCGATGGCAAACGGAGTTCACCACCATCTCTTGTATTACAAACTTGGGGTATTCGCGGTCGGTTTTGAAGATGCCGTCCTCTCCGAGATAGGAATGCTCCTTGACCTGCGTTTCAAGATATTCGACAGTTTTCTGGATCTGTTCAAGAATACGACCATCGAAAGTAACATCTTTGATGACATTCATTTCACGTCCCACCTTTTCCTCTGTGCCGAAATATTTGATAAAACGCACTCTTGCACGAGGAAAGAATGTCTGAGGATGCTTGCCAAAAAGCAATATACAAGCTGCACTGACTTGCGGCACATCACCTTTATAGGTCACAAAACCTTTGTTCTCTTGCAGATATTCCATTGCAGACTTGCCATAGCCAATCCGTTTCATGTAGGCTTTGACTGCATCCATATCTATATCATCAAGCGTGGCATCGTATGCTGTGGAATCCTCGTAATAGCGTTCTCCTTTGTCGTACATAAGTTGCAAACGCTCATCAAAAGTCAGTTTGCGTGATTTGTCTCCTACACGCCAAAACACTTCATCGGCTTGATTCGCATGAAGTCGCGGACTTGCAGGGATGTGCATCAACAATACACGGTTATCACGTCCCTCAGCATCCGTACAAGGCACATAATCCGTAGTGACAGAAACTGATGGAACACAAAAGTCCAAAGGTGTTCGCAATATATCATTGAGATGTTCCTTGTCCTGGTTAACACCCTCTATTCTGCGAGTCTTATCGGATATACCCACAGCAATCATTCCACCATCTGCATTCGCCATAGCGACTATGATAGTGGCAAGGTGTTTAGGCTCAATGAGGATACTTTTACAGTCAAAAGTCTGACCTTCCTGCATCTGCCGTATTTCTTCTATTGTATATTTCATATCCTCTATTTTTCTTTTGTATGGCAAATCAATCTGTGAATATCCACATCCAGCACTTCTGCTATCCGCGCCAATGTGTATAAATCAGGTTGCGAATGATTGTTGCACCACTTTGACACCGTTGCCGGATCTTTCTGCAAAGTTTTAGCAAGCCACTTACTCATAATGCCTTTCTCAGCTAATACAGCCTTTATACAGTTCAAATTCGCCATATTATATTCAATTATAAATTGCGTCAAATGCAAAGCTACATATTTTATTTGGTTTGCGAGCATGATTGAAAAATAAAATCCTATATCATAGTGTTTTGGCAAAAGAATTTAATGAAAAGTGATGTGAGAATGGAATTTATTTGCTAATTTTGCATTGCTTTTAAGACAATAAAACATTAACAATGCAAAGAAACAGAATGAACATATTTTCAATAACAACCACAATTCAGAGCAACAAACGCACTGAATCCGTGTCGAGTGTTCATGTTTCATGCATTGAACCTCGTAGAGCAAATACTTTCCAGCGAACATAACGAGTACATTATTGTACTATGAGAGAAAAGAAACTGAATAGTTGGAGAGTCCTTACCAAGCTTTCCAACTATTTTGTTTGTATGCCCATTTGTGACAGTCGCCTTTGTGATGCTCTTCTGCCATTTCCGTCTGATGGGCTGTTGGTAACCGGATTATTAACGTGCAGTGATGCACACAAATTGCAAAGAAATGAACTATAAATTTGATGGCAGTAAGGTGTTCTTTACATCCGATACCCATTTTTATCATGGGAATATCATTCGTTTCTGCAACAGACCGTTTAAGGATGTGGAAGTGATGAATGAGACTATAATCTCCAATTGGAATAATACAGTCGGGCAGGATGATATCGTGTTTCATCTGGGAGATTTCTGTCTTGGCGGTTCAGCCGAATGGACTAAAATCCTTGACAGGTTGAACGGAAAGATATATCTGATTATGGGTAATCACGATTTGAAGAATATACGCCAAGGCTACATTGACAGATTTGAACATGTGGCAATGCAGATGCACATAGAAATTGGCAAACAGAGGATATATTTGAATCATTATCCCTTTCTATGCTTTGATGGAGGATATAAAGATGTGTGGCAACTATTCGGACACGTTCACACAAGAAAGAACAACACCGGAATAGATGCTGCCCGGCTTCAGTATCTCTATCCAACGCAATATGATGTGGGAGTAGATAACAACAACTTTACCCCTGTTTCATTTCAACAAGTGAAGAGAATAATTGAAAATCAAGTGGGACAATTTAATAAGAATAAATGATAAGGAAGATTAACAATGAGTGAATATACTACCATTTATTTAAGATGCAAGGAGATACCTTTGTTGAAGTACAAAGAGCATCCTTCGTATGAGGAATATCAAAAGTTATCTAAGGAAGATTTAATGAAAGTTAATCGAGAGATTGATGAATATAACAAACAAGTCACCAAGTCTTTGGGATGTAAATTGTTTTATCTTAGCACTACTCCAAGCCGAGAGTTGACGATACTTCCATGGAGTCCTTCTCCGAGTATACTAACCAAAGGCCTGCTTGATGAGATTCTTTATTTCTACCAAGAAGAGATTGATAATTACAAAAATGCTATTGCTAAAAATAAAGAAGATATAGCCAAGTTGGAAGTCCGTATATCCAAAGCAAATGTCAATTTGTACGGTAGAATCAGCAAGGAGATAGACGAATGCTATGAAAGAATAAATTTTGAAGAAGAAGAACTCGAACACTACCAATACTTGTACAACAAATTTGCTTTCTGTAGCAGTATCATAAACAACGAATCAAATTCAGAGTATTATGAACTGATTTACACAAAAAGTTAATAACATAAATAGATTATGAAGATACAATATATGAGTGACCTGCATTTGGAGTTCAGCGACAACAGCAGGTGGTTGAAGCATAATGAATTGCCTGCGACGGGCGATGTTCTGGTTCTTGCCGGAGATATATTCTATTTGAAAAACAAGGTCGCGCCTTTGGCTAACTTTTGGAAATGGGCATCTGCGAATTATCGTCAGGTGCTCATTGTGCCCGGAAACCATGAGTATTACAATTATTGTGATGTTAATGGACAAGGGATTGCAATGGAAATGGCTGTTCAAGAACAATGTAGGATATTATCAGAATCAAGTAGTGCGGATTGATGATACCGACTTTATCATGAGCACTTTGTGGTCTCGAATATCTCCATCTGACGAGTATTTTGTGTGGAAGGGCATGAACGACTTTCGGCAGATAATGTATAATGGCAAATTGCTCCAAACAGAGGAATTCAATCAGATGCACAACTTCTGTTTGGATTTCATCAAGCAAAGTCTGGTGGAAACCACCGCCAAATACATTGTGGTAATAACGCATCATCTTCCCACATTGGAGGTTGTTGCATCTCACCATAAAGGTTCTGTGTTGAATAGTGCATTTGCAACTGAACTGAGTAGGCTTATCGCCGACAGTCGCATTGATGCATGGATTTATGGGCATTCACATACCAACATTGATGCTGAGATAAACGGAACAAAGGTAGTTTGCAATCAGATGGGATATGTTTTTGAGAACGAACATATCGCCAATGGTTTTAATCCGGGCAAGTGCCTTGTCTTGTAAAAGGCATGAACTCGTCAGCAATACGCTAAAGCCTCAATATATCATATAGTAACTAAAAATGCTCCTTTTTGTATATTATATGATATGTTGGGGCTTTAAAAATTCAGTTATTCGAAAATTTCCAATAACTGAATTTTTGCTTGCCAAAAGAAAAAGATATGTCTCCACTCTCAACTTGACTTTAATGACCGTTATTATATACACGGGCAATAAAGTTAAGTCAAATAGAGGGAGAGAAGAAAATTAGCCTACTGGGTATTTTTTCTTTTCGCCAGCAATCAATATCAGTCACTCCGTGTTCAATCTTGGAGGAGCAACCAGCAATATAGACATAGGCATAACACTAGATGAAATGCTATGCAAAATCTTCCGAAAACCTCATAGTACAGCTGGCAAATTTGCCCCCAAAACCACCTTTTTTATCAAAGTCTTTTCATTTGTTTTCCTGTACCGGAAAAACGCATTATCTTTGCATCAGTTCAGCGAAGAATAAAGAGCAAAATAAGACTTTCCTACCGTTTAATTTTCAAAACATTGGTAGACAATTAGTCCAATATGCTGCATCGGGAAGTAACCTAACTATATAGTTATCATATAGTTACAATTATAAAAAATCTAAAATGCTGACTAAAAACGACTTAAATATGGCAAAATAATAGTTTTAGGAAAGATATTTTCTTTTGTTATGCCTATTTTTTCAATATTTTTGTCCCCCAAGCCACATACGGGGGACAAATTTACGCCCCTCTATGTAATTGGGGAACTTTTCACTATAAAATCTATCTAAATCATAGATAATTATTGCTTTATACAGATACCCTCAATCTTTTAGTTTCTAAAATATCAAATACTATAGCCACTGATAAACAAATACATACATATAAAAAATACGAAATTGGAGTAAGCGTTTCCGCGATTCTATCTTGCCGCCCATTTTTCATTCTTATATTTTTGCCATATATAAAAATGAATCATTATGGATTTAGCAGAAAATCGATTTGGAAAAACTTGGAAACATTTCCTTGAA
>OAXJ01001581.1_pt1 | contig 14583 bp, 15 predicted proteins | sample 1517241 | NCBI WGS metagenome assembly OAXJ01 (sample SAMEA2580293, study PRJEB22360) | human gut metagenome | biome: human gut; feature: human-associated habitat; material: faeces | place: Denmark | collected 2008/2010 | reverse complement strand
TTTGGTTCGTTTCTTTTCTTTTTAATCGCAAAAAAAGAAAAGAAATGAACAGAGCAAAACAAAACAGAGCAAAAAATATTAAAACCCACTAATCAGCTTTAGTAATAATCAAAGTCTGCTTACTCATTTTTATTGAAACAGAGTCTTTTTCCGGTGTTACTTCCAGAAGTTCAAGTATAGTGTTAGGAATATAAAGCGCGTAACCATGACCGCTTCTTATAAATTTTCTGACAAGCATGGTGTTTTGTGATTCGTCGTCAGAATCAATTTTGTTTACCCTTAAGATATTTCCATCCACCTCAAATAAAACTTTTGATTCTTTGGGATTTACTCCCATCAATTTTATTATGTGGACAGGCATATAAACAGACCATCCATTGCCAATAGGTACTAGTTTTTTATTCATAATTTGCTATTTCATAATGCCAAATATTTTGATTATTGACATTATTCTAAAGTGCAATTATATTTATAAATATTGGTACAATGATATTTAAATTGTTTATGACAAAGAAACTAAATTCTTATTTTACATTTATTTTAATTTGCTTTTTATCAATTCGTATCGCTGCCTACGCAGCAAACCCAAACTACATGATAAAACCCAAAATCATCTCTGCTCTAGACGGAGATACAATCAAAATCTGGACAAAAGAACGCCCCGTAAGCGTCCGATTGACTGGCATAGACTGCTACGAAACATCAGTAAACGGACATATACAATATCAAAGAAACAAAGGCCTGACAGATGAACAGATAATAGAAAAAGGTCTGAAAGCAAAAGATGAGCTGATAAAAATCCTTCGCTCAAACAAAGATATCTATCTCGAAATAACCGGCATAGATAGAAAATGGGGCAGATACGTAGGTATCTTTTACTATAAAGATTCTAAGGGCCGTTATATCAGCATAAACGACAGAATGCTCAAAACAGGCTACTGCCCGCAATACATTTTTAAGCCCTACGATGAGTATATAAAATACAAACGTTAAAAGCCTAAAACTTCATCTGCTGGATTTCGATTTCTTCTATGTCGCACAGCTCGTTTGCTATTTTGATGCTTTCTTCGTCATTAATGATTTCCAAAAGTATCAACCCCCTGGGCGAGCACTGGCCGTTAATTTCTTCATGCAGGCCGATTCTGGTTTTTATGATGCAGCCGTATTTTGTCAGAATTTCTTGCACAGACACGGCGCTTTCCAATCTGTTGCTTATTTTTATGCCTATTATTGTTGTCATTGCTTCTCACTTTCTTCTTCTGTATGTTTAGGCTGCTTTTGCGTCTGTTTTGGATATTCTTGCAGCTCAAATTCTTCGTACAGTATCAGGAATGTTTGTGTTGTTTTTATCAAATATTTCATAAAAATTTTTCTCTTTAGTAACTGAATGTATTGTTTACAAAAAAAATGATACTTACATTGCCTGTAAGTATCATTTTTATATTCTTTATTAAGTAGGTTTACTCTTCTATTTCTGCTTCCAGTGAGGCAAGTTGTTTTTTCTTAAGATTATGCACAACTGCGTCAACTAAAAATTCGTATGATTTCATATTTTGAATTTCGGGAGAAAATTCTCTGATTAAAGAAGCTCTTACCATGTCTTCTAATCTGTCATTGGCTGTTTTGACATCAGAGTCCGAGCATATCATATCAATGTATTTAGAATTGACTTTGTAATCTTGCATTTGAGAAAACATCAGCCACTTGAGCCTTGGTTTGATTGAGCTCAATTTTTTTACGATTTTTAAATTCTTAAGATTAAACATATATTTACCCCACCTGTTTTGGTTAGTTGAGTTTTGGTAGATTTTTCACATTTTTATAAAGTGTGCTCAAAAATTAAATTTACTTATTTTACCCATGCTCTTAACAATTTGTTACTTTGGTTAAAATAATTACTAGTATTGTCCTGTTTTTTGTGCGATTTGTCAACGAAAAAACCGGCTTTGTAAAAAGACCGGTTTTTTTTAATTATTCAATTTTGTATTAAAAGCGGGCTATTCCCAGCAAAGTTTGTTTTTAAATTTCTTCTCCTTTTTTCTTTGTTTAAAACAATTTTTTTCGTTGAACATGAGCTTGATTCCCTCCAGCTCTTCTTGCAATTCTTCCAATGCCATGTCTGTTTCCATGTCAAAATGCATGTTCTTTGTAATCACGAATACGCCTCCAATTAATGTATATCCTAAACCGACTAAACTTCACACTATCGGTTTACTTTTTATGTATCGGCATATTTTTTCAAAACTTGAGTAAAGTTTTGTTAAAGTTTACAAAATATTTTATTTTCTTTACGAAACACGATAAAATGTAATTGGAGGAGAATACATTGGATAATACGGATAATATTTTTGATATAAATGCTTTTTTAAGAAAAGCTGTAGAAGAGGGCGTTTCAGACGTACACTTGAGAATTGATGAAGTGCCTGTTGTAAGAAAAGACGGAAAAATCATCAAAACAAATTTTCCGCAAATAACAGAAAAAGACATCTCCCATGTCTTAAACGTTGTACTGCCAAAATATTTGAGAACAAAAGTGCAAGCTGCTTTTGATCTTGATTTTTCTTACGAAATCAAAGGCCTTTCAAGGTTCAGAATCAACCTTGCAAGACAGATGGGCAACACGTCTTTAGTGTTCAGAATAATTCCTTACGAAATACCTACCTTTGAACAGCTTCACCTTCCGCCCGCTCTTAACATGTTTTCAAAATTCCACAGCGGAATCGTCCTTGTCACAGGGCCTACAGGGTCGGGTAAATCCACAACAATCGCTTCTTTGATTGATTTGATTAACAAAAACGAACGCAAACACATTATCACAATCGAAGACCCGATTGAGTTTATCTATTCCAACAAAAACTGTATCATTACCCAAAGACAGGTGGAAATCGATACGCTTTCTTTCCCTGACGGGGTAAAATATGCGCTAAGACAAGACCCTGATGTTATCCTTATAGGCGAAATCAGAGATATCGAAACCCTCTCAAGCGCCATGAAAGCAGCAGAAACAGGCCACCTTGTAATAGCTTCGCTTCACACAAACGATGCTATCCAAACAGTAAGCAGAATTGTGGGCATGTATGAGCCACAAGATAGAGCCAATGTTCGTAAACAGCTTGCAGAAACTTTAAAAGCCTGTGTTGCTCAAAAGCTCCTTCCTTTAAAAAGCGGACACGGCCGTATCCCTGCTTGCGAAATCATGGTTGTTACGCCTACCATCAAAGACTTTATTATCAAAGATGAGCTCGAGCAAATCTATGACCTTGTTAAAAAAGGTTCTTACAACGACATGATTACAATGAACATGTCACTGCTGCAGCTTATCAAAGAAGATTTAATCACCAAAGACACTGCTTTGGATGTTAGCGACAATAAAGTTGAAATCCAACAGATGTTAAGAGGCGCTTACCACGGTACAACAGAGAGCTTCGATATTCAGTTCTAAAAAATCGGCCATACCATGCAGAACTTTACTACAAATGCAATCAATTTGAAGTCATACAACCTGTCGGAAACTGACAAGATAATTGTCATGTATTCAAAAGACAAAGGCATAATCAAAGGGGTTGCAAAAGGTGCAAAAAAAACCACAAGCAAACTCGGCGGAAGGATGGATATGCTCGTTGCAAACCGCCTGATGCTCCATAAAGGCCGCAATCTCGATACTATCTGTCAAGCACAGGCAATCAATACCTTTAAAAATACAAGAAACGATATGGATAAGCTTTTTTATTCCATATATTGCAGCGAGGTTGTGCACAGCTTCGGCGTGGAAAACGACCCCAACAGCGAGGAAATCTACGAGCTGTTTTACAAAACCCTTGAGGCTGTTTCAAAATCCGAAAACAAAGTGCAGCTTTTGCTTTCCGTTATTAAATTTCAGCTTAAAATCACCCACATAGCCGGTTATTCGCTTGAGCTGGAAAACTGCGCCTGCTGCGGCGGAACGCTCGATAACGACAACATTTATTTCTCTGCTCAAAGCGGCGGAACAATCTGTGAAGAATGCAAAAAACACTCGATAAACGCTGCAAAACTTCACCATAAAATACGCGATTTTCTAAATACGCTACTGCAGCTGGATTATGATTCCAAAACAAGATACGACGAGCTTGCAACAGAAAAAATATGCTCGTTTTGTTTTGAGCTTATGAAACGTCATGTGGAGCAGTTTTCGCCAAAAAAAATTAAATCAGCACAGATACTAGAAATAACAAAATAAGGAAACTAAGATGTCAGAATTATCAAAATATATTGAACATACCCTGCTCAAACAGGATGCAAAAAAAGAAGAGCTTCAAAAACTCTTTGAAGAAGCAAAACAATACGGCTTTTTAGGCGTGTGTGTAAATCCCTGTAATATTAAATTTGCAAAAGAAAATCTCAAAAACTCTGATGTAAAAATCGTAACCGTTGTCGGTTTTCCTCTGGGTGCAAACCTTAGCGAGGTTAAAGCGTTTGAAACAGAGCTTGCAATAAAAGACGGCGCCGACGAAATAGATATGGTAATAAATGTCTCAAAACTCAAAGACAGGGATTATGACTTTGTGCAAAAGGATATCGAGGCAGTGAAAAAAGCCTGTGGAAATACGCCTTTAAAAGTTATTCTGGAAACAGACCTGCTGACAAGTGAAGAAATCAAAAAAGCCTGTGAGTTGTGCGTGGCTGCCAATGCAGACTTTGTCAAAACTTCAACAGGCTTTGTAAAAAATGGTGTTGGTGCAAAAGCAGAAGATGTTGAGCTTATGGCCGCTGTGGTTAAACCTCACGGGCTTGGCGTAAAAGCTTCTGCCGGAATAAGAGATAAAGAAAAAGCTCTTGCCATGGTAAAAGCCGGTGCAGACAGGCTTGGAACAAGCTCGGGTGTTGCAATTGTTTCCTAATCTCAAGGCGTAAAAGTTTGCCTCTGTATTACAATTGATTTGTAATTGAGCTGCTTTTTTTGTAAAATTTTTTTAAATGCAAATTGTAGTTTGCAATGGTGTGGAATTTATGAAGTTTACATATGACGAAATAGTAAAGGCAACGGGTGCTACAGTGCTGCAATGCGCCAGTACCGCAGGCAATTTGACTGTTTCTACAGATTCTAGAAATATCAATGACGGAAATTTTTATATTCCTTTAAAAGGCGAAAAATTTGACGGTCATGATTTTATTAAAGATGCGGTCGATAAAGGTGTGCGCGGCTATTTTACCTCTGACAAAACACTTATCTTTCCAAAAGCCAAGTTTATTCTTTATGTAGAAGATACTCTGATTGCATACCTCAAACTTGCTCTTTATTACAAAGAAAAAATTAACCCCGTTACCATCGCCATCACAGGCAGCTCCGGCAAAACCACCACAAAAGAAATGATGGCTTCTGTTATGAGCAAGGGATATAAAATCCACAAATCCCCTCTAAATCATAACAACGAGGTCGGACTATGCCAGACATTGCTGTCTATGCCTGCGGATACGGAAGTATTGATACTCGAGATGGGAATGCGCGGCCCGGGCGAAATCGAACTTTTGTCACAGTATTCAAAACCGGATATTGCTGTTATTGCAAACACAGGAACCGCTCACATCGGCCGTTTGGGGTCTGTAAAAAATATTGCCAAAGCAAAATGTGAGATTTCAAAATACCTCCACGAAGAAGGCCTGTTGATTGCTCACGATACTGAATTAATAAGAAAAACAAACACCTATCAAGGCCAGACAATTTATGTTGGCCTGGACAGCCCCGAGCTTAAAAATGTCAAACTGCACCCTGCTTCAAGCGAGTTTGATTATAAAAATCATCACTACAAGCTTAATGTAGAGGGTGAACACAACATTCAAAACTCTTTGTTTGTTATAAATTCCGCCTTAAAACTCGGCCTTAATCCCGAAAAAATTGCAGCCGGACTGGAAAATTACAAACCTATTGAAAAAAGATGGCAGCTTTCACATATTGCAGGTTATACGGTTGTTGATGACAGCTACAACTCAAACCCTGATTCGCTTAGGGCGGCAATTGATACTTTCTTGTCCACACAGGACAAACACGGGCCTGAAAGATGGCTTGTGCTGGGTGATATGAAAGAGCTCGGCAAAGGCGAGCGGAATTATCATAAAGAAATCGGTGAATTTATTGATAAATATGTAAATGTAAAATTAATCACCGTGGGCACGCTGGCAAGATACATAGCGCAAAACTCAAAACATATCTCAAAAAGTTTCCCTAACAACAAAGGGGTTGCTGCTTTTATCAAATCACACGCAAGCGAGGGATGTGCAATTTTGTTTAAGGCATCGCGCTCAATGAAGTTTGAAGAAATAATTAAGGAGCTTGAAAAACTATGATTTTATCCATAGTGGCGGCACTTGTGGCATTTGTTCTTGCATTGCTTTTAGGTGTGCCTTATATAGATTTTTTAAAGAAAAAAATGCTCGGCCAATATATTAGAGATGAGGCGCCGGAATCTCACGCCAAAAAAGGCGGAACTCCAACAACGGGCGGCGTTTTTCTTGTGACGGCGGGCGGACTTTTGGGTGGTTTTTTTTTAGATTCAAAGACGGCGGCTGTACTTTCGGCTGTTGTATCTCTGTTTATGGCAGAAAAAACCTCAACAGGCGCATTTTTGCTTCTCATTACATTTATTTTTTACATGTTTGCCGGATTTCAAGATGACGCACAAAAATTTGCGCACCATGAAAACAAGGGGCTTAGCGCAAGAGGCAAGCTGATACTTCAAATAGCAATTGCCTGTCTTCCTGTAATGTTTGTTACTATCGGCGGCAGAACGTTTTTGACATTTGGCGAATATACTTTGAATCTCGGTTATCTTTACCCGATTTTCGGCATATTTTTGATTACGGGCGTGTCCAATGCTGTTAACCTTACAGACGGTTTAGACGGTCTTGCTGCTTCCAACATGGTTATTTCAACAGCTGCTTTGACTATCATAAATCTGATTATGGGCAATGTTGATATAGCTATCATCTGTGCTGCTGTTATGGGTGCATGTCTTGGATTTTTGTACTTTAATAAACACCCTGCCAAGGTGTTTATGGGCGACACAGGGTCTCTTGCTCTGGGCGGCGTGCTCGGTACAATTGCTGTTATGGGCAAGTTTGAGTTGTGGCTTATTCCAATCGGCATAATTTATTTAACAGAAACTCTGTCTGTAATGCTTCAGGTCACAAGTTTTAAATTAACAGGCAAAAGAATATTCAAAATGAGCCCTATTCATCACCACTTTGAGCTGTGCGGATGGAACGAGACAAAAATAGTTAAAGTATTTACGCTCATCAATTTTATCTTTTGTACGGGCGCTGTAGCTCTGTTCTGGTATTTAAACAGATAGAAATCGTAAGGCAATAAATGATAAGAAAATGGTTTGATAAAAAAGTTTTAATCCTCGGCCTGTCCAAAAGCGGTATGGCTGCTGCAAAATACCTTAATTCAAAGGGGGCGGATTGCTATATCACAGAGCAAAAACCGCTTAAAGAAGAGGATTGCAAGACCGTTAAAGAATTAAACGAACTCGGCATAAAAACAGAGTTTGAACACCATTCAGATGAGTTTATGCAAGATGTGTACCTTGCTGTAACAAGCCCCGGGATTCCTCCTCAATCCGAGCTTATGCTTAAATTGAAAGAAAAAAATATTGATGTGATTAGCGAGGTTGAGCTTGCTTATCTGGAAACACAGGTGCCTTTTGTTGCAATTACCGGTACAAACGGCAAAACTACCACAACAGAGCTTACAAACTTTATTTTGAACAAAGAATACTGTGCACAAAAATGCGGAAATATCGGCATACCGCCTTGTTCTTTGCTAGATGACGGCAAAAAAACAGACTTTTATGTGTGTGAAGTAAGCTCTTTTCAGCTCCACTACAGCCGCAGCTTCCGTCCTCAGATTGCTGTGTGGATGAACTTTACCCCTGACCACATTGACTGGCATGGGGGATTGGAAAACTATTTTAAAGACAAAGCGTCTTTGTTCTCGCCGTCCAAAAGACCGGGGTTTGCTGTTTTTAACGCACAGGATGAAAGACTGCTCGCCTTCGGCAAAGAATACGCAGGCGAAAAATTCTTTTTCGGTGCAGAATTTGAAACAAACTGCTCTTATATAAAAGACGGCGCAATTTTTTACAAACGCGCCAAAGGCAGTGAAGAAAAAATTATCGATTTAAAAGATATACCTCTTGTTGGCAATCACAACTATCAAAACGTTATGGCCTCGGTTATCTGCGCAAAAATAGCAGGCGTTCCTTCAGAAAAAATTACTCAAGCAATAAAAGAATTCAAAGCACCCGAGCACAGATGCGAGTTTGTTGCAAATATACAGGGCAAAGATGTTTACAACGATTCAAAAGCCACAAATCCTGAGGCTGCAATTGTTGCAATACAGTCTTTTGAGGGAAGAAGCGTTACCCTGATTGCCGGCGGAACCGACAAAAATACGGATTTGACAGAGTTTTGTGAAGCTGTTAAAAAATATATAAACCATGTTATTTTGCTCGGACTTGCAAAAGACAGGTTCGAGGCAGAATTGCGAAAAAACGGATATGAAAACATAACCATAGCCGGAAGTTTTCAAGACGGAGTTGATAAGGCGTTTGAAACGGATGATGAGGTAATTCTCCTTTCACCTGCCTGCTCAAGCTATGATATGTTTACGGGTTATGAACAACGGGGAAAAGTATTTAAAGACTATGCCTTATCAAAGAAATAACAGACAAAATAAAAGACATACGGGCCGTAGAAACTACGGATATGAAAACGAAGGCAGAGGCGGTGTGCCGTCAGATGTTGTGCTGTCTCCGCCTGATACGACTTTGATGGTGGTGGTTGCTTTTCTTGTTGTTATAGGGCTTATGGCAATATTCTCTGCGGGTGCGCCAAAGGCAATGGATCTGGGTCAAAATCCCGCTTCTTTTGCGCTTAAACAGTTTGCTTACCTTATTGTGGGGTTCTTTGGCCTAAAGTATTTTATGAACCTTGATTATAAAAAATTGCGTGACTGGGCAGTGCCCTTTGCGTGGTTTGTTATTGTTATGCTTGCTCTTGTAGACTTTACGCCTCTGGGGGTAATAGTTAACGGCGCAAGAAGATGGATTATGCTCGGGCCCATTCAGTTTCAGCCGTCTGAGATGACCAAGTTTGCAGTTATCATGCTGCTTGCAAACGCTTTTTACAGAGACGCAAATATTTTTAGCTCCACAAAATGGTCAAGGTACTTTGTGCCCATACTTATAATGGTATTTCTTGTATTTAAACAGCCTAACCTTTCCATGGTTATTTTGCTTTTGATTACGTCAATGGTTATGTACCTGAGCGTTGCAGGGTCTGTTAAATATATGGTGACAATAGGGCTTGCTGGTATTGCTTCTGCTGTGGGAACAATTCTTTTGTTCGGAAAAAAACTTTTGCACGGTTACCAAATGCAGCGTATCCAGATATGGCTCAATCCAAACATGGACCCTTACGGTGCGGGATACAACATTATCCAGTCGCTTCTTGCGTTTGCTGCAGGCGGTTTCTGGGGTGTGGGATACGGAAACTCAAAACAAAAACTCGCATGGCTTCCTGAGGGTCACACGGACTTTATATTTGCAGTTATAGCGGAAGAACTCGGATTTCTCGGGTGTTTTCTTGTTATCGGACTTTTTTGGACATTTATCCACAGAGGCATAATTATATCTTCGCGTGCAAACGACATGTTCGGCAAGCTTCTTGCCGTAGGCATCACGCTTTCTATAGGCCTTCAGGCTTTTATCAACATGAGCGTATCAAGCTCCCTTATACCGGCAACAGGGGTTCCGCTGCCTTTTATCAGCTACGGCGGTACATCTTTGATTGTTTCTTTGTGCATGGTAGGGGTGTTACTCAATATTTCCAAAAAGAGAATAAAAAGGATAAGAAACTATGAGCGAAACTACTAATAACAATAAAAAAACATATTTTGTCACAGGCGGCGGCACGGGCGGACATATTTACCCTGCTGTGGCTGTTGGAATGGCTTTGCAAAAAGAAGCCGATACAAACAAAGTCTTTTATGTGGGCAACCCTGACAACCTTGAAAAGAAAATTGCAGAAGACAAAGTGTTTGATTTTCTCGGGGTGAATATCACAGGTATGCCGAAAACTTGCAGCTTTGACTTTGTAAAATGGAGCTTCAAACTGCTTTTTGCCACTGTAAAATCAATGGGTTATATCGTTAAATACCGCCCTAATCTTATTTTCGGAACAGGCGGATATGTAAGCGCACCAATGCTTTTTGCCGGTATTTTGACAAACACTCCTGTTGTAATCCACGAATGCGACGCTGTAGCAGGCAAGGTTACAAAACTCATTGCTCCTTTTGCAAAATCAGTTTCCTGTGCATTTGAAAGCGCAACAGAAAACATAAAATCCAACAATCTTCACGTTAACGGAAACCCCGTAAGAGAAGAGTTTTTGAGCATAGACAGATACCATGCAAGACAAAAATGGAACCTTAAAGACAAACTCACTATCATGGTAATGGGCGGGTCTCAAGGTGCTAAAAAAATCAACAGCGTGCTTGTTCAGTGTCTGAAAAAAATCTTTAAAAAATACGATGTCCAAATAATCCACCAGACCGGTCTTAAAAATTATGACGAGACAGTTAAAGAACTCAAAAAAGTTTACCCTGTTTATACGGAAAACTCTCAATACATTGTAAGACCTTATTTCAAAAAAATGTATCTTCCTATGATTGCATCGGATATCGCTGTTTCAAGAGCCGGTTCATTGAGCATATCAGAAATCTGCGTATCAGGCCTTGCGTCTGTTCTTATTCCTTATCCTTATGCAGCAGCCGACCACCAGCGCAAAAATGCAAAAGAAATGGAAGAGCTCGGTGCTTCGCTTTATCTTGATGATGCTGATTGCACACCGGAAGCTTTTATGGAGAAGCTGGAGGAAGTTATCAACAACACTCAAAAAATGATAGAACTCCAGAATAACGCAAAAAAACTGGTTAAATACGACGCAACAAAAAACATAGTAGAGCAGATAAAAGCTGTCGTAAAATAACTAAAAAAACAGGTGTTTATGGCGCAAATTTGCCAGCAGTGTATGTTTGCGCTATAATATTATAACTGTTATAGAATATCAGGGGTTAGACTGAGTGAACAAGCTTGATAAAAGGCCTGATTTAATTGAAAAAACTCAAGAGAAAAATAACAAGCGGAAAAATAAAATCCGTTTCTATTATTCTTTTTTGACAATAGTGCTGTTGATTTGTCTTGTGCAAATAGGCATAAGTGCTTTTAACAACATTACAAAAAGTATCAGCTATCACGGTAAAATCAAAAAAATGAAAGCGCTTAACCAGCAGGCCTATGCAGAAAACCAGAGGCTCAAAGAAGAGCTTGAAGATTTCAGCTCGCTAAAAAGTCTTGAGGCTATCGCAAGAAACAACCTCAAAATGGCAGGAGAAGACGAGGTGCTTGTTATCATCAACAAACCTCAGGCTCCGCCGGTGGAAACTAAAAAGAAAAAAGGTCTGAAAAAAATTTCGGATAAAAAATAATAAAGAGAAAGCTCCTTTTGCGTAACTTACTGCCAAAAGGAGCTTTTGTTAATAATGTTGCGACATAGAAGTAAAAACCTTACTTCGTTCTTGCTTTTTCAGCACTTTGGTTAAAGTAAACGTGCATATCCCTGTTTACTTAACAGCTACGAGTTTTGCGCTTATTCCGATATCGGAATTAATCATCCTGGCGCTTGCAATGGCCATGGATCTTCTTTTTTTTGCACCTCTTAACAAAAATGCAACTCCGTCGCTTATATTACTTGTTGGTTTTTGAGCTTTTTTTATCATTTGCACCCCTTGTATAAAAAATTCAGACTTTTTATCTATATTTGTTTTATCGGGAGAATTAAAATTTTCTTTAGGATTTTAACTTTCTTTGTTACATAACGTTACAAAAAAAAGCTCAAATACTTTTTCATAAAATTGTATTATTGACCGGTTTTAAAATAACCGTTAAAATAATAATTACCACATAAGGAAAGCAGGGTGAAAATCCCACACTGGTCCGCAGCCGTTAAAGTCGGAATGCTTGTATGGTATGTATTACTTCGAGACAAGGAGATTTTTATGGGATTTTCTCAAACTAACACAAACCCTGTAAAAGACGGGGTTGTTAAGCTTACACAGGTTTCTTCGCCTGTTGGTAACCCCTATTCGTCTAAAACCGCACAGGTAAAGGACCTTTTTATCGACAAAAATGTTAAACTTGTAGATGACTACCTCAAACAGCTTGACTGGCAGGTTAAAGAAAACTCTAACATGACCTACTCTGTTCAGGGTTTAAACAACTATATTTCTTCTGCCATAAGCAAAAATTACTGGCTAAATAAAATTTATACACCCGAAATAAAATACGCTCACGAAAACGGTGATATCCACATCCATGACCTGAATCTCATTTCCACATACTGCGTGGGATGGGATTTGAAAGACCTTTTGATGGAAGGTTTTACTGGAGTCGACGGAAAGATAAAATGCGCTCCGGCAAAACATTTTAGAACAGCACTCGGCCAGATTGTGAATTTCCTTTATACAATGCAGGGCGAGGCAGCAGGCGCACAGGCTTTTTCAAATTTTGATACCCTCCTTGCACCGTTTGTAAAATATGACAAACTCGAATATGCACAGGTTAAACAGGCAATGCAGGAATTTGTCTTCAACCTCAATGTGCCTACGCGTACAGGGTTTCAGACACCGTTTACAAATATAACAATGGATATGACAGTGCCCTCGTACTATGCTGACCATCCCGTTATCATAGGCGGAGAGCTTATGGAAGATACCTATAAAGAGTTTCAACATGAGATGAACCTCATTAACAAAGCTTATTTCGAGATAATGATGCAAGGCGACTGCACAGGCAAGGTATTTACTTTCCCTATCCCTACATATAACGTGACAAAGGATTTTGACTGGGATAACCCCGAGCTCGAAGGCCTGTGGGAAATGACGGCCAAATACGGCATTCCGTACTTTTCAAACTTTATTAATTCTGACATGAACCCAGAAGACGCCCGCTCTATGTGCTGTCGTTTGAGAATAGATAACAGAGAACTGGAATACAGAGGCGGCGGCCTTTTTGGCTCAAATCCGCTTACTGGTTCTGTCGGCGTTGTTACAATCAATATGCCGAGAATAGGCTACCTTGCAAAAAATGAGGCAGAATTTTTCCGCATGCTCTGCCGCAATATGGAACTGGCAAGAGAAAGCCTTGAAATTAAAAGAAAAGTTATTGAAGACTACACTGACAAAAACCTTTACCCTTACACAAAATTCTATCTGAGAGACATAAAAGCAAGACATGGCTCTTATTGGAAAAATCACTTTTCAACCATCGGCCTTGTCGGCATGAATGAAGCCTGTGAAAACCTTACCGGTAAAAACATAGGCACAGATGAAGGCAGAGAATTTGCGCTCAAGGTAATGGATTACATGCGCAATATGATTTCTAATTTCCAGAAAGAAACAGGAAACAACTACAACCTTGAGGCAACACCCGCAGAAGGTACAACCTACCGTCTTGCAAGGCTGGATAAGCAAAAATTTGATGCAATAAAATGTGCAAACCAGCATGAATATGAAAACGGCGCAAAACCTTTCTATACAAACTCAACGCAGCTGCCTGTAAATTATACTGATGACATATTCGAGCTTCTGGACAAACAAGATGAGCTCCAGACAAAGTATACAGGCGGTACGGTTGTCCATATATTCGCAGGTGAGAGGGTTTATGACACAAAGGTTGTAAAAAACCTTGTCAAAAAAGTCTGCGAAAACTATAAACTGCCTTACTTCACCTTCTCGCCTACATTCAGCATTTGCCCCGAGCACGGGTATGTTGCGGGTGAACACTTTACCTGTCCGGATTGCGGCAGTGCATGCGAGGTGTTTTCAAGAGTAGTGGGCTACATCAGCCCCGTAAATCAGTGGAATGAAGGTAAAAAAGAAGAATTCGCAATGCGAAAAACCTTTGATTCCTGCTGTTGTGAAAACCGCGGGGAAAAATGCTCATAGCCGGTTTACAAAAATCTTCTTTGTTGGATTACCCTGAAAAAATTGCGGCCGTAGTTTTTACCTGCGGCTGCAATTTCAGATGCGATTACTGCCATAATCCGGATATTCTTACGGATTTTCGCTCTGATGCTGCTTGTGATGAACAACACGTGCTCGATTTTTTAAATTCCAGAAAAGGAAAACTCGATGCTGTAGTTGTTTCAGGCGGCGAGCCCACTTTGCAGAAGGACTTGCCGGAGTTTTTTAAAAAAATTAAATCAAGAGGCTTTTTAACAAAACTCGACACAAACGGCACAAACCCCGATGTTGTGAAAAAACTAGTGCACAAAGGGCTGGTGGATTATATTGCAATGGATATAAAGGCCCCTGTTGAAAAATATCATCTGATAACAAACACCTGTACAGATATTGAAAAGATTAAAGAAAGTATTGATTTTATAATGAATTGCGGGGTTGATTACGAGTTTAGAACAACAGTTGTAAAATCCTCTCTTGATGAAAAAGACCTTGAAAATATCGGAAAAACTATAAAAGGCGCA
>OAXJ01001571.1_pt1 | contig 14648 bp, 18 predicted proteins | sample 1517241 | NCBI WGS metagenome assembly OAXJ01 (sample SAMEA2580293, study PRJEB22360) | human gut metagenome | biome: human gut; feature: human-associated habitat; material: faeces | place: Denmark | collected 2008/2010 | reverse complement strand
GACAAATCAAGCAATCAGGCTGTTACAAGAAGTTATTGACAATTTGGAGAAAATAAATGAAAGCAGTGTTGCAAAGGGTTAAAAAAGCATCTGTCACAATTGATGGGGAAATTTATTCTTCTATTAATGCAGGCATGTTAGTGCTTTTGTGTGTAGAAAAAGAAGATACAAAAGAGAGCCTTGACTGGATGGTCAATAAAATTTTGTCTTTAAGATGTTTTGAAGACGAAAACAATAAAATGAATAAATCTCTGATAGATATAAACGGAGAAATTCTTGCAGTATCTCAATTTACACTTGCACAGATTGCAAAAAAGGCACAAGGCCCAGTTTTGATAAAGCAGAAGCACCCGAAAAAGCAAAATCCATGTATGAGCAATTTGTCACAAAATTAAAAGAATCAAACCTCTGTGTAAAAACAGGTGTATTTGCTGCTATGATGGATGTTTCGCTCGTTAATGACGGCCCTGTTACTTTTGTTTTGGAAAAATAAAGCTTATAATTTGTAAAAAAGCTTGCCATATATTATGTTTGCATTTAAAATAATATCAGATATTAGAATGTTAATTATTAAGATGTCGAGGAGCTAATATTTCAATAGCCTTTCGCCTTTTACTTCAAAAGGGTAGTAAAAAATGTATGTAAATAAGTGTACCAAATGTGGAGCGGAATTCGAGACTAAAAACCCGAAAAGGGTAATTTGTCCTAATTGCTTATACCCCGATAAAAAACCAGGTTCAGAAACAGGTTCTGAGACCGGTGAAAATAGCCAGAACCAATCACAAAACGGCAGCTCTTATGAAAGACCTGCTTCTTACAGTGCCGGCGGCTATTCAACAGATTCTTATCCAAGAAGGGATGACAGACCCTATCAACAACAGGATCGTCCAAGATATGACGGCCAAAGAAGCTATAATCAAGGCGGTTACCAAAGACCGCAGCAGGGTGGATACAACCGTCCTCAAGGCGGGTATCAAAGACCTCAAGGTGGTTATAATAACGATAGAGGCTATGATAGACCAAGAGCTCCAAGACCGTATGACAGAAATGACGGTCAAAGAAGCTATAATCAAGGCGGGTATCAAAGACCGCAGCAGGGTGGATATAGCCGTTCTCAAGGCGGATATCAAAGACCTCAACAAGGTGGTTATAACAGACCTCAGGGCGGATTTAATCGTCCACAAGGAAACAGACGCCCGATGGGCGGAGGACGTCCTCAAAGACCTCCAAAACAGCTTTTGGTTAACAAGGAGCAATTGGCACAGATTGAAGAACTTTACAAAAAGATGCTGCCGCTTCCTAACCCCGATGCACATGAGGTTATTGGAGAACAAATAGGTCTTGAAGCAAGAAAAGTATTCTTTGGTATTAATCTTGTAAGACAAAAAATGATGCTGCCAAAGCTTGCCTTCCCGAAAAGAAAACTGGCAGTGTCTCCGGATCAGCTTACTGCAATAAAAATGCTTTATGAGCCTTTATTGCCGCTGCCTCCGATAGGTTGTCACAAAATTATCTCTGCTCAATTAAAAATTGATGAGTGGCGTGTTCACGTTGGTATAGGGCTGATAAGAAAACAGCTCGGACTTGACAGGTGGAACCCGGAAAGAGAAGACGCTCCTGCCGAGTTTAAACAACAGGCTCAAAAAGAAGCTAGTGAAGCAGTAAAAACTGAAGAAAAAGCTGTTGAACAAGAAGCTCCTGCCGAAGAGAAACCTAAAAAACGCGGCAGAAAAAAAGCAGAACCCGCTCCGGAAGAAACAGCAGAGCCCGTTAAGGAAGATGAGTAATTTAGTTTCAATAGGCAAAATATTAAATTTTCATGGCATTAAAGGCGAAGTCAAAATGGGCTTCTCGGCCGGTAAAGAAGATTTAATCAAAAAGCTTAAACAAGTTTATATTTTTCAAAATAATATAAAGCTTACTTATGATGTTTCATCTGTGAGGTTTCATAAAAACTTTGCAATTATCAAATTCAAGCAGATAAACTCGGTAAATGAAGTCATGGAAATAAAAGGACTTCTTGTTCATATTACCGAAGACATGCTCAAATCAAAACTGGAAAAAGATGAATTTTTGATAAAAGACCTTGTTGGTCTTGCGGCTTTTGATACTGATGGCAACAAACTTGGTGTGGTAGCTGATATTGGTGAAAACAAGGCTTCAAACCTTATTGAGATACAAAAAGCTAACGGGTTAAAATTTATGGTTCCGTTCGTAAAAGAATGGGTGCCTGTTGTTGATTTAGATAATCAAAAAATTGTTATCAATATGATTGAGGGAATCGATACAGATTCAACTAAACAGGATATTAAAGAATGAAGTTTGATGTTATGACACTGTTTCCTGATATGATAAATCAGGCTTGTTCTCACAGTATTGTTGCACGCGGCATTGATAGCGGCATAATTAACGTTAATGCAATAAATCCGCGTGACTATTCTAAGGATAAACACAAAAAAGTGGATGACACTCCGTTTGGAGGCGGGGCTGGTATGGTTTTGATGTGTCAGCCATATTTTGATTGTTTTGATTCAATCCAAAAATCAGAAGATACAGAGGTTATTATACTTTCTCCTCAAGGAGAGGTTTTTAATCAACAAATGTCATGCGAGCTTGCCCAAAAATCTCATATTATACTTATTTGCGGTCATTATGAGGGTTTTGACGAGAGAATTAAGCAATATACAAAAGCGAGAGAGGTTTCTATTGGTGATTATGTACTCACCGGCGGTGAGCTGCCTGCTATGTGTATTATAGATTCTGTTTCACGAAATATTGAGGGCTTTTTAGGAAAAATTGATTCCGCTCATTACGATTCCTTTTCAGACGGGCTTTTGGAGCATCCTCAATATACAAAACCGCGTGAATATAACGGTTTATGTGTACCCGAGGTACTGCTTGGCGGAAACCATGCACAAATAAATAGATGGCGCAGAAAGCAGCAACTCATAATTACATATAAGAAAAGACGTGATTTATTTGATAATTTTAGAAAAAATTGCAATAATAAAGAGGATATAAAACTTTTGAATGAGGTTTTATCAGAATTAAAAGTGTAAAATTTATTAGATACATAATTTAGGTTCAGGGCTTATGGAAATAAATAATGAGCAACTAAAAAAGTTATTTGATTTATCAGGATTGGATGCGGATGTTTTGTCTGCTACTACTGATGATATAAACAAGGCGCTTATTTTAATAGAACGCAAATTTTTGTCATTACTGTCTAACGAAGCCATGACAGTACCTGCAGAGTTCAATATATTAATTGTAGATGACCTCGAGCTTTCTATTTATCAGTTTAACCAGCTTTTGAAAAAGGTCGGTATTGTCCCAACTGTTGCTCGCAACAAAGTGGAAGCATTAGCTGAGCTCAAAAAGAAAAAGTTTGATTATATTGTTGTAGACTTGTTCTTGCCTGATGCACAAGACGGTATTGAGCTCATTGAAGAGTGTATTAAACTCAGAGATGCAAAAAGAACAAACAAAATAATTGTAATGTCCGGTACTGATGACAAAGACCTGATTGAAAAATGCTACAAACTCGGCATTGATGAGTTTGTGCCTAAAAGCAGCAATTGGCATGACCAAATACTGAAATTTATAACAAGCTCTTTGACTTCAAAACAGCATGAAGATTTCTTTAAATACTCAATCAATGACAATATCTGCTGCTATACAATAAATAAATTCAACAGCCAGAGACATATAGATTTGATCGTTAAAGATGTTACAACAAGTCTTTATACAGGTTTTTCAAATATTATTTTTAATATGGAAAATGTTAAAATCTTTGATGATGAGTACACAAGTGTTTTCACAAATTTATACAAAATGTGCAATGATAAAGGCGGAAAATTTATGCTTGTTAAAATTTCAGATTCTGTAAAATCAGCACTCGCTGACGCTTTTCTTGATACTTTAATACCTACTTATACAAGCGTTGATCTGGCAGTTAGCAAGATTTCTTCTTAATCCTGTTCAAACATTTCAACGCGTCTGGAATGTCTTTCGCCAAGAAAAGGTGTTTTAAGCCATATTTCAGCAATGTCTTTAGCGAGTTCTTCACCCACAATTCTTTCGCCAAGGCATAGAATATTGGCATCATTATGCAAACGTGACATTTTGGCAGAGCAAGTATCCGATACAACTGCTGCTCGTATGCCTTTTACTTTGTTGGCTGCAATTGACATGCCGATTCCTGTGCCGCAAACGAGTATGCCTTTTTCGTATTTACCTTCTTTTATATTTTGTGCAACTTCTTTTGCAATTATCGGGTAATCGCAAGATTCTGTAGTATATGTACCTGCATCATCAACATCAAAACCTGCTTGTTGCAAATATGCTGCCAATTTATTCTTTAAAATAAATCCCGCGTGGTCACTGCCTATTATAATTTTTTTGTTCATAATTTCTCCGTTCGTTTATCTAATATAACATATTTGTAAAAATATGTTAAAGATTCAACCGTATTTCTAAAGTTAGTGCAACAATTTGCCGATAAATTTAATGTGAAGTTAAAAGATAATTAATAAGGATGTGCGAAGTGTTAAACAAAATTATCGAAGGGGTAAATGAACTTGAAGAGCTTATGTGTGAATATTCTGAGATGAATGCGTTTTTATTTTCGCACAACAAAATATTCATGATTGCCAGCAGCAATCTTTATAAAACACCAGAGTACAATCACCAGCCGTATACTTTTAAATACGGAGATTTTTGTGTAGGTGATTACATCAAAAATTACAATTAATTTTCCTTAACCTTATTTCCCAGCTAAAAAACTCTTTATTTCTTTTGCAAGTTTGATTGATTCTGCTTGCAAATTTTCATATGTAGAGTTGTTAGAGATAACATAGTCCCATTCTTTTACATCATCCAGATCAACTTCTGTTACATCTGTTTCTCCAACAAGTTGTCCGCGCTCACTTCTTGTTTCTCTTGATGCATCAACTCTGATTTTATATGCATCAGCTTCTTTAAAAAATTCCAGCTCTCTTTTTACTCTTACATCCGGCACTATGATGTTGCCTGGCATTTGTATTACTTTTTTTATCCAGTAGTCTTTATCCTCGCTTCTTCTTTGATTACCAAGATTAATTAAATCCTGCCTGTATAGGTGTTTATTTTTTTCAATTTCTTCAAACGGTATGCCTGTTTTTTCAGAATATTCTAACTTTATTGCGTCGCCAAGACCTATTCTTTTGAAGTTTGTTAAGTTTTGTAACAGTATTTTTGCGACTGTATCCTTACCGCTGTATTGTTTTCCGGATAGTATAATAATTTTGTCTGCCATTTTTAAGCAATTCTCCCTTGTATTTTTTTTTTTTATGGTTTATATTATTATACACCAATATTTTTTAATATCACTTTCCACTGTAAACTATAATAACGAACCTAGAAATTGGGGTCTCGAAGAGAATGAAAATCAACAACATTGACGTAAGTTTCCGCTTACGGAGCTTGCTACCTCGAAACAACGCAGAGAACTATGTAAGGGCAAAGCAAAAATATGCTGACGCCGAATACATTGTGCAAATGAAAGACTCAATAAACAGCTCTTCAGCTTCTCGCTCTAATCAAGTGTTGAGAGATCTGGGATTGTTCTAAATTTTTCATCCAGCTCCTGCGCTAATGCTTTTGGTACAGCAGCCTTCCCTGTTTCATCATTAATATTTTTTACGAGTTCGAATGCTTCCTCACGGGCTTTCTCTAAAATTTTCGTATCTTTTATAATATCTGCAAGTAGAAAATTAACCATCCCGCTTTGTCTTGTGCCAAGAAATTCTCCGGGTCCTCGTAATTCAAGGTCTTTTTCTGAAATAATAAAACCGTTGTTTGTCTGTTCCATTATTTGCAACCTATCCATAGTTGTTTGGCTTGAGTTTGCAGGTACAAGTATGCAATAAGACTGCAAATCTGATCTGCCAACCCTTCCTCTTAGCTGGTGAAGCTGGGACAAGCCAAAACGCTCTGCATTTTCTATCATCATTACTGTTGAATTTGGAACGTCAACTCCAACTTCTACAACAGTTGTGCTAACAAGAATGTCGTATTCTTTGTTTTTGAATTTTTCCATTACTGCATCTTTTTCCGCATTGGAGAGTTTTCCGTGCAAGAGGCCTATGTTAAGGTCAGGAAAGACTTCTGCTTTTAATCTTTCGGCTTCATTAGTAGCTGCTTTGGCGGATAGGGTTTCGCTCTCATCAATGAGCGGATAAACAATATAGCACTGATGACCGTTTGCAATTTCATTTGATAATATTTTGTAAGCTTGTGTGCGTTGTGACGGTTTTATTACATAGGTTTTTATTGGTTTTCTGTTTTTGGGCATTTCATCAATCACGGAAAAATCAAGGTCTCCTTGCGTTGTCAAAGCAAGTGTTCTGGGTATAGGCGTGGCTGTCATTGTAAGAACCTGCGGATTTTTGCCTTTTGTCATAAGCTGAGAACGTTGTTTTACACCAAATCTGTGCTGCTCATCAATTACAATTGCGCCTAAATTTTTAAACTCTACATTGTTTTGTATAAGGGCATGTGTCCCGATTGCTATATTAATTTGTCCGTTTTTGAGGTCAGTCTCGAGCTTTCTACGGACTTTTACACCGTTTGTACCTGTAAATAGACCTATGCTCAATCCAAACGGCGTTAACCAGCCTACAAAGTTGTTAAAATGCTGCTGGGCCAAAATTTCTGTCGGAGCCATTAATACACCCTGATAGCCGTTTTCTACTGCAGATAACAACATTGCACAGGATACCACTGTTTTTCCGCTGCCAACATCTCCTTGCAAAAGTCTTTGCATTGGTGTGTCAGATGCAATGTCTCTTAAAATTTCTTTTAGCGCTTTATCTTGCGCATTGGTTAATTCAAACGGCAATGATTCAAGGAATTTTTTTACCAGTCCGTCTTTTTTTATTTTTAGTGGTAGAGCTTTTATTTTTTGTGAATTTTCTTCTCTGAGCATTGCCAGTTTTAGCTGCAAAAGGAAAAACTCTTCAAACACAAGGGTGTATCTTGCTTTTTCCAGCATTTCTTCATTTTCCGGAAAATGAATCTGTCTTATAGCTTTGTTTCTGTCGAGCAGATTGTTCCTTGTCATTATTTCATCAGGAATCACATTTTTTATAACAGGTTCAAACTGTTCTATTGCATTAAAAATTGCTCTTCTCAGTGTTTTTATATTTAAACCTTCTGATAGTTGATAAACAGGTACAATTCTTGCCAAATTGAGGTTATTTTTGCCTTCAAACTCCCCAGAGAGAACCTGAAATTCTGGTTTTTCTATTGTATAAGTGCCTGAAAATTTGTCTATTTTTGCTTTTCCTGAAACTATTATATTAGAACCTTTCAGGAATTGTGATTTGTATCTTTCAAGCAAAAATCTGTTTGCTTTTGCATAAAAGAAGCTGAGTTTTACAACGCCTGTTTCATCAGCAATTGTAACAGAGATTATACCCAGATTGTTTTTTGAGTTATATGCGCTTATTGATTTGATAGTCCCTATAATCGTTGCATCTTTGCCTTCTTTAAGCTCTCTGATTAGAGTTCTTGATGAGTAATCAATGTGCCTTTTGGGGAAGTAAAATAACAAATCTCTTGCCGTGTAGATACCTAGCTTGTTGAGTAGGTTTCCAACTTTTGGACCTACTCCTTTTACGTACATTACATCAGTTTTAGACGGATCTTTTGAAATAACCGACAAATCTGTCTTTTTTACATCGCCTTCCTGTGTAATCTCCTGCTTTAGCGTTACTACGAGTCTTTGTACAGCTTTTCGTCTTGTGGGCATAGAAGATATTGCATAAGTTTCAAACTCTTTTATCAAAAGTATCCATTTGGGATTTTTTTTTGATTTTTTATAAAGGTTGTGCAGTTGTTTTAATATGAATCCGGAAAATGTATCGTGTCTTCCTCTTATATCTATATATTGATTTTTTTGCTCAACCTCAATAGCCTGTCGTATCTGTTCAATGTTTTCAATCATTATTCTGTAATTCTGAGTACTTCGTAGATATTTATTTTTTTGCTTTTGCCTTTTATTGAAACTTCACGAATCTTTATTACATCTACTATTTGTGAAATCTTATTATATGTATTTTCGCTTATTAGAATATGTGTTTTATAAATTTTATTGTAGTCTTCGATTCTGCTGGCAATATTAACAGTATCCCCGATAACAGTATATTCAAACCTGTTTTTTGTACCGACATTACCGATAAAGGCTTCTCCTGTATTTATTCCTATACCTATGTCTATTTTGGGTTTGCCTTCTTCCAGCCATCTTTGTTTTATTTGTTTAACTTTTTTTCTCAATTCGTATGCGCATTTTACTGCATTTTTTGCATGCAGCTTATCCTGTGTCGGGTCACCGAAAACTACAAGCACAGCGTCGCCTATGAATTTGTTTATGACGCCATTGTACTTTGTAATAATTGGCTCCAGTTCTGTAAAATATTCGTTTAAAAGCTGTGATACTTCCTCTGCCTTGTGGCTTTCAGAAAGTGACGTAAAACCTCTGATGTCAGCAAACATTACAGTTATTTCAGAGCGTTTTCCTCCAAGCTCTGCGCCTGCCTTATTTTTCAGGATTTTATTAGTTATATCTTTTGAAATGTATTTGCCAAGTACGTTCTCGATTTTTTTGTCAACATTCTCTTTAAAAAGATGAATATATGCCCCTGCATAAAGCTTTGATACAGCAGCGCTGATGATTATTCCTGCTATGTTTATGTATACAAAATTATTAAGCAGCAGCTTGTAGGCAATTAAATATGCAATCAGGAAGATTATAATGAACACAATTGCTGGGATTGCTTCATAAAACACAAATACCGCGAGAAATAAAACAGATGTGCCTAAAATGAGCACCAGCCTTGTATGTTCCGAAATAATTATGACTTTATTTTGCTCAAGGATGTTGTTAATTACCTGTGTATCAGTTGTTTTGAGTCTGTTTTGTGTAATGATTGTATCCAGTTTGTTGTCAAAATGTTTGTAGCAGATATTATTCAGCGTAAATATTACGCATAAAAAAGATAATATAAAAAGTAATAATAATTTTTTTCTGCTCATAGCTTAATTGTACTTATATGTCATTGTTTTGGCAAGAAAGGTTATGTTCTGATTGTGGTTCTACATGGATGATTATTTTTGTGTTTCCGAGCGCGTTTTCTATTTCACATTCCAATTTGTCACACAATTTGTGTGCTTGAGCTACCGTCATTGAACCATCAACAATAAGTGTTATAACAATATCTTTATTTTTGCCGGATTTTCTGGTCTTTATATCTTTTATTTTACAGATATTTTCATTGTGGTTGTTGTTTTGTATTGTGTATTGAATTAAATCAATATCATTTTGCGGAAGCGAACCGTCCAATAAATCGTTTAGTGTTTCTTTGCAGATTCTGTAACCTGTGTGCATTATTATCATTGCCACAATAACCGCTATAAGAGAGTCTATAACGTGGTGTCCTGTATATTTTATTATGACAAGACCGACAAGAACCGTGAGTGATGAATAGATATCAGTGCATAGGTGCTGAGCATCAGAGTGCAGCGCTATGGAGTCTGTATTTTTAGCCACTTTAAAAAGGTATGAGCTCACTGCAATATTTGTTATGACTGAAACAAGCATCACCGCTATCCCCGCAGTAGAATTGCTAAGCGGTTCGCTAGAACCTGTTAGCTTAAGACCTGCTTCGTATATTATGTAAAGTGATGCAAGTATAATCAAACAACCTTCTGCAAATCCGGCTGCATCTTCATATTTTCCATGGCCAAAGGGATGATCTTTATCAGCCGGTTCTTCAGCTTTGTGCACCGCAAAAAGAGCAATAATTGACGCAAGAAAATCGCTGCCAGAGTGTATTGCTTCTGATATGATACTTACACTACCTGTTACAAAACCTGTAATTAGTTTTAAGACTATTAAAATAAAATTTGATAAAACAGATAGTGACGCTGCAAGCTTTTTGTTATGAAAAAAAGCGTTAATAATCATTGCCTGTAATCCAAAATGTTACCCTGTTTAAGTTCTGCATTTGAATATGCGCTAATAAGCTTTGAGCTTTTTGCTGTTTTTCCAAGTTCTTTTTTTATTTCGTCTCGAACCATTGAAAGTGCAACAATATTTTCTTGCTCTTGTTTTTGTATTTTTGTACAAATTTCTACAAGTCTTGATGTATCTTCATTTTTGGCTTTAACTTTTTCTATCAAATTTCCGGCTTCTTTAAAAAGCTGTTCTTTCTTGCTCATAAAAGTAACAAGCTCTGTATAAATTTGTCTGTCAATAAGCTGTGCAATCTGTACAGAAACTTCGTAGATTTTTTTATAAGTCATTTCAAGATTATCTAAATCGATGCTCATTATTAAATATACTCTCCCATCTTGTCGTCATCTTCATTATCTTCATCATCAGGCTCAGAAGTTGACACTCGGGAGTTGTAGTGATCCATATCATTTTCATCAAGGCTGTGGCCTGCTGCTTTAAACTGTTTTACAGCCTGTCTCCAGGTATCTCTAAGTTCTGTCATGTGTTTTAATGCCTCATCAAGGCATTCTTCTCTTTTTTTGATGTTGGCAAGCAATAATTGATTGTTTATATATTCGTAAAGCGCAAAAAGATTTTGCGCAAACTCGCCGCCTGTTTTCATATCCAGTGTAGATTCAAATTCTGTTATAATATTTTGTACTTTCACAATGTTGTTGTGAATTTTTTCAATATTTTTTTCGGCAAAGCCGGCCTTTGCCTGGTTTAAAAATCTAACTGCTCCATCATAGAGCATTAATAGTATTTGCTCTTTAGGTGCTGTATCTATTTGTGTTTGTCTATACTGTTTTAAATATGGATTCATATGCTTATCTCTCAATATAAATTTAGCATATTAAACAAAAGAAGTCTATCACAAAAAAGTCTATCAATTATCAGTAGTATTACATTTGTTTTAATTCTGCAAGATTTGGGTCTAAGAGCCTTCTACCTACATTGTCAAATTGTATTGAGCAAAGTGTTCTTTTTCCATAATTGAAGAGTTCTTCGACCACTCCTCTGCCATATTTTTCGTGATAAACAATATTTCCTTCTGCTATTTTTACATTTTCGTTGTCAGAATTGTTTTCGTCCAGCTCTGTTTTATATATAGGAATAGATTGTTGCTCAGATATTTCCGGCTCTTCTGCAATTTCCTGTATTTCAGGTTCACTAAATTCGTTATTTATATTTAAATCATTTGATGATTCGATGTTTGGCAGCTCTGTATTGATGCTGATGTCATCACTTTCTTCATCAGAAATTGCTATCAGTGATTCTTCCAAAGACAATTCATTGTTATCGTTTAGTATTTGTTCGTTTTGCTCTTGCTCAATATCTGGAAGCAACTCTTCAGATTCGTTTGAAATAATTTCTTCATCATTTCCGCTCAAGCTGTCAAGAAGGTCTAAATCTTCATCAGATAGCCCTTGGGTATCAATCATTTCTTCAAGAGGAGCTTCAGGTAAAGCTTCTATTTCTTCCTCTGTTTCAAGCGTTTCCTCGGTCTCAAAGACTTCTTCAGTTTGTGCCGGGGCCGCATAAAACATTTGATCAACATCTTTGGCAATTTCTTGTTCCAATGATTCTTCGAATATGTTTTTTAATTCGTTTGGCTCTTCCTCAATTTGTTCTTCAAGCGGCAGGATTTCGTCCTCACTCAGCGGCTGGATTTCAATGTTGCTCAAATCGTCCTCTGAGTCAGCAGGCAAAACCTCTACCTCTTCTTCCTGCGGAATATCTTCTACAGTAATAGCCTGTGCATCTGTAATAATCACAGGTTCAGGTTCTGAGTTAATTGTTTGTATAAACTTTTGCGCAGTTTCTTTGATAATCAAAGGTGTATAATAAGTTGCATCTCCTGAAACAATAAACTCATGTTGAGCCAATTTCATAAGGAAGGAATTGTATGTTGCAAATGCTCTTTGCTGTTCTTCCGGTTTGAATAAAACCAGATTTTTTGCATAAGATTTTACAAGATTTGCATTAACATAATCATATCTTGAGCTTACAATTGGTTTTATATTTGGAGATTTATAAATCTTATTTATCAATTGTTTATCAGTAATTTCATCAGTTGCTTCAAGTATGAAATAATAATTTTCTTTTATATTATTTACTGCGAAGTCAACAGCTTCTTTTTGCCAGTTTTTATTTAGTCCGGCTATACTCAAAACTGTCACATTATTGTTCTTTAATGACAATTCAAGTGTATCAATTTCTTCTTGAGTAGAAGCAAAAATATCAAATTGTTTGTATTTTAATAATTTGTTTCTGAGTAAAATTATACCGGTAGATTTATCGCTGTCATAAATATCGTTTACAACCTCCAACAAAGTGTTAAACGGTATAAATCCGGACTCAAGAGTGTTTATGTATTCTTGAATTTCCAGTATAATATCTTGAACTATTGTTTTTTGTTCCAGAGTCAGGCCTGTAAGATCATATTCGTATATATAATTTAGTGTTTCGTTGCCAATGGGCAGCTTAAACTCTTTGCCTAGCTCTATAACATTGGTGTTTGAATACTCTGCAATTCCGTCCAAGTCGATTAATAATGTTTTTAGCCCGTTGTCATTATTAAATTCGACAAGTTTTGAAATAAATTTTTGAGTATCTTCAATACGGTCGGATTGAAGGTACAGAAATTTATCAATTACAGATGCATTTAGATTGATTTCTGCCTGTGTTGAACCAGTTAAATTACCAATCAAAATGGTTTTGTATGCCGAAGAAAACACAGAATCGATAATGTTTGTCGGTGTTTTTTCGATTTTGGCATCTAAAGCCGGTGTGTAACCGCTATAGACCGCATAGGTGTTATTTTCATTGATGTCCAAAGAAAATTTCAAAATAGCACAATTGGTGCTTTCTGTATTGGTTGATTCAATAGATACAACTTGAGAAAGTAGTTTTTTATTTCCGTCATCTATTGTCAAAAAATCAGATAATAGCAGCGGTAATTCTGAAGGTTTGTAATATAATTTTGCTAAACTGTTTTTGATTTCAACTATTTTCATTAAAATACCGAAAATTTAACCTCTTTTGTATAAGTTACTACTGGCAGACTTCTTCTTGAAGAGCAATTGAAGCTATCTGGTTAGACATAATTGCTACTTTCTTTATAGGGCCTGTTGCTTCTTTTTCAATAAGCTTGCCCACAGATGATTGAACTCTTATTAAAGGTAGAATTTCATCAAATACAGCTTTAGGGTCTTCAAAATAGAGCACCATAGGGGCAGAAGCTCCTTTTAAAAACACCAGTAAAGCAAGTCTTGTTTTGTATTGCTGCGGCGGAAACTGTTGAGCCATATCTTTATTCTCCTTAAATCCTCTATTATTATATATAATTTATGTCAAATATCGCAAAATAGCAATATTAAAATTCGATTCCTTTACGTGCCTTAATGCCTTTATCCCAATAATGTTTTACAGGCTTAATTTCCGAAACCAGATGTGCAATATCAATAATTTCTTCCTTTGCATTACGTCCTGTTAGTACTATTTCCATTTCTTCAGGTTTGTTTTTTAGAACATCAATCATTTCATTAAGGTCAATGAGGTTTAAATCCAGTGCTATATTTGCTTCATCAAGAATAATGAGCTGGTATTCATCATTTTGTATTGCTTTTTTTGCAATTTCCCAGCCCTTTTGTATCTGCTTTGAGTCATCAGCAGACATATTTGTTGAATATACGATTCTGTCCAGCCCGGCTTGTACTATTTTAACTTTGTCCTTTAATTCAGGACAAAGTGTGGAGAAAAAGATTAATTCTCCATAGTCATTTCCGCCTTTTGTAAACATGACGATAAGAACTTTCCAGCCTCTTCCCAGTGCGCGCATTGCCAACCCTAAAGAAGCTGTGGTTTTTCCTTTGCCGTTGCCGGTATAAACCTGAATGTATCCGTGTTGTAGAAATTCCGGGTTATACAGTTTATTATCGTCTGTTTGTGCCATTACTTAACAAGTCCGCTTTCCTTCAAGAATCCTATTATGGCACAAGCACAACTTTTTTGGTACTTGATAGGAGCTTTTTGAAGTAAAGTGATTGCCTCAGCAAGTTTTTGGTCTTTGTCATACCAACGGCGGCTATTTGTATCTTGTTTATCGTAAAGGAACCATTCAACAGGTTTGTTATAGTATTGTGCAAATTTGAGCAATTCAATAACATCTACTTTTCTGGAACCTTTTTCAATAACAGAGATACCTGAAATAGGCAGATTCATTAATTCTGCTATTTCCTCTTGTTTTAGTCCCGATTCGATCCTGGCTAATCGTAACTTTTTACTTAATTCTTTTCTGTTCATAATGCTATTTTGCTAATCTGGTTTATACATTATAATGTTAAATTACATATGTGTAAAGGTGTATAATCGCAAGTGCAATATTGGAGTATAATAAATTTGTGCTATGAATCAGAAGAAAAATAATACAAGAAATTATGCAAAATCTATTCGTTCAATGCTCGATGTTGAAGCTTGTTCAAGAGACATTTGTTCTCAAATTTTGTTGTGGGAAAAATACCGGGCTGCCAGACATGTGATGTTATTTTATCCGGTAGGTACAGAAATTTCTTTGCTCCAACTTGTTAAAGATAAAACAAAATCTTTTTAT
>OAXJ01001548.1_pt1 | contig 14866 bp, 14 predicted proteins | sample 1517241 | NCBI WGS metagenome assembly OAXJ01 (sample SAMEA2580293, study PRJEB22360) | human gut metagenome | biome: human gut; feature: human-associated habitat; material: faeces | place: Denmark | collected 2008/2010 | reverse complement strand
GCAAAGATATGAAGAAGTAGAATTAAAGAAAAGACGGCATCGCCGAGACGCTTACATTGTTTTTTGGGCAAAATATGCTTTGAAGCGTGTATCTCTCATCGTTTTAGTGAGTATCTCTCATCGTATTCAATTATTTTTCGGTAATTACTTGCTTCTTTATATAGATTCTGTGCGAACCTCTTCCGGCGATATCGATACCTGAGTCCGGAAAACTGGCCCATTGCTTCAGTTCATTGGCGGCAGCGGTTTGTAGTAATCCGGTTAATTTCCGGTATTCCCATACAGTTAGGAAAGGATGCTCATCAAGGTACTTCACCGCTAATGCAAGTCGTTGTTCGGGTGTGAACTTTTGTGAGGAGCGTTGTGGTTTCCAAGAGGATCTTTCCAAATGACATCTTTCGCTGATATTTCTCAGCATTGTTCTGTCTACCCGAAAATTCACGCCGCCTATAAAGATGCTCTGTGCATTTCGATGTTTCCCACCTTCTCCCGCTTTTTCCCGTTCTTTATCTCGGCCTAGGGTAAGTGCCGGAGTGAATGTTCCTATTCCGTCTATTTTTACCGAGCGTCCTTCTGCCATCAGATGTGCCATTTCTATAGCTGTCTGGAGCAGTACGCCCTCTATATCTCCTGCGCTGAATCCGCTGACATCTCCAACTCGCTTCGCTAACTCTTTTATATCTGCGTTGTCTATCTGTGCAAACTTTGGATAAGTCACTCTTTTGCCCGTCTTCTGCATGTCGGGCATTTCTTCCATGATGTATCGTGCCATACTATTTTAGTCTTAAAGTATTAATAGATAAGTTCCTTTCTATGGGAAGTAAACTTCTTTTCTTCTAATAGATAAGTTCCTTTCTATGGGAAGTAAACTTCTTTTCTTCTAATAGAAAAGTTCTTTTGGGTTTATTCCAAACTTAAAATGAAGCTTTTGTTTTTATAAATGCAAGTTGCGTTTATAAAAACAAAACTTGTATTTGTATAATCAAAGGTTGCAATTATAGATTTGTATTGAACAAAGGTAAGTTATCTTCTTGATAAAAACAAGTTTACTTCTAATAAAGAATAATTTATTTGTTAATAGATTGGGGGAGAAGTAACGGTAAGCAGTGATGAAATAATGCAGAATTAAATTCTGAAATACAGAAAGATTTCTTTGTGTATTTTTGCGTTTGCAAATAATCTTTTATATTTTTGCGAACGAAGTCTATGGTGATAGACCTCAAAATTTTATTTAGAAAAAATTGTAAGAAGCGTTGTGCTTCATTCTTGTTTCAGAAAAACTAGCAAATTTTCAAAATACTACAAGAATGGCATAGTCGGTTCTCACGTCGTATAGGCGTGGGTCTGCTGTCTATTCATTTGTAGTATTGGGTTTTGCTAGGACCTTCTGGAACAAGTGATAGCACGCAGTTCCGCGCTTCTTTTATTTATTACTACCTTAGAGGAACGTGAGGATAAAGAAAATTTATTTATGAAAACTAAAAAACAAACATTTAATGGAAGCGAATTAGCAATGTTATTTCAGGCTTTTGCCAAGAAGTTATTTATCCGTCCACAAAAAGGGGATATATTCTCTGTTTCTACCCATTCGGTTGATAATGATTGTGATTTCTATTTCAGATTAGATTATTACGAACTGTTGAAAAAAGACTTTCAAGAAGCGTATACACAGGGTAAATTTGTACAAAGTAATGCTAATCAGGAGTGGGTAAATCTAATGGAAAAGGTCCAATCTGCTCAAGATACTTTTCTCGAAGATTCTTCTAGTTTGGAAGATTATTATGAATCAGTAAATAGATTTTGGAAATAGTTGTAGATTATCAAGAATAAATATGAAAAAAGAATATCGTTCATTTAACGGAAAAGATTATTTAGCTTTATCCGTTGTTTTGAGAAATTTAGGTAGGATAGAAATCGTAGAAGAGTTTCTAGCATTTAAACAACATATTATAGGTGTTCCTAGTTATGATTCTAGAGCGGTGACTAACGAAATGTTTGGATATGGTGAAGATGATTTTTGTAATGATTTAGAGGCGTTTGTTGATATTATAAATACAAATGATAGAGGAGAGGACACGTTTTTTATTGCACTTGATATTTTTATAGATAAGCATGTTGATACATATCATCGCTTAATTGATACTGATTTGCTGCGTTCAGTCTCCATTTTAGTCGAATTAATGGGGGCTGTTGCTGCATATAGTGATGAAGAATTAGATTTAAATGATAAAGTTGGAATATTCAAATCTTTAGTCAGAAGGGAAATCTCCCGTTGTCAAGATGTTTTTATGTGGTGAAGTATCGTTTAGAAGGAAATATTCAAAAACCTTATTTGGTTAAATATTAGATATAAAAGAGCCATTGAATTAATTTATAAATATGACAAATCTTGAAATCGTAATTCATAATAGCTATATAGCTAATGAATTGTTTCGTACTGATAGAAATAAGTCAGAACTATATCTTGGTAAGATTTTAGAGTTGACTTTTACTCAGCATGATTTTTTGTCTAAAATACCAGAACAAGATGCCGTTGCGGTAGGAGAGGCTTATTTAAACTTGTTAGATGTTGTAAATGATCCAAAATATTATCAGACATTTTCGACGCTTGGATATTATTTTTTGTCTTGTGGCTTACTATTTAATCCTTCTGATATCAGAGCCTTGGATAAAAGAATCTTGATATTGAATTTAGGGGCACAATTGTTTTGCCGGACAATTGCTAAAGTAAGAAATGAACACTTGTCTAATTATATTAATTTTGAAGATTGGCAACATTTTCCGAAAGCTGTTAAGTTTGTTTTATTGTTGGAATATAAAGATTTTTCAATACTAGAAAAAGTAGCTCAACTTCCTCATGATATGATTTTGCGTGGACAGTGGTTAAAAGACGCTGCAGAAAGTGGATATTTCAATGAATTATGTTCAACAAAGGATATTCTAGAATTTGGTGGGTCATTGCATAATGATATAATGGATTATTTGTATGAAGAGATTGTTAATAAAGGAACCTTTTATTTTTATGATTGAATTATGGAAGATAATATATTATTATGCAATAATTTTTTAAGCTTTAATTTAAGACAGACGATGAATAGTACAAGTGACTTACTTTATAATATTCAAAGTTTGAAACAGTTTCAACTGAATATTGATAATATACAAAGGATAAAAGATGGAGCTCAATTGCAAATAAATATGGCATGTTTGGCCTTGTTGAGACAATATATATTGAATGAACCTGTAGCAGGATTAATTTTATTTCGTAATCTTATTCGAAAATACTATCCATTGAGTGACGAACAAGTAGTCAAATATGAGAATCGTATTTATACGGGAGTACATAAAATTGTCGAAAATAATAGTTTTACAATTGATCCACGTGAATGGTATTATATTACGAACTTATCTGTCTTAAAGCGGAAAGGTCAGGAATTTACTATTGATAATAGATTATATCGTGTGTGTTATAAGCGCTATAATACTACAGTGAAATGTTATGATATGATTCCATCTACTTTAATTTCGGAAATATCGTCGCTTGATGATTTACGTGAATTGAAAATGGATAGTCGTCAAATAAGATTGTTCCATTCTAATTATAATATTGATTTTCATAATATTCCTCAAGTTTGTAGTGACTTGGCTGAGAATGAGTTTACTAAGTGGGATTGGGACCTAGTAAGTAAAATCAAAGGTGATGTAAAGTCTTGTGTTTGGTTAAAAGATTTATTGAATAATAATGGCTTTTTCGCCCAAATGGGTATTGGAAGCATTGTAGAAACATTGACTAAATTGCAGAATCTTTTGGGTATGGAATATGTGATAACACAAGATGATTTGAATGAAGTGATTGAAAGATACGAGAAAATGGGAAGCAGGTTATATTCATATAGTCCTAATATTTCAAAAGAATTTATAATTGAACATCAAGATGATCTTGATTGGTTGGTTCTTCAAAGAAATCCTTATGTTCAATGGGATTTGGAGTTGATAAATATATTTCTTAGAAAATGTAGCAAACTTGTTCCTGAAAATGAAATGGCTAAAAGCCTAAATGGTTCTTGCGCTATGTATTCTGCCATTAATGATTTTCTAAATGATCTAGTTCTAGATGATATAGAGAAATTGTATGAATTATAATTAGATGTGTAAAAATGAATATAACTATGAATTATAAATTTAAAATTTTTCGAATAGGATTATTCCTAATGTATCCGTGTTCCATTTTTTTGTTTTCATGTAGTGAAGAAAATGAGAAGAGAGAAGTTGAAATAGAAACCGAAATTGTACCTACATCTGAATGTGAAACAGCTTTTAGTCAAGGAATCAATGTCATGTCAGAAGGTGAACGAACAACTATTTCCTTTTCTACTAATAAGGATTGGTCAGTTTCCCTTGCCGAGACACAGAGTGGAGATCATTGGTGTACAGTGTCTCCTTCAAGTGGTAAAGCAGGAAATGTCACATTAACTATTTTAGTGACTAGTAATGCAGGATATGATGATAGAAATGTGGTATTAAAGATTAGCGCTGATGAATTGACTAAAAACATCATAATCAATCAGAAACAAAAAGATGCTTTAACATTGACATCGGATAGATTTGAGGTTGATAAAGATGGGGGGATTATTACTTTACAGGTAAAGTCGAATATAGATCATAAAATTACCGTTGCTGAAAATAGTAGGTCTTGGATTGAACCTGTTATTTCTGAACGTGCTCGTGGCTTGTCTACTAACTTTTATTCTTTTGCAATCTCCCCAAGTGAAGAATATGATAAACGTGAAGGAGAAATAATTATCCAAGGGGAGAAATTATCTGAAAGGGTAAAAGTATATCAGACAGGTGAAGCTGTTTTATTATTGACTAAAAATGAATATTTGGTCAGTGATAAAGGCGAGACTATAGTTGTTGAAATAAAAAGTAATTTTGATTTTGAGGTTAAAATGCCGATGGTAGATTGGGTTAAGCCTATAACAGCTAGAAGTACATCAAGTCATACTTTATATTATATTATTTCTCCTAATGATACATACGATAAAAGAGAAACTGAAATTGAATTTTATGATAAAAGCAATAATATTAAACAGTTGCTGAAAGTAATTCAAGCTCAAAAAGATGCTATTGTAATTTCTCAGAAAGAGTATTTGTTATCTTGTCAGCAACAAATGGTTGAGGTTTTAGTAAACTCCAATGTGAAATATAATGTTGTAATTCCAGACGAATGTAATTGGATTAAACAGGTGAGTGATATTTCGACAAGAGGATTGGCTTCTTCTAAATTGTATTTTAATATAGATGAAAATATAAGTGATGCAAGTAGATTGGGGTGGATTTGTATTCGGAATAATGACAATTCATTATCTGAAACTATTGAAATAAAACAAAAAAGAGAAATGCAACCATTAACATTACATGTGGAGATAGCCGGAAGTTTACCATCTTTAATAAATGAGATAGATAAGTATGAAATAAAAGAGCTTACTCTAAGTGGAAATTTAAATGGAACTGATATTCGCTTTTTACGAGAAATGATGGGGAATGATGCTTTTGGTAATGTAACGGATGGAAATTTAGCTGTTTTGGATATAAAAAAAGCTACAATTGTAAATGGAGGAGATTTTTATTATGCAGGGAATGCTAATAGTGCAGATGTCAAAGCATATCTTACTCAAAATAATATAATATCTTCTGAAATGTTTCACAAATGTAATTCTTTAGAATCTATAGTATTGCCAGAAAGTATTATAAAATTAGAGGGGTATGCCTTTGATCGTTGTGATTATTTGACTAGAATATCTATTACAGGAAATTTAACTAATATTGGTGGTCAACCATTTGAAGACTGTAAAAAAATGAAAGAAATAAATGTCTCTAAAGATAATATATATTTGGCGACAGTTGATGGTGTTTTGTTTAGTAGAGATATGACCAAGCTCTGGAAATTTCCAGAAGGTAAATCTTTGATGTATTCTATACCTTATGGGGTAACATTTATTGATGGAGGCGCATTTAGTACAAATTATTATTATAATAATTTATCCTCTGTTGAAATTCCTGAGAGTGTTATCGAAATAGATAATGGAGCTTTTTCTAGGTGTGCAAAATTGGCAACAATTACTTTGCCAAGTAGTTTAATGTTGATAGGTAATCAAGCATTTTCTTTTTGTGTTGGATTAAAAGAGATACATTGCAAAAAAGGACCAAATCCTCCTAAATTGGGACAATGGGTATTTAGGAATGTAGATAAAAAAGAATGTATTTTATATGTTCCTCAAAATTCCTCATTTATTTATCAAAATACATATGAGTGGAAAGATTTTGAGAATATAATTGAAGAATAATAATCTATTGTCTGAAGGTGTATGACATAATATTATTAATTTATATAATTGATTTTCTATGGGTTCTTGTCTTTTAGCTGTAGGTGAAATTTTGTATTAATATCTTGATGAAGTTTATTGAGAGTTTGTTTTAATGATTATATTGTTTTGATTATTGATAAAAATGAAAGCGTTTAAATTTATTAGCCAGTTAGTGTTATTGTTAATTTGCACAACGGCGTGTAGCGAATACGATGATGGCGAGTTATGGGATAAAGTTAATTCTTTAGATGATAGGGTTACCTCTATTGAAAAGCAATTGAAAGCATTGAACGATGATATCACATCAATCAGTGCTATTGTAGGGGTACTTCAAAGTAGGTTGTATTTAACCAATGTTACTGCATCTGGGGAGGATTATGTACTCACATTTTCAGATGGTTCACGGGTAATAATTTCTGATGGAAAGGATGGAGTAGATGGTAAGGATGCTCCAGTAATCAATGTACGCTATTACAATGGTAGATACTATTGGGTACAGACTATTAATGGTGAAACAACATGGCTTAATGATGTTAATGGAAATAAGATTCCTGCATCAGGAATGGATGCTGTTACTCCACTCTTGAAGGCAGATTCTGATGGATATTGGATTATAAGTTATGATAATGGCTATACTTATTCCAAATTGCTTGATGAAAATGGAAAGGCAATAAAGGCTTCTGGAAAAGATGGTGATTCGTTTTTTGAGTCTGTAGAAGTAACAGAAGATGAATTAAGAATTGTACTTAAAGATGGAACAGAAATAGTTATTCCTTTGGGAGAACAATCGCCATATAGAGCCGTGAATTTAGGGCTTAGTGTGAAATGGGCTTCATTCAATTTGGGAGCTACAGCATCTTCAGAACAAGGTGGATATTATCTGTGGGGAGATGTTGCTAATAGTGGAATTATGCCCAATTATGTAGCTCCGAATATTGATAATATTTGTGGGACTAAGTATGATATAGTGCGTGCAACCTGGGGAGGGACATGGAGATTACCGAATAAGGCTGAGCAGATAGACTTGATAAAGAAATGTACATGGACAAGAGCGACTGTAAACGGGGTAAGCGGTATGAAAGTAACAGGAGGTAATGGAAATAGTATCTTTCTGCCTTCTACAGGCTATGAACTTCCAGCAAGTGGTCCGATAGGAACGACGCAAATCATGGACAAAAGCAGTGGATATTATTGGACTGGAGAATCTTATAGTGATACCTACGGGCGCTTTGGCTATGTTTTCTATTATAATTCGACAAGTTATTATTATAATGGCAGTTGGAATGCAAGTATGGTTAAAATGGCAATTAGACCAGTGAAAGAATGATTTATCTTATAATTGTATTCAATTCTCATATTTCTTCTTTATCTTTGTTTTTATCTTAGTTGAAAGTAAAAATAATTAGATATTACTATAATATGGGCTGTTTGATGAATTTATTGTGGCTATTGCTAGGTGGAATTTTTACCGCAGTGGAATATCTTATTTCAAGTTTGCTGATGATGATTACCATTATCGGTATCCCTTTTGGCATACAGACATTAAAGTTGGCCGGGCTTGCTTTATGGCCTTTTGGGAAAGAAGTGAGGAGTGGACAGCGTTCCGGTGGCTGCCTTTATGTATTAATGAATATTTTATGGATATTCTTGGGAGGCATTTGGATTTGTCTGTCACATTTAGTTTTTGGAGCAATTTTGTGTATCACTATTATTGGTATTCCCTTTGGTTTACAACACTTCAAATTGGCGGCTTTGGCATTGTCTCCTTTTGGAAAAGATATTGTGACGGTATAGAATTGAAAAGTGATTCCCCTCTTCTTATAACTAAAAGTTATAACTCATAATTAGAAACGATTAGTCTGTCTTGATTGTTTGCCGTACTTTTGTGCCCAGAAAAATAATTAAAGATAAAAATATGATTTCAACAGCTACAAAAACGTTGCAGGCAAACAACAAGACAATTTATGTCGCACTGCTTTCTACTTTGACTTTCTTTCTGTTTTTAGATTATATTCCGGGGCTACAGGCTTGGTCGGCATGGGTTACTCCTCCGGTTGCTTTATTTTTGGGACTGATTTTTGCGTTGACCTGTGGACAGGCTCATCCGAAATTTAATAAAAAGACTTCCAAATATTTATTGCAATATTCAGTTGTTGGCTTAGGATTTGGGATGAATCTTCATTCAGCTCTGGCTTCCGGCAAAGAAGGTATGGAGTTTACCGTTATTTCGGTAGTGGGTACCTTATTGATTGGTTGGTTCATCGGACGCAAACTCTTTAAGATCGACCGGAATACTTCTTATCTCATCAGTTCGGGAACTGCTATTTGTGGTGGTAGTGCTATTGCAGCAGTAGGACCGGTGCTGAAAGCTAAGGACAGTGAAATGTCTGTTGCATTGGGCACAATCTTCGTTTTAAATGCTATCGCACTGTTTATTTTCCCGATGATCGGTCACGCATTAAATATGAGTCAGCATGAATTTGGTACATGGGCGGCTATTGCTATTCATGATACGAGTTCCGTAGTAGGAGCCGGTGCTGCCTATGGTGAGGAAGCTTTGAAGGTGGCTACTACTATTAAGCTGACTCGTGCGCTTTGGATTATTCCGATAGCCTTCGCCACTTCCTTTATATTTAAGAGCAAAGGACAGAAAATTAGTATTCCTTGGTTTATCTTTTTCTTTATCCTGGCAATGGTAGTAAATACCTATTTGCTTGACGGAGTATCGGCTTTAGGCGCAGCTATCAATGGAATTGCCCGCAAAACACTGACTATTACAATGTTCTTTATCGGTGCTTCTCTTTCTATCGATGTATTGAAAAATGTCGGAGTCAAACCTCTGATTCAAGGAGTACTACTTTGGGTAGTAATTAGTTTGAGCACATTGGCTTACATTTACTTTGTGTAAAGCCGTAGACAAATAGAGAGTAATATAGCATAAAAAAGTGGAGGAATATCGGTTCATACGGTGATTCCTCCACTTTTATTTTTAGTATCCGTTTTAAGAGCCCCGGATTATTTTTTCTTCAGTTCTTCGAAGATCAGTCCTTCCAGTTCTTCTGCCAGTTCCGGATTATCTTTGATACAAACTTTGGCTGCATCACGTCCTTGACCTAGTTTAGTATCATTGTAGCTATACCATGAACCACTCTTCTTGATAATTCCCAATTCGGCACCCAAGTCGATGATTTCTCCGGAGTGGGAGATACCTTCACCAAACATAATGTCGAATTCAGCTTTGCGGAAAGGAGGTGCTACTTTGTTCTTTACTACTTTCACTTTGGTTAACTTACCAAGCACTTCTTCACCATCCTTGATTGGCTGGCTGCCACGGATATCTATACGTACAGAAGCATAGAATTTCAATGCGTTACCACCTGTTGTTGTTTCCGGATTACCAAACATAACACCAATTTTTTCACGAAGTTGATTGATAAAGATACAAGTCGTACGTGTCTTGCTGACTGTACCGGTCAATTTACGCAAAGCCTGTGACATCAGGCGTGCCTGTAGACCTACTTTGTTGTCACCCATGTCACCTTCAATTTCTGCTTTTGGGGTTAATGCTGCAACAGAGTCAATTACAATGATATCAATAGCGGAAGAACGGATTAGTTGCTCGGCTATTTCCAAAGCCTGTTCACCGTTGTCTGGTTGGGAAATCCAGAGATTATCCACATCCACACCTAGTTTCGCTGCATAGAAACGGTCGAAAGCATGCTCAGCGTCAATGAAAGCTGCGATACCACCGGCTTTTTGCGCTTCGGCAATGGCATGGATAGCCAATGTCGTTTTACCGGAAGATTCCGGACCATAGATTTCGATGATTCTTCCCCGGGGATACCCACCTACGCCGAGTGCTACATTTAAAGCAATGGAGCCGGTAGGAATCACTTCTACTTGTTCAACACTATCATCGCCCATTTTCATGATAGAACCTTTACCGAAGTTTTTTTCTATCTTTTCCATGGCGGCCTGTAAGGCTTTTAGTTTTTCGCTTGATGCCATTTTATTATCTGTTTCAAAATTAAGTTCGTCTTTCTTTGCCATACCTTATTCTTCTAATTGATGGATTTATTGATTCAAAATCTGTGCGGCATGTTCTTTGGTTTTCACTTCTTTCGGGGTGATAATCCGTTCTACAATTCCTTCTTCGTTGATCAGGAAGGTCGTACGGAGGGTTCCCATATAAGCACGGCCATACAGTTTCTTTTCTCCCCATACACCAAATTCTTCTACCAGTTTCTTGTCGGTATCGGCTATCAGTGTGAAGGGAAGATTGTTTTTTTCAATGAATTTCTGGTGCGACTTCTCGTTGTCTACGCTGACGCCGATTACTTCATAACCAGCCTTACGCAGTTCGGAATAGTTGTCGCGCAGGCTGCATGCTTGTGCCGTGCAACCTGATGTGCTGTCTTTCGGATAGAAGTACAGCACTATTTTCTTTCCTTGGTAAGCACTTAGTCTGATCTCTTCACCTTTTTCATTGGTGCCTAAGATTTCCGGTGCTTTATCTCCTACGTTAATCATAAACTTTCTTTTTAAACAATCTCTTTATAATTCCAGGTCTTTATCGAACACTTCGTGCCAAGGCAATCCTTGTTTGTTGAGTTGTTCCATAAATGGGTCCGGATTGAATTCTTCTACATTGTTCACACCCGGACGTTTCCATTCGCCTTTGAAGAACATCATTGCACCGATCATTGCCGGAACTCCGGTGGTATAGCTTACACCCTGCATACCAGTTTCTTTGTAAGCTTCCTGATGACTGCAGTTGTTGTATACGTAATAAGTACGTTCTTTTCCGTCTTTGATACCACGAATACGGCAGCCGATAGAAGTTTCTCCTTCGTAGTTCTCACCCAAATCCTGCGGATTGGGCAATACGGCTTTCAGGAATTGCAATGGTACGATTTTCGTTCCGTTATAGTCAACTTCGTCGATACGGGCCATACCTATATTTTGGATGACACGTAAATGAGTCAGATACTCTTGTCCGAAAGTCATCCAGAAACGTGCGCGTTTGATTGTCGGGAAGTGTTTTACCAATGATTCCAGTTCTTCATGATAAAGAAGATAAGAATCACGCGGACCGATGTTTGGATAAGTCAGGTCCTTATGAATTTCCAACGGACCGGTTGTTACCCATTGTCCGTTTTCATAATAACGTCCGTTTTGGGTAATTTCGCGGATGTTTATTTCCGGATTGAAGTTTGTAGCAAATGCTTTATGATGATTACCGGCATTACAGTCCACAATGTCCAGATACTGAATTTCATCGAAGTAATGCTTTGCTGCATAGGCAGTATAGATGCCGCTGACTCCCGGGTCGAATCCGCAACCAAGGATAGCTGTCAGACCGGCTTCTTTGAAGCGGTCGTGGTAGGCCCATTGCCAGCTGTATTCAAAATGAGCTTCATCTTTCGGCTCGTAATTTGCGGTATCCAGATAATTGACTCCTGCTTTCAGACAGGCCTCCATTATGGTAAGGTCCTGATAAGGAAGAGCAACGTTAATCACCATTTCCGGTTTAAAGTCATTGAATAAAGCTACCAGTTCGTCTACATTGTCAGCATCGACTTTAGCCGTTTTTATATTGGGATTGCCTATAGCTTTGACGATATTATCGCATTTCTCCTTTGTACGGCTGGCAATCATGATGTCTGTGAATACATCGGCATTTTGTGCCACTTTGTGTGCTACGACAGTACCAACACCGCCTGCACCGATAATAAGAACTCTACCCATTTCTTTTAATTAATATATTATAAATCAAAAATTAAGATTTTAGAATCGTTAGTTTGGCAAATATACGTGATTATTTTCAGATAATCATAGCGTCGGTACTCCTTTTTATTTGAAACGTTGCAAGGTACCATTTTCAAATTCCAGTGTTCTTCCGTTGTAGAACCAGGTTTCAAAACGGCTGTCTTTTTTCAGTTGTATGTCAACCGGATTGCCTATCGACAGGCGGCATCGGCACTCATGCCTTCTTCCAGCTCGCCTCGTGCAATGATTTTCCAGCGTTCTTCGGTGATAGCCGGATATTTCTGCTTCATATCCCCGAAACCGAAAAGGTCTTCAATATAGTTCTCGTTTTTAACGATCACATCGTATTTTAGGTCAACTTCTGTTATATAAAGTGCCCCTTGCTGGTCTTCCAACGATAAAATGGCCAGACTGCCGGGAGAGGAGGTGGTTATTTCTTTTATTTTCAAAACAGTATAGCGCGGCAAATGTACACGAGCCTCCATCTGCTTACTTTCAAGACCGAATATTCTTTTGACGGTTAATGTTTGTTTGGGGTAGACAGTCAAGTCCATGTATCTGTCTTTCAATGCCTCCAGATTCCCCGACTTTTTATTACTGAAACTAATGGCATTAGAGAAGTATCTCATTTTCTTTTCTGCTTGAAAATCATTTACGTCCATACCCGAATTGGTGCGTGAGAGAGCAACTTCCAGATAATAGGAGCGCTCTTGTGAGTCTTGAAATACAATTTTCACAGGATATGCTTGACTGCCGACTCCTATTGCAGTAACGATTGCTTCCGTGTTGACGGGAATGGGAACTTCCCGGTAACCGGAATAACTGTTGGCATCGTCCACTCGTGCCATATCGGATTGAATATATATCTTTTTTCCAGTCAGCAGTTCTTTAGCGGTATCTACGTCCTTCAGATAAACCAATCCATTGATATATGCACGAGGATTTTTTTCACATATTTCTTCCAGGCGTACGTTTTTTATCTCATAATAATACTTTCCTCCTTCGCACTCGAAGATAAATCGGGTGGTATAGCTGGTGCTATTTGATAATTCTTGAATTTTTTCTTCAGTACCGGCAAAGGTGAGAATCTTATGTTTCAGTGAACTGTTGTCGGTACCCTTTTCTGTGTCGTATACCGAAAGTGTGGGGAGAAACATGTCACGTTGGGAGGGGACGAACATGAATTTCATTCCCGGCGCCCATTTACAAAGAAGTTGTAGGGGAAAGTTCTCTTTAATGAATAATTCTTCTTTACTGGAAGAAATTTCCTGACTCGGAGAAGTTGCGACAAGATAATCGTTTTGAGCTGTGGTATAGGATATACTACAACACAATAAAATAAAGAATAAGGCTGTTACTCTCATATTTTTTTACTTTTGGTGAACTTTGTAATCTATTGTTTGTTTTATAACTAATGGCAAATGTATGTATTTTATATCGCATAAGATGGAATATTCCAATCTTTTTGATATCTTTGCCCACGATTTAACTTAAACGTTATAACAAAATGAAAAAAGTATTTGTTTCAATTTGCATTGCCAGCACAGTACTTGCAATGTTTTCATGCCGCTCTGTAGAGAAGGCAATCCCTTTGTCTTCTATCAATGGCGAATGGAATATTATAGAAGTTAACGGCTCGAAAGTAACTCCGGGCGAAAGCAGAAACCTTCCCTTTATTACTTTTGATACTGCAACCGGCAGACTGTCGGGCAACAGTGGATGTAACCGTATGATGGGTAGCTTTGACGTAAATGCAAAGCCGGGTAGCATTGACTTTAAAGGAATAGCCGGCACCAAAATGATGTGTCCGGATATGACTACCGAGAGAAATGTACTGGGGGCTCTGGCACAGGTGAAAGGTTATAAGAAAGCCGGTAAAGATAAGATGTATTTGTGCAACGATTCCAATCGTCCGGTTGTTGTTCTTGAAAAAAAGGAGGCTGATGTGAAACTTTCTGTATTGAACGGAGAATGGAAGATTAAAGAAGTAAATGGTGAAGCAATTCCTTCGGGAATGGAGAAGCAGCCTTTTATTGCTTTTGACGTGAAAAAGAAAACAATTCATGGCAATGCAGGATGCAACCTGATCAACGGCGGTTTTGAAACCAGTACGAGCAATGCCAAATCAATCTCTTTCCCGGGAGTAGCAAGTACAATGATAGCTTGTCCCGATATGGAAGTGGAAAGCAAGGTTTTGAAAGCTTTGAATGAAGTGAAGTCATTTGATAAACTGTCCGGTGGCGGCATTGGTCTGTACGATGCGAACAATGCGTTGGTGATGGTTCTTGAAAAGTAATACTGAGAGTATATTATATAATATAGGTATGCCTGTGTCGCACATGACGACATAGGCATATTTTTTTATTCCTTTCTGATGAATTCGTTTTCTTTATTGAACCAGAGCCGTTTCCATTTGTTTAAAGAAGCAGTTGCTGCCCGGCTTCTGTATGACTCTGCCAGCAGTAATTTAGATTTGAAACTGTCGTTTTGGCAGAAAATATGTCATGTATCCGTCTGATTTCTTTTTGGCACATGGTTTGTTTTTTAATAAGCGTCCGTTTGAAAGCTCTTACAAAGAGAAAGAAAACAACCGGACAAAAAGAAATTGAATAATAATAAATAAAAAGAATAACGATCATGGGAAAAATTATTGGTATTGACTTAGGAACAACAAACTCTTGTGTTGCCGTATTCGAAGGCAACGAACCTGTAGTAATTGCAAACAGCGA
>OAXJ01001511.1_pt1 | contig 15280 bp, 13 predicted proteins | sample 1517241 | NCBI WGS metagenome assembly OAXJ01 (sample SAMEA2580293, study PRJEB22360) | human gut metagenome | biome: human gut; feature: human-associated habitat; material: faeces | place: Denmark | collected 2008/2010 | reverse complement strand
CCTCTCAACGGTGAAACCAGAGACATGCCCGAATTTAAGCCGGAAATCGAAAACAAAGATCTGGTTCTTTATGAAGCTATTCTGGTTGACCCCGCCTACCGGGGTTCCAGCCTGATGAAAAGGATGCTGGAATATATTGAAAGCCATGCCATTGATAACGGCAGAACCCATGCCATCATCCAAATTGCCGTTGACAACCCGGCCAGCTGGATAAATGCGCTCCATCACGGCATGGCCATCACCAAAGTTGATCGGGATCCTTATGACGGAGTCAAAGTTATTTATCTGGAAAAGAAAATTTCCCACAAACCCGCACCGGTGCTGCACGCCGCCAATAACAATGCCCAGGTTTACAGCATGTATCTCGGAGACAACATTCACGCCAAGATTCCCTCCTTGTTTCACAAAATGCAATATTTAATTCAAAACGGCTATCACGGTGTCTCGCTTAACAAAGAAAGCAAAAGCCTGGTTTGGGAAAAACAAACGGCGGCCAGAAACAACAGTCTCAGCTTCGGCTATATGCTCAAATATAAAGCGGCCTCATTTTAGGCCGCTTTTTTTTGCCGTCCCCAAATAATACCACTCCGTATTAACCGGAGCCTGCAAATTAGGCAGCAGAATAAAACCGTCTTCCGGAGCATACAAAAACTCCCCGCTGTCATAAACGGCGATTTTCTCTCCTTTAACCAGAGGATCCAAATGTTTATAGTTCCGGCACAACTTTCCTTCCCCGGTTTTGAGCACAAAACTTTTCATCTGAATATGTGTTTTCTCATGAGCCGCCGGCTTGGACAAATCAACCATATCAAAAGCAGCCAAAGCGCCGATGATTGCCCGATAAGCAAGTTCCGCCGCTTTCGGTTCCTTATGGTAACCGCATTCCAAAGTCGTTGCCGTGTTTCCGTAAACATGCGCACATTGCTCGGTAGAAAAATCCTGAATCTGCGCCTGCCTGCCATATATCTCCGGCCAGCCCTCCAGCACGTAATCCACCGGCAGAGCCTCAATCACTTTCCGGTTATAATCGTCAGGATAGTCACAAAAAGCAAAAGGAACGTCACCGACACAATGCGTTGAATGCAAATCCAGCGTAAAACGATGGCTCCGAATAAGCGGACAAATTTCATTGGCCAGTCTCTGCTCATAAGACTGCGGATTGTCATGCATTTTGATAACCCGATTCAAGTTCTCGTCAATACTGCGAACATCTTTGCGATAAGCCTCCGGATTGCAAACCGGAACCAAAGTCAAATGACCGCCGGTCAACCGCAGTGCACCGCGGTTAAATTCATCAATAATTCGGAAACAGGCTTTTGTTCCCGCTGTTTCATTGCCGTGAACGGCTGCCAGAATCAACAGGCTGATGCCGTCTTTTTCACCTCTGAACTCATATTTCGTAATCATCATATCATCCTCTCAACCTGCATAATACAACCACTGCCCGACTTTACAAGCAAAATCCGCCGCTCGGACAATTCCCTGCCTTTAAAATATCTCACATTATCTAAAAAAGTTGCCGCAATTTTGCCAAGAAACAAAAGTGCCGACGGGGAAACAAAGTATTGACAAAAATAGACAATTACGCTAATAAGGGACTGTTATTGTTTCCGGGAGAAAAATTTTGAATATTACCGACTATATTGAAGAATGCCGTAAACAGCGCCATGATTTAAGTTTTGCTTTTCTGGCCGAGCGCTGCCCTGCTTCTGAGGAAGCTCCATACCGGATAAAGCCGTGTTCGCCGATTGCTCCGGATGAAAACTGCGTTTTAATTCTGGCCGGAACCGGAGGGCGGAACGTTAATCTCCGCGGATATAACAGCATACTGAAAAAAACCGATAATTTTGTTAAACAAAACATAGATTCATCCATTGTTCCCGTACGCACTTGCGTTGCCATATGTGATTTCGGCAAACGGCATCTTGATAACATCGCCCGTAAAGGAGCATATTTCGAAGCCTGGTGGCCGCAACATATCGCAGCGCTGAAACACGACATACCTGAAAACTGTATTGAAGAGACCTTTAATCCTCTGTATATTAAAGACATCTTTGATAATACAATTTTACCCCGCATTACGGCTTCGGACGGCAACAATCGTTTACCCCTCCGCCAAGCCCGAGAGAATATCCGGCATTTGAATATTGTGGCCCATTGTCATGGGGCTTATGTTGCGGTTCAATTGGAAAAACTCATGGATAAAAAAATGAACGAATTGGGATACAGTCCCGAAGAACAGCTGAAAATAAAATCCCAGTTGTTGGTTCTGGCCTACAACCCCGACTGTCCCAAATATCTTTCCAAGTTTCGTTTTATTTCTATTGAATCATCTCAAGACAGACATAATGAATATCATGGCTACCTTCGCGAATGGCTTTTAATGAGTCCTAAAGATTTCGGCGTCTGTTTCTTACCCAAAATCTACGGACAAACCTTGATGTGTGCCCAAGTTGACAAATATGGCATTGAAGGCAACCCTCCGCGTGAAATAGAGCCTATTGACGGAGATAAATGGTTTAAACAAATTCACGGTATTGAAACCGACAAAGAAAAAACGCTCGGCGAACATGATTTTTTAGGCTTCGAACCGGTAAAAAACATGAGCAAAGGCGCTTTAAAACTGCAATATTTCGCAAATAACATATTAAAGAACGCAATAAAAAATTCACAACGGCAAAACGAAAAAAAATTTGTCCCGCTGCCTAACATTCAAAATCTGGCAGCCAACTCCCTTCAACAAAGATATATGTTCGCCCGGGCCGTAATAACCGGCTATAAGCTCCTGCAACAGGTACGGCATACGGACAAAAGCCAAATAGACCAATATGCCAACTGGCGCCGTTCAATTCCGACCGTCGGACTGGATTAATCCCGATACACAATCTTGAAGAATTTCAATAAAACGGCTTTCATCGCAAAAGCCGTTTTTTTATCCTGTACTTTTGAAAATTGCCACTTAGCGACCACTGTTTCCTTTAAGCCCTTTATCCGGACAATGAGTATTGGGTTGCTGCCGAGATTGGTACTCCGCCTTAATTTTATCCATAATTCCGGCCATTTCTTTGGCATAAGTTTCTCCCTGATTATCAAAGTACCTGGTTCCTGTCGGAGATTTTAAATCTCTCCAAGTCCACTTTCCGCCGATTTTATTATTATACGCACGAGCTATATCTCCGTTGTGAAGTTCAAACTGTGCGATTCCGTCCTTAAACGAAAAGTCAATGCACTGTTTGCCATCTTTGCTCATCCCTGACATTTGTAAAACGCCGTTATTATCTTTTGATATCCGTAAATTTTCAATATCCGGCGCAAAAGATAACCTCGACCGGTCAGATAATTCCACTGTAATTCCCTTCAACAACAACTCATTCAACGAAAGATTTTTTACTGCTTTTCCGCACTTATCTCCTTTATTCCGTTCCTTAAGTCCACCAACAAACTGCTTAGCTTTTTCTAACTTTTGCTTTCTGCTCGAAGAAAGCGTTGCATCTCCCAGATCATCACTATACAGATCTTCACACATTTTAAGTTCACCGTTTTTTCCCGAAAGCAGCGACAATCGAAAATTCCCGTCCGTATCATACTCCACCGAAAATAATAATTCTCCATTTTCATCATACCCCCAAGCTTTTGTTACATCTTCAGACGTACCATATCCGTTTTTTATCCCCGTTCCCTGCCAAAATTCAACCCTTTTAGCCATTTTCTGCAAAGCATCAATATCAGTCATTATTTCCTCCTAAATACTTCATCATTTCAATTTCATCATTAATTATGAATTATAACAAAATGTTGATTATAGTCAACACAATTATTTTTAAGCCGTTTTACAATAAAAGAAAAATAAAGGATCTGATTTTGAATAACAGGCTTAAAAACATAGGAAATAACATCCGTCAAATACGCAAGCAAAGGCAAGTCACCCAAATAGATCTTGCTGTTATGATTGGGATAGATCGTGCATATTTATCCGAAATCGAAAATGGACGTACAAACGTATCCCTCAATATTCTCTATGCTATAGCTGACGCCTTGAATATCGACATCATTCAATTCTTTAATAGGAATGAGAAACAATAGCAACTCTCCCTGAAGCGATTTCGCAAACTCTTTCAACCATTCATAAATTCTAGACCATTGCTGTCACCGACATTTATACACATCGCTAAGAATTTACATCGTTTTATAAAAGCCTCTTTGTTGGAATTACCTTTTCCTAATAACAAAAAAACCTCCCACATAGGAGAGGCTTTTTATTGGTGGATATTTTTTGAATTACCAACTACGTCTATTTTTAGTGTAATTATTGATTGATAAAAGATTGAGTGATGGTCTACATTTATAAGCACATAGACTATGATAGCAATTTTTAATAAAAAATTGTACAACAACCGCCAAACAACACCATTGATAAAGTCATATTTTTTCATATTATACCTAAAAAATATGTTTCATAAAAAATAACCTACATGAAATATAGCTGTTGACTTCCACCCATCCTTAGGCAAACTATTTGTTTTTATTTTTTTAGTCATTCTTCTCTTTTTTCCATAAATTATTTATCGGGAAACCATCAAAATCTTTCTTTTCAGCTTCCGACAATTGCTGATAAAACCTCTCCGCCTGTTCAAAATCTTCCAAAAGAATAGCTGCTCCCACTTTTTCAACTAACGGCAAAGTTTCTTCCATAATTTTAAGAAGCTTTTTCTTTTCATAAGAGTTTAAATTTCTCCTACGTTTAATCACTTGCAGATAATTCAACAAATAAATATTTTCCGTACCTTTCTTTTTCACGTATAATGCAAGTTCCATTGCAGTATCCATAAGTTTATCGTTTTTTTCTTTTTGGACATCATAAGCTTTAAGCATTTCTAACAGCAGTCTTGTTACCTGAGACAAAAACGGCTCGGATATTTTAGTAGCCTTAATATGAGATAAAATGGTTTCATAATTCACATTGCAGGCATTAATAAACATATTGCTATTGAGAAGGACAAATTGAGAACAGTCATATTCTTTTCCATCACGATGTAATTTAACATCGACAAATTCATTGAAAAAATTAAAAACCTTATATTGACCATCCTGATCTGCTTTCACTGCCATCAATATCTTTAAATTGGCTATATTAAACCAAACAAATAACATAAAGTTATCCTTTTCAGGAAGTCGCACCCTTTTTTCATGCAATATACCATCAACTAATGTATTTAAAGAATCAATATCTTTATCTGTTAGCTCCTCAAAAGGAAATGTAAATTTATTTAAAATTCCCAATGATGACATAACGTACTTAGCATCACGAAATGCTTCGGCTCTTTTTTCTAATAATTTTAGATCATCTTGATAGTCATCTTTTACAATAAAATCATAAGTATTGGTCCCATAGCGGATTTTCCGTAAGTGAGTTGCAGCAAGGACAAATTCCATATCAAGGAGCTGTTCTTCTAAACTTCCTTTAAAATTACACTGCCACTCACCTATTGTACGGGTCTCATCCACATAATGACTGCATACACACTTACCAAACAGAAATTTTGTACCATCTTTATTGTATATCTTTTCGATCTTTGAATAAAAGCACCTATCTCCAACATAAACAGGAATTTCAATAGGGAAGCTAACGGCCTCAATATGGGATATTTGCTCAACAGGCCAATATCCCAAATCTGTAACAGCATATCGATAACAAGAGTTTCTGAAAAGGTAGCGGTACGGATTCGGCTGGTCTTCACGTAAGGAAGTAAAACCTATTTTGTAGCCTTTAATTAAAACACCGCTTTGCTTAAGACTTTCTTCATCAATCTCTCCTACCTCTATTAACTTCGCCTGTAACTTTTTATTTTCGAAGAAATTAGTAAAAATTTCAATTTTATCCAAAGTTTCCTCTGGAAATTCGCTGTATTCAATATTTTTCGTTTTTTGATTTGATGGACATTCTTTTAAAATTTTTAATAAATTATAAGGCAAAAATTCCTTAAAATATATTTTCGTATTTTCTCCGGTTTCATCCATATAAACAATGAAATATATAGCACCACCGCCATTTAAGAAATTTCTAAGATCTGCAATTTCCGTTGTATAAATGATAGACGGGGTTCGTTCAAAACAAATTTTTCCCTTAACTTGGACATCAACTTTGCCAATAAGCGTATCTTTGGTATTTTCATCATTGGGATAAATTCGAACATCCCCGTCCCAAGAAGGATTTCTGTCTCCAAGTGTAATTGTCGGTATCAAACGTTTCGTTTTTATAAGGCTAAGTGTTACCGTTGATGCCCCAATCTGTTCTTGAAATTCGCTATTCATTTCTTCCCCCCTGCAGGCATTTTAGCCCTGCAACAAATAAATTCAACCCAAACTGCCAAGTAATGCAGCCTTATTTTATAATCATCTTACCGATTCTAAATAGCTCAAATCAAATTTTTGTTTCAAATTAAAAAAAGCAAAAGCCCCGACAAAATTCGGAACTTTCCAAAAGATTAATAATCAATACTAATGTTTATTTGCTTAGACTACATAAGTTGATACTTTAAATAATTAGCCAGATTAAACCATCAACCCATATACAAAATTCTACAGGCTTTCATTTAATGAAAACCTGTAATGTCCATAATATTGGAAATACGAATATAACCGACGAAAGACTTTAGAAAATCAGAACTCTATAAAATTTAAGTACACTCTTCAACTTAAAAATATCCCAAATCGCACCTATTATATAATGGTGGGGCTGAGCTAGCAATTCACGAACTAAAATTCATTATATTAAACAAATCTCCAATGTCTTTAGCAACAATACAAAATATTTTTAGTCTCGGCTAAAATAACTTAATAACGGAGATGTCAATATGTTACACAATAAAGATTGAAAAGGATTAATCCATATAACAAAAAGATTGGGGGGCTGTAAATCTGGGAAAGATCGTATGAGGATCCAAAGGTTCCTCATATTTTGTAACTTCCTCAATTTCAATAGCACAAGCTTCGGTTCTATTCTTAAAATAATCAAAAATGAATGTTGTTTAGTTTCGTTCCAAATTATTTCAGGGCTATCAATATGAATTTTTTTAAATTTAAATTCACCGACTATTTTACCGACCGGCATTGTCGAATATATAACAATGGAGCTTATACCTTCATTTTTAAACGCAGCTTTACGATATTCATAAAGTTTTTCACCAGAGAATATTTTTTCAACAAATTCAGGTTTAATCGACAATAAAACTCTCATCTGTTCGTGTTATCTCCAATACTTTTGACATTTGTTTTTGAGTTAAAGGCTCGAATCCTCTAGGAACTGAGTGAATATCAGTAATTATACCGTTAGATATAAGCTGGGAAAGATTAATTTTTGGTGTAGAAAATGAATAAACATACAAAAATTCTACAACAAATGGTTTCAAACGACTTGGGTAAAACCAAAATTCTTCCAATTCTTTCTCCGTCATTACACTCTTTTTTCGACAGATTGATTTAAATTCGCTCAATGAATTTATATTATCATATATGTCTTTTACAATCCCGATAGTTGTTATTACGCTAGTGTGATAAGCATTACTTCCTTTAGGAGAAGTTCTGTAAAATACAATATTATCTCCTCTCTTTAGATTTCGGTTTAAGGAACGAGAAATATAAACTTTTACAATGGCGTTCATATGTGGCTTGTTATCTCTGTATTCATTTGTTTTTTCATTTTTTAATATTGAATCAGGTAGTAATTTAGTGTGATAATTAGGCCAAATAGGAACAATAAAGTTATTAGTTGTTTTTGATATATAAGGAAAACTTTTTCTTGGATCATCTAAATTAAATTGCTTAGCCATTGACCTAATGTAAACCAATTCGTTACTATCGACTTTCCTTCCCCAATAGGAAAACCCGAAATTTTTTAATAATGATATTAGGTATTTTTGAGGTTCCCCCTTATCAAAGATTGTAACATATATCTCATCTACAGCCAATTTTATTGCATTTTCACATATGATTTTTATAAAACGTTCTCCTAATTTTAGTCCCGTCATTTCAACTTTAAAGGTGCCAATTTTTAAACGTTTTTTGGGTTTGAAAATTGGTTCAATTTGGTATGGCTCGCTCTCATCTTCCTTTTTTAAGTATAAAAAGGCTTTAATTTCACCATTGTCTCGACAGATATAAGCTTCTTCTTGATACTTTTTCTTAAACCACACTTCAAAATTAGGATAATCATCTTTCAAACTATTAAAAAATTTTGATGTTACATCAATATCTGCAAATTTTTCTTTTACAACAGACAAAACATCATAATTATTTAAACGAGGATTTTCGCTTCTTAATTTTTCAGAAAACCGTTCAATACTATATACTTTATCAACAAGCCCTAAACTTATTGCTTTTTTATACATTTGCTTATCTTGCGTAATAAGATAATCAACGTGTTCACACAATAACTCATTAAGAATTTTACTATCAATAACTGAATTTTCATCTTTATCTTGAGCTATAATATTGAGGATCCGCTGATCCAACTCAGCAAGAGGAGAAACCTCTTGATAAGTTTCGAGTTTTGCTAAAATAGCATCTCTAAGCGTAGTATTGCCAAATTTAGATATTTCTAATTTTGTTAATGGGTGAATATATTTATCATAGTGAAGTTTTTCTAACCATTTAAATAAATCAGGAGTATTTTTATTGAGAATTCTATCAGTTTCTCTGTAAATTATCACATTTGTATCAAGTAATATTTTAGGTGTTTTAGGCATTTATAAACTCCTTCTGAAGAATTTCTTCTAAAATATTTCCTTGATTATCTTCCAATTGATAAAAAGGTACCTTCAATTTTATAGCTATTAATTGTGCATATTCTAATTCTTGTTTTTGCATATTTGATATTTTATCCAAATCCCAAATTTGATTATCTCGGTTTTTAAGACGTTGCAATATTATGTCTGGTGCAGAAGTTTTAACAATTAAAGCTTTAGGAGCAATTTGTATAAAAGTATCCATTGGAACTTTTTCTATTTCTCCTGATTTATTTAATAAAGTAAAATGCCCATCTAAAAGATAGTTTTGCCCATCCTTTACTATTTTTTTCAAGTTTTCTACCAATATATCTTGAGTATTTGTAATAGAATGTACCAATTTTTTATCTGGGTTATCACTAATCTCTTTCCATTTTAAAACTTTACTTGCTGTTAAATGGATAAAAGGAATATCCAATTTGATACTCTCTAATAAAAAATTTTTCCCAACTCCATGAACTCCGCCAATAAAGATTATACTTTTCATTTCAATCCTTTATCATAAAAAAATATAAAAAATAATACAATTATTAGCTATGAAATACAACCTAATTTTTCTACAACGTTTGTATTTTTGAAAAATCTTCATCATATAAAAAAATCTCAGCCCTTAACATTGATAGAGATAAATAAACACTGAGCTCGCCGTACTTGTACGGAAACTGCAAAATGGGAAACGGCAACTGCTAGCTCGGCTATGGATACTGGGATATACCGCAGCCGAGAAGGCTCTGGCCTGATAAAGAAGAATGACTATCATCTTTATGAAGTAACTTACAATTTTGGCCTAAAAACTTTTCATTTAGGACAAATATAGTCTTTCAAATCTGTTTTATATCAAAAAAAACATATCCCAGAGGCCCTACTGGACTCCAACCTCATTAAACCATTGAAAAATAAAGAAATACAAACAAACGAGTTCGGGAAACTCTCCCAAAATATGATTTTGAAACTTACAACATTCAAACTAGACTAAGTCATTGATTTTTAAAAGAAAAACAACTCCCACAATAGGAGCTGTTAACTATGGTGGGCCCTGCCGGACTCGAACCTGCGACCAGACCGTTATGAGCGGCCTGCTCTAACCAACTGAGCTAAGGGCCCGTCTTAAAGACAAGCAGAAAATATGCCAAATTGTTAAGATAGTCAAGAGCTTTTTCTCAATCTTCCTCTCCTCTAAACACTTTCTTAAATCTTCCTCTTTATACTTTGTCAAAGGATTAACAAAACACATCAGACCATGTCAGACACATCTATTTACCCTACCCGCTCTTTTCGCGAATTTTTAACCCGCTATGAACACCATAAACCTCAGGAAGAAGCTCCGCTGACAGTGCTTTACATTCACGGTTTGGCCTCTAATCCCTGGGGACGCAAACCTGAAGCCGTCAAAAGCGTTTGTGAACAGCTGGGACTGAATTTTTACCGTTTTGAATTGCTCGGGCACGGCATAGATGCCGCTAATTATGAAAAGACCGACCTGGATCTCTGGAAAGAACAAATTCTTGACATCATTGATCATCACATCACCGGTAACTTTATTATCGTCGGCCATTGCATCGGCGGCTGGCTGGGACTGATGGCTGCTCAGGAACGCGGCGAAAGACTAAAAGGAATTGTCTGCACCTCGACAGCCCCGAATCTGGTGGAACTGATGGATATGCAGGTAAAACCCGAACAGCGGCAGGAATTGGAAAGCAACGGGAAAGTCATTGTCAAAATAGAGCGTATGGTTTTCACCTTTACCCGCAGCTTTATCGCCAGCGGTCTGAAGAATGCCATTCTTAACCAGCCGGATATTCCCATCACCTGCCCGGTTCACTTGATTCAGGGACTTAAAGACACCTTTATCGACTGGCGGGTTATCTTCCGCATTGCAGCCAAACTCCGCAGCGATAAAGTAGCCATAAAACTGTTAAAAAACAGCAATCACCACCTGCAGCATCCGTTGGACTTGGAAGAAATCAACAACTCGCTGCGCAGTATTGTCGAAGCCCTGTAAGTTTTAAATAATAGAAATTGACAAAATAAGATTTTACGCTACAGTAAGCGTAATAATTTATTATTTTAAAACTTAACTATATGAAAACAATTATTAAACAGTCGTACCATTTTAAGGGTTTTACGACAGAATTTGAACAATGCGACTTCTCCGAAAAACCGGAATTCACTGTTCTTTACATTCACGGACTGAAATCCAACCCTTGGGCGCGAAAGGCAGACAACATCAAGGAACTCTGCCGCAAAAACGGATTGAATTTCCGGCGTTACGAACTTCTCGGCCACGGCTCCGATGAAAAGAAATTCCTCCGCTGCGACTTTGAACTTTGGAAAGACCAGCTGCGGGACATCATTGCCAACCACATCACCGGCCCGGTAATTATCGTCGGTCATTGCGTCGGCGGCTGGCTGGGAATGAGCATCGCCGAAGAATATCCCGACCGGATTAAGGCTTTTCTGGGACTGGCCGCCGCACCGGACCTGATTGAGCAGCTTTTGGAGCGCTCAACGCTCGAACAGCGACAAACACTGGCCGATACCGGCTTTGTTGAAGCACAGGTGGAAAAATATCACTATGTTTTTTCACAAAGGCTGTGGACCAATCTTCATGCCAACGACCTCCTGCAAAAGGACAAAATCGACATCACCTGCCCGGTTCATCTGATACACGGACAACAGGACAATTTCGTCAACTGGCAGGTCATTTTGAAATTGGCCGAAAAAATTGCTTACGGCAAAACGGTGGTTAAAATTCTGAAAAACAGTAATCATCACCTGCAAGACAGCATCGCTATTCACGAGACGGCACAATCTCTGTACGATTTGTACCAGGAAGCCAAGAAAAACAAAACGTCCGATTAAACGGGGTTACCTATCTGAAAAAAGAGGCTTTGAAAGCCTCTTTTTTTTATTCTAAAACAAACTTGCCGCAACATTATGCTCATGGGCAAAGTCTTTGACAATAAAAGTCGTCACCGGCGCCCGGGAATATTTTTGAAACAGCAAACCATGCCCCAAACACAAACCGACATTAATGTTAAATTCCGTCTTTTGATCATTTAAAAACTCGGCCTGAGAAATCGGATCGCAGCACGGCCCTTTCATTTCCTTACAAATGACACAGCCGTCCAGTCCGCTCTCCTTGCAGTTGACGCTAAAAACGGTAAACCCGTTTTCCCGCAAAATCTCCGCCAGCTTATCGGCATATTTTTGCATTGATAAACAGTTGGCAATCCCGATTTTTTGAAACCCGGAAACCTTGATAAACTCGATTAACTCCTGCAAACGCGACTTATGCGCATTCAGACGCGCTACATTTGCCTTTATCATTTCTTCTTTATCTTCAATGGAATAGTCTGCCATAATTTTCTCTCTAGATTAACTGCGTAAAATTGCGCAGAACGAGGTAAATAATAAGAAATAAAGGAGGAAGAACCGCAGCGTACTCTTTAGTACGTGAGGACACTTCCGTCCTGAAATTTCTGTATTAGTTACCCGTTATCCGCAATTTTTATTGATCAAGGAATGAACGCAGCTTCCTCGACCGGCTCGGATGTTTCAGCTTGCGCAAAGCTTTCGCCTCAATCTGACGAATACGTTCGCGGGTAACGTTAAACTGCTGTCCGACTTCTTCCAGCGTGTGGTCGGTATTCATACCGATACCGAAACGCATACGCAGAACACGTTCTTCTCTCGGTGTCAGCGAAGACAAAATTCTGGTGCAGGTTTCCTTCAAATTCGAATGAATGGCGGAATCCAAAGGCTGCAACGCATTGTCATCGGCAATAAAATCACCCAGCGAAGAATCTTCCTCATCACCGACCGGCGCTTCCAGCGAAACCGGTTCTTTGGCTATCTTCATAACTTTGCGAACTTTTTCCAAAGGCATTGACAACCGTGCCGCCAACTCCTCGGGCACCGGCTCCCGTCCCATTTCCGACAACATCTGACGTGAAGTCCGCACCAGCTTGTTGATGGTTTCAATCATATGTACCGGAATACGGATTGTCCGTGCCTGGTCGGCAATCGAACGGGTAATCGCCTGACGGATCCACCAGGTGGCATAGGTCGAAAACTTGTAACCGCGACGGTACTCAAACTTGTCAACCGCTTTCATCAAACCGATGTTGCCTTCCTGAATCAAATCCAAAAACTGCAAACCGCGGTTGGTATATTTTTTGGCAATGGAAATAACCAAACGCAGGTTGGCTTCAATCATTTCCTTTTTCGCCCGATCGGCCTCCCGTTCGCCTTTTTTAATCGTATCGACCATACGGCGGTATTCTGAAATCGGCAAACCGCATTCCTGCGCCATTTTTGCTACGGAATCACGCAGTTCAACGATTTCCATGCCGTATTTTTCAACAAAGGCCTGCCAGTGCTTGTCTTTTTTATGAGAAATATTTTCAACCCAGTTCGGATCAAGCTCTGATTTCTGATAAACGTCCAAAAAATCCTCGCGCTTAATTTTGCATGACAGGGCATAGCGCAGCAATTTCCCTTCCAACCCCATCAAACGTTTGTTCAGTCCGTTCAGCTGTTCAACCAGTTGTTCAACTCTGGTCGCATTCAGATGGATGGAACTCATCAGTTCAACCAGTTCTTTTTTAACCTGAAGATATTTTTTCTCAACCGAAGAAGAAACCGACTTTCCGGCCAAAATTGCCTCAACGCGCTGGTTCTGAATTTTCTTCAAATCGTCATAATAACTGGAAATTTTGGTCAAAATTTCCAATACCGGCTCCAGCAGCGCTTCTTCCATAGCCGCAACCGAAGCGGAAGCGCGGCCGCCCACGCCGTCAACATCATCGTCATCGCCGGAGGAAGCGCTTCCTTCTTCATCGTCGGCCGTATCTGCCGGCTCATCATCCTCTTCCTCGACATCGTCGTCAACGGCATCTTCCAATTCAATGTCGTCTTCCAAATCATCGTCAATATCGTCAAGGTTGTCTTTGGTGGCAATTTCTTCGGCCACTTTTTCCAAATCATCAACCGAAGCGTCTTCTTCGTCATAAACCATAGCTTCGGCATCATCGCCGTACATCATTTCCAAATCGACGATATCGCGCAACTGCATTCTGCCTTCCAGCAGATCGTCACGCCAGTCGGCAATGGCTTTAATGGTCATCGGGCTTTCGCACAAACCGTCAATCATAACCGTTTTGCCGGCCTCAATACGTTTGGCTATGGCAATTTCCCCTTCCCGGGACAGAAGTTCGACGGTGCCCATCTCTTTCAAATACATGCGGACAGGGTCGTCCGAACGGCCTAACTCTTTTTCGTCAAAGTTTCCGCTCTCATCATCGTCATAAACTTCTTCTTCGTCATTTTCCTGTTCAAAGCTGTCAACGTCCGATTCCGAAATGATGCTGATGCCCATATCGGAAATCTCGGCCATAATATCTTCGATCTGTTCGGAAGATTCGCGTTCGGATGGCAAAGCTTTATTAAGCTCTTCAACCGTAATATATCCGCGTGCTTTGCCTTTGTCCAACAGACGTTTAACCGCGCTCCCCAGAGAGTCGATTAAAGGCGCGTCGGCAGAGCCGCCTTCATAGTAATCTTGATTATCGGTATCTGACATGACAATTCCTATAAAAACCGGTTTTAAAAATAGAAGGGTTCAAATCTGAACCTGATACTGCAGCTAGCAACCTTTTAATAATTTCTGTACGATTTGTCAACACTTGCGTTGCCGTCCGACGCAGGGAGGCTTTTAACACGCCGAGGCAACGCCTTGTTTTATTTGGGTTTTATCAAAAAGCATTTTGTGTATTAAGTAAAGATTCTTTCTCTTTTTTCAAGCTCTCGTAACGCTGATAGGCTTCTTCCGGGAACGACTCGGAAACCTGAATAATCCGCAGGCATTCTTTTATCTCGTTATCCAGTTGTTTTATCTGAACTTCTATAATTTTTGTATCGATCTCTTCCCTGATTTTGTTAATATAGGGATTCTGCTGGCGGAACATTTCCAGCTCCCACAGAGCGGCCAAATCTTTTTCCAGCCCTTTTTCCTGCAAAAGCTTGCATAATCCGTCGCTCTGAATCTCCTCATCATCGTGATAGACGTCAACCAGTACGTCAAAAAGCTGCTGTAACCGGGGATTGGAAATTTCAAACATTCCCATCCGCTCCTCGTATTCGGCAATCAGTTCGGGATAATAAACCATCGCCGCCAACACAAACTTGACCACCAGCTCATCCATGGTAACCTTCGGCCGCTGAGCTGCCGGAACCGTCTGCTTAACCGCGGTTTCATTCCGTCGGAACGAACCTCGCGGCGCCTGATAAGCCGTATCTCCGCCGGCCGACTGGCGTTGTTTGTTTTTCCAGAAACCTCGCCCCAGTTCGTTATAGATATAATTCTGCATTTCCTGCTGATAATAGCCGCGGACTTTTTCATCGGCAATTTTCGCCACTTCTTCCATCACGTTTTTTTCAATCAGCGCCTTTTGTTCCGGCGTATCAAATACCCGGCCTTCGGTGTTCTTCCGCCA
>OAXJ01001490.1_pt1 | contig 15415 bp, 10 predicted proteins | sample 1517241 | NCBI WGS metagenome assembly OAXJ01 (sample SAMEA2580293, study PRJEB22360) | human gut metagenome | biome: human gut; feature: human-associated habitat; material: faeces | place: Denmark | collected 2008/2010 | reverse complement strand
GACCCTCTGATTAACAGTCAGATGCTCTAACCGACTGAGCTAAGGAAGAATGTTTTTCTCAATTGCGATGCAAAAGTAGTAGGTTTTTTTGAAATATGCAATATCTTTGCAAAAAAAATATCGAGAATGGACAAAATAATAGGATTGGGCAACGCCCTGGTAGACGTACTTGCAACCCTGGAAGATGATATGCTCTTGGACGAGATGGGACTGCCTAAGGGAAGCATGCAACTCATCGATGATGCTAAGTTACAGCAGATTAACGCAAAATTTTCACAGATGAAAACGCATCTTGCAACAGGTGGATCGGCAGGAAATGCCATACTTGGACTCGCTTGTCTGGGTGCCGGAACCGGCTTTATCGGAAAAGTGGGAAATGATCATTATGGCGATTTTTTTCGGAAAAATCTGCAGAAAAATAATATTGAAGACAAATTATTGACCTCCGAACATCTTCCTTCGGGAGTGGCATCCACTTTTATTTCTTCAGATGGAGAGCGTACTTTTGGCACTTACTTGGGAGCAGCTGCTTCTTTGAAAGCTGAAGATCTGACATTGGAAATGTTCAAAGGTTATGCATATCTATTTATAGAGGGCTATTTGGTTCAAGATCACGAAATGATTCTTCATGCCATTGAGCTGGCCAAGGAAGCGGGACTGCAAATTTGTCTCGACATGGCAAGTTACAATATTGTGGCGAATGATCTGGAATTCTTTTCCTTATTAATAAATAAGTATGTCGATATCGTTTTTGCAAACGAGGAAGAAGCGAAAGCGTTTACTGGTGAAGAACCGGAAGAAGCATTGAGAGCGATTGCCAAGAAATGTAGCATTGCTATTGTGAAAGTAGGAGCAAATGGATCTTATATTCGTAAAGGCACCGAAGAAATAAAAGTGTCGGCTATTCCGGTTGAGAAAGTAAGGGATACGACCGGTGCAGGCGATTATTTTGCTTCCGGATTTTTGTATGGTCTGACGTGTGGATACTCGCTTGAGAAATGTGCAAAAATAGGTTCTATTCTCTCGGGAAATGTTATTCAGGTGATTGGAACAACAATCTCTCCGGAGCGCTGGGATGAAATTAAGTTAAATATTAACAAGGTTCTGGCGGAATAACCAAGGTTTGAGTTACTTTTACGTCTCAATTTAATGAAAGATATATGAAAAAATTGCTGAATAGGCGGATAGCTCTTGTGGGAGTGGTTGTAATAGCTACGGTAGCTTTCTTTAGTTTTAAGAGTGGAGACGACCGCAATTTCCAGATAGCCAAGAATCTGGATACATTTAATGCGATTGTGAAAGAACTGGATATGTTCTACGTGGATACCATTGATCCGAATAAGACTATTCGTGAAGGGATTGACAATATGCTTTTCTCGCTGGACCCTTATACAGAATATTACCCGGAGGAAGATCAGAGCGAACTGGAACAGATGGTGAAAGGAAGCTTTGGAGGTATTGGCTCCCTCATTACTTATAATACGAAGTTGAAACGCTCTATGATTGCCGAACCGTTCGAAGGGACTCCGGCAGCCAAAGCTGGACTGAAAGCGGGAGATATCTTGATGGAAATAGACGGAAAAGATCTTGCCGGAAAGAATAACTCAGAGGTTAGCCAGATGTTGCGCGGACAAGCGGGTACAAGTTTTAAACTGAAAATAGAGCGTCCTAATGAGAAAGGTGGTCAGACACCGATGGAGTTCACCATTGTGCGTGAGTCTATTCAGACACCTGCCATTCCATATGCTGCTGTGATGGATAACAAGGTGGGATATATCAGTCTGAGCACATTCTCCGGTAATCCTTCCAAAGATTTTAAGAAGGCATTGCTGGATCTGAAGAAACAAGGAGCTACTTCTTTGGTTATCGACCTTCGTAATAATGGTGGTGGTCTGCTGGATGAAGCAGTTGAAATAGCTAATTATTTTCTGCCCCGTGGAAAAGTGATTGTAACGACCAAAGGAAAGACCAAACAGGCAAGCAATACCTACAAGACCCTGCGTGAACCGTTGGATTTGGATATTCCGATTGCTGTATTGGTAAACAGTGGTACGGCTTCTGCTTCTGAAATCCTATCGGGTTCTTTGCAAGATTTGGATCGTGCTGTTATCATTGGTAATCGTACATTTGGAAAAGGGCTTGTTCAGGTTCCTCGTTCTCTGCCATATGGAGGAATGATGAAAGTAACTACTTCCAAATATTATATCCCAAGCGGACGCTGTGTGCAGGCGATTGACTATAAACATCGGAATGAAGATGGAAGTGTGGGAACCATTCCAGATAGCCTGACCAAGGTGTTTTATACGGCTGCCGGTCGTGAAGTGCGTGATGGAGGTGGTGTGATGCCTGATATTACTGTCAAGCAGGAGAAACTACCGAATATCCTGTTCTATCTGGTACGTGATAATCTGATTTTTGATTATGCTACTCAATACTGTTTGAAGCACCCTACTGTTGCTGCTCCTGAAAAATTTGTAGTGACGGATGCTGATTATAATGATTTCAAGGCATTAGTGAAAAAAGCAGACTTCAAATATGATCAGCAAAGTGAGAAGATTTTGAAAACATTGAAAGAGGCTGCTGAGTTTGAAGGCTACATGACAGATGCTGCTGAAGAGTTTAAAGCTCTGGAAAAGAAGTTGAACCATAACCTCGACCGTGATTTGGACTATTTCTCTAAGGATATCAAGAGAATGATTGCTAATGAAATAATCAAGCGTTATTATTATCAGAGAGGTGGTATTATTGAGCAGCTGAAAGACGATGATGATTTGCAGGAAGCGATAAAGATACTGAATGATCCTGCGAAATATAAAGAAATGCTAAGTGTGTCGGTGGCGAAAGAAGAAAAGAAGTAACGATCATTTTTTGATAAATACAGAAAGCGGTGAGTATCTTTACAATATTCACCGCTTTCTGTAACATATATACGTATTTACTGGTTGGCTAACGGAAATGTGAAATAGAAGGTTGTGCCTTCGTTTTCTTTTGAATATACCCGGATGTGTCCACCCATCCTTTCTACCAATATCTTACAGAGTGTGAGTCCCAGTCCGGTACCTTGGGCGAAGTCGTCCACTTTGCCAAAACGCTGGAAAATGGTAGCAGCTCTTTCTGCCGGAATGCCGATGCCGGTATCTTTCACATAAAATTCTACAAAACTCTCTTTATTGAGAAAACCGAAATGGATTTCTCCTTTCGGGGTAAATTTAACGGCATTGCTAAGCAGGTTGCTTATGATTTGTATCGTTCGGTTCCAGTCAGCGGATATGAATGTGTTGGCATCTCCTCCATCCAGAATCAGTTGTACGCCTGTTTGGGCTTTATGGACATATTGTTGTTCTAATTGCAGACAGATGTCCAGTATTTTGATGGGCTGAATATTGAATTTAAGAGAGCCGGCTTCCAGGCTGGATAAATCGAGAATATCGTTAAAAAGATTCAGCAGCATATCTGAATTTCTTTCAATGATTTCAGCATACTGCATCTTTTCATTTTCGTTGTTTGTGCTGGATATCAATTTAGAGAATCCTACAATCGCATTCAGTGGTGTACGAATTTCGTGACTCATGTTTGCCAGGAAAGCCGATTTTAACCGGTCTGCTTCTTCGGCCTTGATACGGGCTGCGTCCAGTGCTTTCTCCGTTTTCTTAATTTCTGTGATGTCCCACGAGATACCGATAATATAGGGATGTCCGTTATTGGAAGGTACAAGGCGTTTCATGGTGGTTATTGTACGGATTTCTCCGGTAGCGGTCATGTATTCTTCAAAATAATCCAGTTTCCCTTCTTTAAGTACCTTCATATCGTCAAGGTGGAATTTCTCCATATCTTCCGTCCGTTTAAAAATCTCAAAATCATTTCTGCCGATAGCTTTCTCGATGGGGATTCCGGAGTAGTCGGCAAAAGTTTTATTCCAGTATAAGTATCTGAAATCATTTCCGGAATCTTTGACGAACAGATATACGGGAACATTATTCACGATGGCTTGCATTAGTGAGTTGAGCCGCATAATCTCATTTTGTTGTTCGGCATTGGTTTGCTCTGTTTCCCAGAGTTGCGAAACATCACGGCACATGCATAACAGGTATTCTTTGTCGAGCAGAGAAAGCCAGTGTTCGTAGTGATGTGATACGCCATCCTGCATTAAGTCATGCCGGGCGATAGCACTATTTCCGGTGCTGAATACTTTTTCCATATTTCTGCGTATGTTGTTATACGCATCTTCCGGAAGAATATCTTTTATATTGGATTGGGTGATACTGTCTGCTGTAGTGCCCTCTACGTGATTGGTGGATGGAGAGGATACCAGTTCCACAATGTTGGCATTACGGTCGAGAACAGTAAGCATATCAGGCAGATTGTCTAATATACGTTTGGAATATCTGTCTCGAAAACGTTCTTTTCTGCCAGAGGCTGATTCGGAGGAGAGTTGCTCTACTTTTTTCTCGAGATTTTGTATAATTTCTAACAGCTCCGCTTTTGTCTTGTTGTTGTAATCCTCCATAGGGGATAAATAATAACAGTTTTATGGTTGTGAAAAATGCATTTTTATGTTGCAAATATAGAATAAAAATTCAAGAAACGACCGAACTCCCAAGTTATTATAATATAAAAAAGAAGGATAGCTTTTGTCCTACTAATCAGAATGTTCTATCTTTGCACCAATTATATTTTAAATGATTTACAATATGTCTACAGAATTATTCTCTGCGCTGCCTTATAAAGTGGCAGATATTACGCTTGCTGACTTCGGACGCAAGGAAATCGATTTGGCAGAAAAAGAAATGCCCGGCCTGATGGCTCTTCGCGAAAAGTATGGAGAATCCAAACCGTTAAAAGGTGCCCGTATCATGGGATCATTGCACATGACCATCCAGACCGCTGTACTGATTGAAACATTGGTTGCGCTGGGCGCGGAAGTGCGCTGGTGCTCATGTAATATATATTCAACTCAGGATCATGCAGCTGCTGCGATTGCTGCTTCCGGGGTTGCGGTATTTGCCTGGAAAGGTGAGAATCTCGCCGACTATTGGTGGTGTACGCTGCAAGCCTTGAACTTCCCTGGTGGAAAAGGTCCGAACGTAATTGTAGACGATGGTGGTGATGCTACTATGATGATTCATGTCGGTTATGATGCTGAGAAGAATGCTGCCGTGCTGGATAAGGAAGTACATGCAGAAGATGAAATAGAATTGAATGCCATTCTGAAAAAAGTGCTGGTTGAAGATAAGACCCGCTGGCATCGTGTAGCTGAAGAAATGCGTGGTGTGTCGGAGGAGACGACGACTGGTGTACACCGTTTGTATCAGATGCAGGAAGAAGGCAAACTGCTATTCCCGGCATTTAATGTGAACGATTCAGTGACAAAGTCTAAGTTTGATAACCTGTACGGATGTCGCGAATCATTGGCTGACGGTATCAAGAGAGCAACCGATGTGATGATTGCCGGTAAGGTAGTTGTCGTATGTGGCTATGGTGATGTGGGTAAGGGATGTTCACATTCAATGCGTTCTTACGGAGCACGCGTACTTGTGACGGAAGTAGATCCGATCTGTGCACTACAGGCTGCAATGGAAGGTTTCGAAGTTGTGACAATGGAAGATGCCTGTACCGAAGGTAATATCTTTGTGACTACTACGGGTAATATTGATATCATTCGTATCGACCACATGGAGAAAATGAAAGATCAGGCAATTGTATGTAACATCGGACACTTCGATAATGAAATTCAGGTAGATGCTTTGAAACATTACCCGGGTATCAAATGTGTAAACATCAAGCCGCAGGTAGACCGCTATTATTTCCCGGATGGTCACAGTATACTTTTGCTGGCTGACGGTCGTCTGGTGAATCTGGGATGCGCAACAGGACATCCGTCGTTTGTGATGAGTAATTCATTTACCAATCAGACGTTGGCTCAGATCGAGTTGTTCAACAAGAAATACGAAGTAAATGTATATCGCTTGCCGAAACATCTGGATGAAGAAGTAGCCCGCCTGCATCTCGAAAAGATCGGTGTGAAACTGACGAAACTGACTCCTGAACAGGCCGCTTATATCGGTGTATCGGTAGACGGACCTTATAAGGCTGAACATTATAGATACTAATTTAATTGACAATTGACAGTTGACAAATGACAATGGGCAGCTATATAGGAGGTGTGACCTGCCGGGCTGCTATTGTTGACCTTCAATTGTCAATTGTCAATTGTCAATTGTCAATTTTATGAAGAAGTTCCTTCCCGACTTAATTGCTATTTTAGCTTTTATCATTCTTTCTTTTGCTTATTTTTTTCCGGCTGATATTGAAGGTCGTATTTTGTTTCAGCACGATACGGTGGCTGGAGTGGGAGCCGGTCAAGAAGCTCAGGAATATCTTGAACGTACAGGGGAACGTACCCGCTGGACAAATTCTCTTTTTGGAGGTATGCCTACCTACCAGATGTCTCCGAGTTATGATTCTACCAAACCGCTGAAGTGGATAGAAAACATCTATCATTTGTATCTTCCGCCCTATGTAGTGTTGACTTTCATTATGATGCTTGGGTTCTATATCCTTTTGCGGGCATTTGGGCTATCTGTCTGGCTGTCTGCTTTAGGAGGAATCATCTGGGCCTTCTCTTCTTATTTCTTTATCCTGATATCGGCAGGGCATATATGGAAATTTGTCACATTGGCTTATATTCCGCCTACGATTGCCGGTATTGTGCTGGCTTATCGGAAAAAATATCTGTTGGGAGGAATTATAACGGCTCTGTTCATCGCGCTTCAGATTCAGTCGAACCATATTCAGATGAGCTATTACTTCATGTTCGTCATCCTGTTTTTTGTAGGAGCTTACTTTGAGGATGCTTATAAGAAAAAGGAACTTCCACATTTTTTCAAAGCGAGTGCTGTTCTGATATTAGCTGCGGCAATAGGAGTATGTGCCAATCTTTCTAATCTATATCATACTTATGAGTATAGTAAGGAGACAATGCGGGGGAAGAGTGAACTGAAACAGGAAGGCCCTGCCGCCAATCAGACTAGTAGTGGGCTGGACCGTAACTATATTACGAACTGGAGTTATGGAATTGGTGAAACGCTTACTTTGCTGGTGCCGAACGTAAAGGGAGGAGCGTCGGTTCCTTTGGCAAAGAATGAGACAGCGATGGCAAAAGCGAATCCGATGTATAGCAGCATTTATTCGCAGTTAACACAGTATTTTGGCGATCAGCCTATGACTTCCGGTCCGGTATATGTGGGAGCTTTTGTTCTGTTTTTGTTCATACTGGGATGTTTTATTGTGAAAGGACCGCTGAAATGGGCCTTGCTGGGAGCTACAATCTTTTCTATCCTGCTTTCGTGGGGAAAGAACTTTATGGGTTTAACGGACTTTTTTATCGACTATATACCCATGTATAATAAGTTCCGTGCCGTATCTTCCATTTTGGTTATTGCTGAATTTACGATTCCACTGTTAGCGATCTTTGCTTTAAAAGAGGTCTTGACTAAACCGGAAATCTTGAAGGGGAAAGAGAATCGGACAGGTGTAATTATTACTCTGGCGCTGACGGCCGGTGTTTCGCTGATTTTGGCAGTTGCTCCGGGAGTTTTCTTCTCCAGCTATATTCCGGCACAGGAAATGTCGGCTCTACAGCAAGGGCTGCCTGCTGAGTATCTATCTCCGATCGTTGCTAATTTGGCAGAAATGCGCAAGGCGATGTTGACAACAGATGCATGGCGTAGTTTCTTTATTATAGTCGTAGGATGTTTCTTGCTATTCCTCTATCAGCAGAAAAAGTTGAAGGCTTCTCTGGCTGTGGCCGGTATTGCAATTCTTTGTCTGGTGGATATGTGGACTGTCAATAAACGCTATTTGAATGATGAACAATTTGTACCGAAGTCCAGACAGACAGGGGCATTTGTTAAAACTCAGACAGATGAGATGATCCTTCAGGATACGGCTTTGAATTATCGGGTATTGAATTTCGTAGGATTCCCCAATAATACTTTCAATGAAAATAATACTTCATACTGGCATAAGAGTGTTGGTGGTTATCATGCAGCCAAGTTGCGTCGTTATCAGGAAATGATTGATCACCATATAACTCCGGAAATGAAGGATACCTATCAGGAGGTTGCTGCCGCTGGTGGTGCGATGGATAGTGTGGATGCTTCTAAATTCCGGGTGCTGAATATGCTGAACACGAAGTACTTTATCTTCCCTGCCGGTGAGCAAGGACAGACAATTCCTGTCGAGAATCCTTATGCGTACGGCAATGCTTGGTTTGTGGATAAGGTGCAGTATGTCAATAATGCGAATGAAGAGATTGATGCGCTGAATGATATTCTTCCGACGGAAACAGTTGTGGTCGATGCGAAATTTAAGGATCAGTTGAAGGGCGTAACGGAAGGTTATAAAGACTCCTTATCTACTATTCGTCTGACCAGCTACGAACCGAATCGCTTGGTATATGAGACTTCTTCTGCCAAAGATGGGGTAGTTGTTTTTTCTGAGATATATTATCCGGGCTGGCAGGCAAAGATTGACGGACAGCCGGCAGATATTGCTCGCGCTGACTATATTTTGCGTGTAATGAATGTACCTGCGGGTAAGCATACTATTGAGATGTGGTTTGATCCGCAGAGCTTGCATGTGACGGAAAGTATAGCTTATGCATCGTTGGCGTTATTGCTGATCGGAGTGATGGTGTTGATTTGGTTTAGCAAGAAGAAGTTAGTTCCCCAAAAGAAAGATGAGATTGAAAAGTCTTAATTCTACTGTCTGATCTCAAAGACTTGTATATTTATACTATATATTTAAAGCGGCTCCCTTCATCCCGAAGAGAGCCGCTTATGCATTCACTAAAAAATTATGAAAAACAAACGCTGTTATATGTTTAAATAGTTAGAATTTTCAAATTTTATTCGTATGATTGCCTTTATGCATCCTCATCTGAGGGGCCTTTTGGCGGGCAGTAGCCTGTTCGGTTTGCCACTTTGCATATTGTTCCGGAGTCAGAATTTTTTTTATCTTTTTCTTTTTAGCTTCTGCGGCTTTCTTTTGTATATCTTCAACATTCTGTTCTTTGTTCATCATAGGACGTTCCCCCATATCGTCGGGAAAGTTTCCTTCGCCCATTATCGGCGGTTCGCTACCGCCCATTGGCGGACGTTGTTCGCCGGAGTTTTGCATAGCTTTGAAATGTTCTTTCTGCTCTTTCAGATTCAGCTTATAGATTTTCTTGTATTGCTTTTCTGTCAGTTGAAGTGACTCTTGCATCCTGTCAGTCATTTGAGTTGCTATCTTTTCAGGATTCGGAACTTCGTGTGGAAGGCGTTGCTCATACTGCTGTCTTTCCTGTGGTTCCGGATGGTCTTGTGCCACAGCCAGACTGCTGCAACTTATCAGGCAGGCAGCAAGCCCTATTAGTCTCATGTTTCTTTTCATTCTTTTTGCTGTTAATTGGTTTCATATTCCAAAGTTAAGTAGTAGTTGAAATAGATGAAAATGAAATCGACAAAGAACGGAGTTTTATCTATAAAACATGGTGTCACTATCCTATGATGATAGTGTAAGCATCCTTGTCGGATGGTGTCACTATGAGTGCCGGATAGTGACACCATCCTGTTTCAAGAAAGAAACGAAGGCTGAAAAAAGGAAAATGTGAACATAAACAGTTGATTTATGGATAGTCTCATTTTATCCTAAGCCATTAAATTTGTGCCTGATTATAGAACGATTATTATGAAAAGACTATTGTTCATTTTTTCCTTTTTTTGCCTGCCTGTTATCGGTGGGAGTGCACAGAATGTTCTGACTCTGGAGAACTGCCTTCGTATAGGGATTGAAAATAATCTCTCGTTGCAGGGCAAACGAAAAGCAATGCAAAAAAGTAAGTATGGTGTTTCAGAGAATCGGGTGAAATTGTTGCCGCAGATCAATGGTTTTGCTAATTTCAATGATAACATCGATCCGCCTGTCTCCGTGACTGACGGTTCTTCTTATGGAGTGCCATATAATATCACCCGGACACTGCAATATGGTGCCAATGTCGGACTGGAATTACAGATGCCACTTTATAATCAGACTCTTTACACTTCGATTTCTATTGCAGAAATTGTGGATGAGATGAGCCGGCTTTCGTACGAAAAGGCAAGAGAAGATTTAATCTTGCAGATTAGTAAAATGTATTATCTGGGGCAAGTTACCGCGGAGCAGATCGCATTGATAAAAGCCAATATTACCCGATTGGAGGAATTGAGAGATATCACTCAGGCCTTTTTCGATAATGGAATGGCAATGGAAGTTGACCTGAAGCGGGTGAATATCAATCTTGAAAACCTGAAAGTGCAGTATGACAATGCGCAGGCGATGATGACACAACAGCTGAATATGCTGAAATATATCATGGATTATCCGGCAGAGAAGGAGATTGGATTATTACCGGTCAATACGGATAGTATTGCTACGGTAGCGTTGACCGGATTATCGGAAAATCTGTATGAACTTCAGTTGCTTCAATCGCAGGTACAGCTGGCAGAGAGGCAGAAACGGTTGATAAGTAATGGTTATATTCCTTCTCTCAATCTGACGGGGAACTGGAGGTTTGCTGCTTATACGGATGAGGCTTATCATTGGTTCCATTCCGGTCCGTCTAATCATTGGTTCCGTTCTTATGGAGTGGGGTTGACTTTGCGTATTCCTATCTTCGACGGTCTGGATAAGAAATACAAGATCCGGAAAGCGATGATTGATATTGAAATGATGAAACTTTCGCAGTTGGACATACGGAAGAACCTGCATACGCAATATCTGAATGCAGTCAATGATTTGATGAACAACCAACGCAACTTTAAAAAGCAGAAAGACAATTATCTGCTTGCCGAAGAAGTGTATGCAGTTACTACTGACCGTTACAGGGAAGGAATCACATCGATGACTGAGGTGCTGCAAGATGAAATGCGGATGAGTGAAGCACAGAATAATTACATTAGCGCACATTATAACTATCGGGTGACTAACCTGATGTTGTTGAAGTTGACCGGACAGATAGCGTCCCTGTTCAAATAATAGATAACTAATTGAATCATTCATATGGAAACAATGGAAAAAAATACAGTCTCCGGTACACATCAGGAGAAAGCTAAGAAGATGAGAAAATTACGTCGTTGGCAGATAATAGTAAGTTTATTTGGAGTCGCTATTATCGTTTGGGGAGTGATTGAAGTTGTTTTTCTCTTTCTGGGCTATAAGCAGACAGAGACCAGTAATGATGCACAGATAGAGCAATATGTGTCGCCTGTCAATCTGCGTGCATCAGGCTATATTAATAAGATTTATTTCACAGAACATCAGCAGGTGCACAAAGGGGATACATTGCTGGTGCTGGATGACCGCGAATATAAAATCCGGGTGATGGAAGCTGAAGCTGCATTGAAAGATGCGCAGGCAGGCGCTACTGTGATAAATGCGACCTTGCAGACTACGCAAACAACTGCATCTGTATATGATGCTTCTATTGCCGAAATAGAAATCCGGCTGGCAAAATTGGAGAAGGACCGGCAACGCTATGAAAATCTGGTCAAACGAAATGCGGCCACACCTATCCAGTTGGAACAGATTGCGACCGAATATGAAGCTACCTTCAAGAAGCTGGAAGCGACAAAGCGTCAACGGGAAGCAGCTCTTTCAGGAGTGAATGAAGTTTCTCATCGTCGTGAGAATACGGAAGCTGCTATTCAGCGTGCGACGGCTGCGCTTGAGATGGCACGGCTCAATCTTTCATATACAGTTGTATTGGCTCCTTGTGATGGCAAGTTGGGCCGGCGTTCGTTAGAGGAGGGACAGTTTATTACAGCAGGACAATGCATTACGTATATCCTTCCGGATACCCAAAAATGGATTATTGCTAATTATAAAGAAACGCAGATTGAGAATCTGCGTATCGGGCAGGAAGTTGCCATCACGGTAGATGCTATCAGTAAGAAAGAGTTTACAGGCAAAGTGACTGCTATTTCCGGAGCGACTGGTTCCAAATATTCACTGGTGCCAACGGATAATTCAGCAGGAAACTTCGTAAAGATACAGCAGCGTATTCCTGTCCGTATTGATTTCACGGATTTGTCGAAAGAAGATAATGATAAGTTGGCGGCAGGTATGATGGTAGTAGTAAAAGCTAAACTCTGATGATCATGCCTTCATGTCCTAGAAATTATCCTTTTTACAATTGGGTGCCCAAACCGGTAGGTATTATCATCCTATTGTTCTTTTTCCTGCCCATTCTTTCAGTAGGCGGAGTTTATTCTGTAAACAGTACCGAGATGATGAGCGGCTTAGGCATTATTTCCGAGCATATTCAGTTTGCTAATTTTGTGACCTCTATCGGTATGGCAGCGTTTGCTCCTTTTTTGTATGAACTGGTTTGCATACGCCGGGAGAAGCTGATGTGCATAGGTGGCTTTGCACTTATGTATGTTTTCAGTTATGTGTGTGCCAAAACTGACAGTATCTTTTTGCTGGCGCTTTGTAGTCTGCTGACAGGGTTCCTGCGTATGGTGCTGATGATGGTCAATCTGTTTACATTGATTAAATATGCTTTTGGTATGGAGGCAACGCGTAATATCACTCCCGGCATGGAGCCGAAAGATGCGGCGGGATGGGATAAGCTGGATATAGAGAAATGTGTCAGCCAGCCGGTAGTTTATCTGTTTTTTATGATTTTGGGGCAAATGGGCACAGCGCTGACGGCTTGGCTGGCTTTCGAATACGAATGGAAATATGTATACTATTTTATGATGGGCATTCTGCTGCTTTCCATTCTGATCCTGTTTATTACGATGCCTAATCATGGCTTTACCGGACGCTTTCCGATCAATTTCCGTAAGTTCGGCAATGTAACTGCCTTTTGTATATCATTGACGTGCATCACTTATGTGTTGGTTTATGGCAAGGTGCTGGACTGGTATGATGATCAGTCTATTTGTTGGGCAACGGCAGTCAGTATTCTTTTTGCCGGTATTTTTCTTTATATGGATGCTACCCGGCGATCCTCTTATTTTATATTGGGAGCGCTGCGGCTACGTACGATTCGCATGGGAGCTTTGCTTTATTTACTACTGATGATTATTAATTCCAGTGCGATGTTTGTCAATGTGTATGCAGGGGTTGGGATGCACTTGGATAATTTGCAGAATGCATCATTGGCAAACTGGTGCATGGTTGGTTATTTTATAGGTGCCTTGATTTCTATTGTGTTGGGGTCTAAAGGGGTACATCTGAAATATCTTTTTGCTCTTGGCTTTTTCTTTTTGGTGTTATCGGCAGGATTTATGTATTTTGAGGTGCAGACAGCCGGACTTTACGAGCGAATGAAATATCCTGTGATTATCCGTATCATCGGGATGATGATTCTATATGCGTTGACAGCGGCTTATGCCAATCAGCGGATGCCTTTCAAATATCTTTCTACCTGGATCTGCATTATGCTTACCGTGCGCATGGTGCTGGGCCCGGGCATTGGAGGGGCAATCTATTCGAATGTATTGCAGGAGCGGCAGCAACATTATATAACCCGTTATGCGCAAAATGTAGATCTGGTCAATCTGGAAGCTTCCTCCTCCTATAGCAATACTGTGCAGGGAATGCAATATCAGGGAAAGAGTGAAACGGAAGCACATAATATGGCTGCTATGTCCGTCAAAGGGCGGATACAAGTACAGGCAACACTCTCTGCTGTGAAAGAAATGGCGGGATGGACTATTTATGCTGGTGTTATTTGTATGATTTTTGTGCTCGTTGTGCCTTATCCCAAACGAAAATTGCTAACTTAGTATTGTTTTTCAAATAGTAATCAGATTATAAGTGTTTTGTTATTATGAATACTTTTCAGGAACGTTTGTTACAACTGGACCGGGATTTATTGAGTGGGAACAATATCTGTAGTTCGAGGGGAGTGCTGAACGCCTTTCCGTCTTCTTTAAAGAAACTCTTTCTCATGAGGGGGCTTGGGCTGATTATCTGTCGGCAGGGAAATTTTCAGTTTGCGCTGAATCAACGCTTATTTCGGGCAAACGCCGGCGAAACTCTCTTTATCCCGGAAGATTCGCATTTCCAGGTGCTTCAGGAATCCGAAGATATGGAGGTATTTATTCTTGCCTATCAGATCCAGCCTATACGGGATATTATCGGTAATTCGGTTGTTTCCATGTATATGTATTCACAACTTATTCCGGAACCTTGCTATGTGTGGACTACTGGGGAAGAAAATGAAATCGTAAAATACATGTCTTTGCTGGACAGTGCTCTGGAAATGGAGGAGAGTGTGTTCAACCTTTATGAAAGAAAACTCCTTTTGCTGGCCCTTACATATCGGATCTGTTCTATTCACAATCGTAAACTGATCAGTGTAGGGCAAGAAACCGGGGGAAGAAAAAATGAAATCTTTGTCCGGCTGATTCAACTCATAGAGCAATATTATATGAAGGAACGTGGAGTCGGATTCTATGCAGATAAGCTTTGTCTGTCTCCCAAGTACCTGTCTGCGCTTGCCAAGAATATTTGCGGATATACAGTACAGGAGCTTGTCTTTAAAGCTATTATCCGTAAGTCGATCTCATTACTCAAAAATACACAGAAAGACATTCTGGAGATATCTAATGAATTAAACTTCCCCAATGCTTCTTATTTCGGCACATTCTTTAAGAAGCAAATGGGGATGTCGCCTCAACAATATAGGAGGAACCTTTAATGGGAAAAGTTTTCTCCTGTATTGACTGTTATTCTTTTTCTCCGTAAGCCAGATCGCCTGCGTCGCCCAGTCCCGGCACAATGTAGGAATGTTCGTTGATTTCAGGATCGATGGCCGCGCACCAGATGGTTGTTTTGTTCTCGGGAAATACATTCATAATATGTTCGATTGCGTGTTGGCTGGCAATGATGGACGCTACGTGAATTTCGGCTGGATGACCTTTGGTGAGCATTGCCTGGTAGCTTAGCTCCATGCTGCCGCCTGTAGCCAGCATTGGGTCAGTGATAATCAGCGTTTTGTCATCAATACGGGGAGAAGCGATATATTCTATGTGTATATCAAACTTCAGTGTGTCCTTATATTTACGATAGGCAGAGACGAATGCGTTTTCCGCCCCGTCGAAATAACTTAGAAAACCCTGGTGAAAAGGAAGACCGGCGCGGAGAATGGTGCTGATGACAAGCTGGTTGTCCGGTGTGCTGACGGGAGCAATACCTAGTGGTGTCTGGATGTTTTTTACAGAGTATCGGAACTCTTTGCTCATTTCGTAGGCCATGATTTCTCCGATCCGTTCAATATTACGGCGGAAACGCAGGCGGTCGTTCTGAACTTCTACATTTCTGATTTCGGATATGTACTGGTTTAGAATCGAATTTGTTTTGCTAAAATCAATTACTTTCA
>OAXJ01001488.1_pt1 | contig 15429 bp, 19 predicted proteins | sample 1517241 | NCBI WGS metagenome assembly OAXJ01 (sample SAMEA2580293, study PRJEB22360) | human gut metagenome | biome: human gut; feature: human-associated habitat; material: faeces | place: Denmark | collected 2008/2010 | reverse complement strand
GAATCCTGCGGCAAGCCTTTATATTTATTGAAAGTTTTGGAGGTTCCGGCATCAACGGAAAGAGCAACGTATTCATTATGAAGCAGGGGTTCAAAAAAACGGTCAAGCAGTAATCCGTTGCTGACCGTGGCTGATTTGATGTTGTCGGCATGGAGCCGCTCAATGAATTCACCGACATGAGGATTAGTCAGAGGTTCACCGCCGCCGGCGATGCAGACGGCACCGACTCCGTATTTTTTATCGGAACTTTTCCAGCCGGCGAAGAAATCGGCAGCGTTAATGAGGGCTTGTCGTGAAAGCTGGCGCATATTTTTGCGCACTTTCCAGGCATTGCACCATTCACAAGCCAGATTGCAGGTATTGGAAGGGTCAACGGTTATCAGTGCGGGCGGCGGGCAGGGACGGCCGGGAACAATAGATTTCCAGCGGTCAATGTGGTAGAACATTTTGCCTGCATTAAATGAAGTCCAATTCCGTTCATCAGCCATTGCGTTTCTCCGATTAAGAAATTTAGTGCCAGTTTAGTGAAAAATTTTCCGGGTGGCAACTTTTATTTTTAAGCGGAAAAGGCTTTGGCCGGCAGAAACAGAAGGCGGAAAATTTAAAACCTAGACTAAAGTTTAGTTTTGATTTTTCTTGAAAATTTGAAATTCACAGCTAAATCAAAGGGCATGAAGATTATAGGAAACGTAATGTCAGCAAGCCTTTAGGCTTAAAATTGAATATCAGAGTGTACTAATTTTTAGTTATCTCGGTGCTAAATTTAGCGTATTGTGTTTTTCTGATATTTGCACTATCATCTTTAGTGTTGAGATTGATAAAAACAATTCTTATTGGTTGCAGTCTTGACTTTGTAATAATTGTTTTAACTAGAGGGATTAAGAAAGATGCATAAAGGTACCGTGAAATGGTTTAATGTTAAAAAGGGTTATGGATTCATTCAGTCTGATGCTGCGTCAAAAGACATTTTTGTTCACGTAACGTCTTTGCAACAGTCCGGTATTCGCAAGTTGTCGGATGGTCAAATGGTTTCGTTTGATATTTTTGATGATAAGGGACGTCCGGCCGCAAACCATATTTCAATAATTTAGCTGCCGTCAAAAGCTCTGAAGTTTAATCCCCGCAGTCAGGAATTCTGTTCTGCGGGGATTTTGTGTAAGTTTTCTACGGCAGAAAACCGATGATTAAGTCATAGAGTTCACGGCGGCTTTGTTCGGTGGCAAAATTATGCCCTCCGTCGGAGACTGAGCCGAAGGATTTGGGTGCGGCAAAGGCGTCATAAAGTTCTTTGACGTCGTGAGGTGTGATAATATTGTCATCCTTTGTGGTGATTAACAGTGTACGGGCTTTGATATTGTTTGTCAGCTGAAGAGCGTCGTATGCTTTGGCATCTTCGACAACGGCATAGGGAATAATTTCAGTCTGATAATTATAGACGCCGTTTTGTTTCCAGTTTTGGCAAAAATCGGGCATGTTTGTCATACAGCTTTTTTCCCATCTGTTTCCGCTGACAACCGGCGTTATCGGAATGATACGGTTAATGCCGGAAGGGTGCCCGGCGGCATATTGCAAGACAGATGCTCCGCCCAGGGAATGTCCGGCCAAAGTAAGCGGTTCACGGTAAAATTTTTGTTTTTTGGCCCAGTTGATAACTGTTTCCAAGTCGTTTTCAAATGTTGCCAGCCGGACGTTAATTACTTTGCCGTCGCTTTTTCCCAAAGAATGCCTGCTGTCAAAAGTGATGACCAGATAGCCTTTATCCAGAAAGGCCTGTTTGGCCGTTTGAACAGCCGGATGTTCCATATTTGAAGCCAGCCCGTGTTGGATAATGGCCAAATGAGGAGAATCGGTGTCTTTGTTGCCGCTGAGCTGTAAATAAATTGATTCGTTGTCTGCGTTTTTTATCCAAATTTCCTGTGGTCGGTTGTTTTCCGAACAAGAGGCCAAGAGAAGCAAAAACAGTGAAATATAAAGTTTTTTCATCATATTTAGGGGTTCCCGATATTCTTCTTTTATCCGATTGTTGTGTTTATTATGTTATCCGTCTCTTTTATTTAAAACAAGCGATTAAAAAACAAAAACCGTCTCAGCGGACGGTTTTGGGGTATGGGGAGAGCTGGATTGGTTCCCCATTCGCTATCGCTCAGTCGTTCCATTATGCTTATTAGCTTGGCGGACTGCCATACTTTCGTCTGTTTTTCGTTTGTGTTTCGCAGGTTCAAATCCGGTCGAACAGTTTAAAAGCAAAAAAACCACCCTAACGGGCGGTTTTTTTTGTTTTTGGTTGCGGGGGCAGGATTTGAACCTACGACCTTCAGGTTATAAGCCTATTATAAGTGAAATACCTTAAAATAATATATAATAAAAAAATCGTTTATTTTTAGTATGTTGCAACTATAATCCCATGTTAATACATACTAAATAATAATTTAAAATTACCATAATGTGTGGGACTAAAATGGGATATACATGGATAACAACAAAAATAACAGAGATTAGATACAGAGAACACCCAACAAGAAAAAACGGAGCAGTCAAAAAAGATCGCTACTTCACTATTCGTTACAGAGTCAATGGTGTGTTAAAAGAAGAAGGTTTAGGCTGGGCATCAGAAGGTTGGACTGAAGAAAAGCCGGATTAAAAAGAGCTGAGTTAAGAGAAGCATATTGAACAGGTTCTGGTTGCATTACCTTAGAAGAACAACGCATAAAGCATAATAAAGAAAAAGAAGCTGAAAACCTTCGATTGTAAGAAGAAAGCCGATTAAATATTACTTTAGAAGAATTTTATAATAATTATTTTATAAATTTTGCTAAAAATAATAAATCATCTAAAACTTTTGCTTCGGAATATAGTTATTACAAAAAGTGGTTGCTTCCAGAATTAGGCTCTAAAATCATCAAAGGCATCATAATTATTGATTTGGAAAATCTGAAAACTAAGCTTCTGGAACAACTAAGACCATAAATTATATATTTGCAATATTAAACCAAATTCTGTGTTACGCTAAAAAATTAAAATTTATCCAAGAAGACATAATAACTCATCAATTAAATAAAATTAAATTTGATAATAGGCGGCTGCGCTTCTTGACAAGCGATGAAGCTAAATTATTATTAGAGGGCTTAAGGATGTACAGTCTACAACTGTATGAAATTTCTCTGTTATCCCTATATTTCGGCTTAAGAGCTGGAGAAATTTTTAACCTTTGTTGGTCAGATGTTGACTTAAATAATCACCCTGAGAAATACAAAGAATACCAAAACAAGAAACGTATATATGCCAAATATTGTATATAAAATGCTTGCAACAAAAAAGCGTAAAGTCTCAAATGATGCTCTAATATTTACTTCTCGAATCGGAGAAAAAATAAAAGAAGTATCAAATTTTTCTAAGTCCTCAGTAAATACTTACGTTAATAACTTAGATAAAGGAGTTTTTGTGATTAAAGAAATCATAAGCCAAATTAGTAACCGTTGGGGGGGGACAATCCCGTTGTCATGCGGTCTCAACTTGTGGAATTTAGCTGTGGATTAATCTCAAGCATCCAAACAATAAAAAATCTGGAAACAAGACATCCTAATATTATCAAAGGAAAATTCACTTTTGGTAAGAGAAAAGTTGGATATCCAACAGAGGTTGTTATTGAGTTCTTGGAAACCAGACTTCGTGAAGGACAAGGAGAAGAAAATGAATAATTCTCAAGATAAGAAGCAAATGCCGAAAATTAATGTTAGAAATCGGAACACCTGCAGCTGAAAACATTATTGAAGACCTACCTGGTTTGAACGACAGAGCCTGTGATGTATGGGAAGGAATGATATCCATTGCTGACTTGCTGGGAGATAAAGAGCGTATCGTAAAAGCTGCAATTAAACTCTCTCAGGATACTTCCACAGACAGCGAAAGTATTAAAAATATTCTGCTTAAAGATATTTTACATATCTTCCAAAAGTATTCTTTCTGCGATGTTTTTCAGCTAATCTCATTGAAGAGCTTGTTGCAATAGAAGCTCACCACGGTCAGAAATCAGTAAAGGAAAGCCATTAACTCCACATAAGCTGGCATTCCTGCTTAAAGAATGCAAAATAAGCACTTTTCAGAAAAATGAATGTGGCAAAAATGTAAACCATTATAGATATTCTTCTTTTCTGGATACCTTTGAGCGCTATATTCCTGATGAACTCGAAAAAGTAAAGAAAGCGGCAGAAGCCGAAGACCCATAGAAATTTCAGCAAGAGGCAAATTTTAATGGATTTAAATAATTAAGGAGTAAGCAATGAATAATGAACACCTCAAAATACAAAAATTAAACGATTCTTTTCGCACAAGCTTATCAGGTGGCAAAGTAATGATAACCAGAGGTATATCCCTACTACTATCTGAAGATGGGAATAACATTGTTAAACAGGTACAAAGTTTTAATTCTTTTAATAAAAACAATGACCCTTATGGAGAACACGATTTTGGGGCATTTGACTTTAAGGGAAACCGGATTTTTTGGAAAATTGATTATTATGATACCGAGTACTTGTTTTATAGCATCAATCCGGCAAATGAAGAATGTACCAATCGATAATGTTTGCGCATGAATGCTAAGCATTAAATTAAAAGTTGTTGATATGTCACGATAATACATTGAAAACTGTGCTTGATTTTTTTATAAGTAAAGAGCCACTTTAGGGAAAGTGTGCCTAAAATCCGAAGATTAAATTCTTCGGATTTTTTTTATTCATTAACGGAGGAAGAAACTATGTCTAATTTAATTCAATACATAATTCAAGATGACCCAGAACAAGGGATGAAAAAGAAACAATCTCAATCTCTACTTTCAAGAGAGGGTTCTTCTCAAGAAGATATTGGTAAAAACTATAAATTCAGCTCTCGCCATTTGTTAGAAAATGATTTTTCATATCTTAAAAAACAACAAACTACAATTCCGAAGACTAAAAAACAGTTTAATAATTTATTGGAAAAAATAGTTAATGATACGACATCAAACTCTAAAAGATTTGAAAGTAATATACCTAATTCAAACCATTTTTTAGCTGGAGATATTGCTTTGGAAGGCATAAAAGGGTTTGGGCAAGGAATATTAAGTGGTACGGAATCTCTCTTAAATGGCATTACTTTAGGAGGATATAGTAAATTTGATAAAAAATATGACTTAGGCATGCAAAGGCGGAGGCAAGACATACAAAAAGCAGCAGATAACGTCGGTTTAGGACAAGCTTTAAAAGTTGCCAATAAAGCAACCGAAGCTACTGGAGCTGCATTAACTGGAAACGCTATATTAAAGGGTGTTCCGGCTGTATACAATACATATAACATTTATAAAGGAACTAAAAACCTTGAAAAACAACTCCGCCGCGGAGATGACTTTCAAGATATTTTTATGGGACGTATTGATAAAAGTAAACTAGATGAAATTAACAATATTCGTCAAACCGTTGGAGAGCAAAGTATCAGATCGAGAAAAGTTACTATTCCTAAAGACAGAGTAGAACACATATATAACAGAAGAGTTGTAGAATATGGATATACACCAGAAGACACAGCCCATACTATTTCTGATGCCTTATTTAATAAGAATAGTAAAGTATCTTCTACCAAATTTAATACATTACAAAAACTAGAAAGTCCATCAGCAAATCGTGCGGTTATTGGAAAAATACGTAACGGAAAACATATATTTGTAAAGACCGGATATACAAAATAGAAATTTGATGCAGATCTGAAGCAAGAATATATAATACAAACCCTGAAATATTTCAGGGTTTGTATTATTCATCAACACTCCAATTTTTATCAGCAATAAATTTTGATGAAATGACCTCTATTCTTGGATTATCTATATCTTTTCTAATGACTATACTATAACCATTATCCAAATCTAAAACAACCGCAGACAGGTATAAGTTGTTTTCAGATAATATCGGATAAATATTTTGAATTTCACAGCCTAATATATCATTATATAAAAAAGATATATTCATATAAGCATTTTTAAACTTAGAAATTTCTTTTATTGTTAAATTTTGTATATCAACACAAGATGAAACATCATGACTATTTAGTCCTATTTCGTAGCAATAATAAGCTGAAAAGTCGATAGATAAAAGATTTTTACCAATTTCAAAAATAAAAGCATTTTCCCAATTATACATATTTCGGTTATTGGGAGATAAAACATCACTTTCGTTAAAGTCAGCTATATCTATATCAAACTTTGAATTAAAAACAGCTACAAGCTTTTGACCAATAAGCAAAGGTTTTATGCTTTTAAGAATAAACTCAGCTCCTGTAGCCGGAAATTTACTTTTAAGCTTTTGTCCTTGAACATAAGCCGTTTGGATTGAAATCTTTTGCATAAAAACCCTTTCAAAAAAATAAAGTGGCTTTGGATGGACGGTGTTTCCCATCATTACAACATAAATACGTTATGCTGTAGTTGCACCGATTTTCTGCGCTTCAAAGCCACTCTTTTTATATAGAATTTGTCCCAAAACATATCAGGTTGACAAATAACCTTAATGATGTGTTTTATGTGATTATCACAACTATTTATAAACGTCAATAGAACATAAAATATTATTCTTAAAAACTTATTAGAAATTTTATATTTTATAATGAGTGTTTATTTTTCAAGGTTTTTAACAACAAATCCGTTGATGGTTAAAATAAAGTCATTATAATTTATATAAAATATTATGTAATTATAATGACTCGGAGAATATTATGGGTATAGGAAAACGAGCAAAAATATTAAATGCTAAACAACAAACTATGGTCTTAGCCTATTTGGAAAATACCAGATATCCACTCAGGAACGAAATACTGTTTTTACTGAGCTTCAAAGCCGGTTTAAGAGCTAAGGAAATATCCCAACTCACATGGTCGATGGTTTGTGGTAGCGAACGCTATATGTCAGACCGCATTAATTTACCGAATAATGCTTCTAAAGGTAAATATTCCGGTCGTATTATACCGATACATAAAGACTTAAAAAAGCTGCTGACAGACTTAAAACAAGAGAACACAAACCTGTCTTCATATATCATCACTACTGAAAGAGATAAGAAAATGTCTGCTCAGGCAATCGTTAATTTCTTTTATTTACTGTATAAAGGGCTAAATATGGATGGATGCTCCTCCCATAGCGGCAGAAGAACTTTTATTACCCAAGCTGCAAAAATGATTAGCCAAGCCGGAGGCACAATTAACGATGTCAGACAGCTTGCCGGACACTCAAGCCTAGCCACAACATAACGATATATTGAGTATAATACCGAAGCTCATAAAAAAAATAATTGAAATGATATGAACTTAAATACGTCATATTTTGTCGTGGAGTGTTATTATATTAAATAATGAACTAAGAGGCACCGATGACTAAAAAACATTTATATATCTGCAAATGGATAAAAGTTTACCGTCCAATACAAGCAAACGGTGATTGTTGTTGCTGTCAGGAATTTGCTTTGCCCTTTTTTTATTATGTAAAATTTACCCTTGCAAAGCCTATGCGTATAACTCTTGGTAAAGACAAATTAGAACGTGAAAGTAACCTGCTATCACGAGCTTCCATTTTACGAATTTTGAAGCTTTTACCAAAAAATGAGCCTCATTCTCCTGAATATATCTCCGTTCTGATTAAACATAAGAAATACGACTTATTTAATATTTATATAATCTCGCCGCATTTGTGCCGGAAGATTTGAAAGAGTATGTAAATCAGCATGGTTTTGAAGAATTTTGCCTGAAACATACATTCGATAAAATGCTGTTTGATAACTTCTATAATGCCATAATCAGAAGTGATGCTGAGGTAGAAAATTGGGCAAATTCCCCAATATTGCCGATTATGCTAAAAACAAGCTGTTAAATTTAAGAGAATGCCGAATAAAACATCTACAAAGCCAATATAATTTTAATCTGGAAAATATTGAGGACTATTGGTCTAACGGTAAATATTGGTGCATAAAAAGAAGCTTTGAATATTTAGGCAAAGCTTATTCATGGCAAACGATTATTGATTATCAAGGCAAGGAAATAATAAATTTTGCCAATAAATCGGTTGAGGACATAACTCCAAACGGAAAAGTCATATTTAGAGATGAAGATGGCAAATATGGAGTTAAAGGTCTAAAAGGTAAAAGTATTAATATTTCTACAGAGTCAAGCAATCAAGAAGAACTTAAAGCGATTACTCTTCATAACCATTGGGGATATATGGACAATACCGGAAAAATCATTATTCCGATAATTTTTGATAAGGTCGGACAATTTTATAATGGACAAGCTTTTGTTGCAGTAAACAACAAATATTGCATTATTGATGCTTCCGGCAAACAGGTTAATACCGATAGTATCACACTTAAACTTCCCAAAACTTTAGATAACAAAGAAGCAACCAAGCTCTTCCAAAAAATCCTTCGGGAATATCCTAATGTTTTAGATAAATTATAATTTATTCAGCTTGAACCTAATTGATGCCTAAAACTTTTTCATAATCAGAGGCAATATCTCCTATGTCTATGGGACTTGGTTGATATTCGTTGACTAACAAACAGCATATGTATAAACACTGAAAAGCAACTGTAATTGCTAAAAATGCATCCGGAAGCTCTTCCACAGGGATTGTCGATACATATCTCGGCAACATAACATAAGGAGAACAGTGTTTGTAACTACAAAATCTATGATATAAATAATCTAAATTAGCGATTTCTCTATGCTTTCCATCTTTTGTTAATTTATCAACTATTGTTGAAAGACTATTCGCTTCGGGCTTATACCAGAATTTATAATAATTTTCTGATTCTAATAAAATTTTATCTGTAATTTTTTTCTCTAAAAATTTTTTTTGTAATAATCTCTGAATATTTTTTTCTTTTATGATGTTTAATATTTGTCCTTTTTTCTCCGGATGTAAATGAAGTCCTTCGAGTTGCTCTACTACACCAAAATCGATGTATTGCTTTATTCTTTCCTTTTTATCAAGTAACCAAGTTAATTGAATTAAAACCTCTAACATATGAGATGTTAAGATACATCCATTATAGGCATCACCTGTTAAGGATAAAATAGCCTTGGCCGAAGACATCAATCTTTTATAAAAGGAAACTGTAATTCCTTGTTGGGCGTTATTAGTTGCAAATTCAACATCTTCAGTACGGTGAATTAAGCGCTCTAACAATTCTTTATTTGTTTCAAAATTTTTATCCATCTTATCAAATCTTAGCGTTATTATTGATAATATTCTTTTACATTCTGATAAAATCCATAATTGCAAAGAGCATTGATAATATTATTAAATTTCTCTTTTTGATCTTTATTTGGCGAAGATGACAATATTTTATCAAAAATCTTATTAAAATAAATTTCTTGATAACAATAAGGGCAATCAGAACTTTTAGGATAATATTGGCTATGAAATTTATCATTTATTAAAAATAAAGATAAAAAGTCCAACACATTATTAAGGCTTTCAGAATCATTGATATAATTGACTATCGTATCATAATCATCTGTATAAATAGAAAATTTAACATATACGTGTTTTAAAATCTCTATAGCCTGCTTAAACCACCAATCTGCAACAGTATTAAAATTTTTAACACGAATAAAAAAGTGAATACCATCAAATATCTGCGCAAAATCATCCCATTTATTATGTGTGTTGGTATAAGCAATTAAATCATCAAGACATTTAGAAACTCGATGTAAATCAACTTTCTCATCTCTGGATAAAGATGATGCTATATGGAAAAACGCTTGTTTTGTTAGATTGATATCTTGCAATAATGCGCCCCCTAAATCATCTTCAAGAGAAAATTCTTGTGCGTAAAAAAGAACTCCTAAATGGTCAGCTAACCTTCTTTGATAAGTTGATTGCTTTTCTCCAGAAAATACAGTTATTGCATATTTGTATTCAGCTTTAATAGCTTCAAAAATATTCAAATATACACTATTTAATAAATAAGCCCCAAACCAAGCTTTAAATCCTTGAATATTTTCATGATCGAACAATATGGCTTGAAGTTCATTCATGCGATTTTTAAAAATCAACTCCATCCAAGGATAAAAACGACCAACAGCCGCTAATACCAATAAATTTTTGCTATTTATTAAACCTATTAATTTATTAGCAACTTGTTCTGTTAAATCATCTTTATTCAGTTGAGACAGTTTTAACCCTAATCTGATTAGTGTTGTTGTATTTTCTCCAATAAGACTATTAATGCTGGATGTATAATAATCAGCATCTAGACTCAAATTTTGAGACCTTTCATCTGGTTTATCAACATTGTTGCTCGATAAATTAAATATGGTTTCATAATTATTATCTGACAAATTATAATTTTGAATAATCTCTTGTATTCGATTAGACACCCATTGATTTGCATTATAAAAGCCATCTTCATTTTCTTTTTCTGAAAGCCAATATGCATAATCTAAAAACTTTTGAATATCATATTCATCAAGATTATCATCTTTGGTAAATTTGAGATTCGTGATTAGACTTGTATGATATTGAGCATTAATACCATCATCTTCTAATAAATTTATTTCATTAATCCAAGTTTTATTTTTATTCAGATATTTTCCTATTTCCTCAGCTGTTCCTTGTATGGATTTTTTCTTATCCCAAGGTTCTCTCTCGTCTTCATGAAATCCTTTCATAAATAGAACAATATCGCTAAATGATTTTGAACTTAATTCCTCTTCTGAAATTGCAGATTGATCGCCTCTCCAACTGCTTAATACTAAATTTTCATTAAGAGTGATATATCTTTTTTTATCAATTCCAGAAATAGTTTTACCATATTTTTCTTCAAACTCAGGGGTTAATATTCCTTGAAAGACGATAAAAAACCTAAAAATAGTATCTTCTATCGCAGATTTAGACGAAATTTGATACTTACTTATATATTCTAAATAATAATGCTCTCTTTGGCTTAAAATAGCATTTTTTTCTGCTTCATTCAGTTTATCAAAAACAGAATTTACTAATAGAGCATAATCACTTGAGCCAAAGGTTGGACGTTTTATATTATTAGCATAATCGAAAAGAAATTTATAAGAAACACTTTTATCTCTATGAACTCTTGCATAATAAAACAAAATATTTTGAATGGTTTTACTGCTTTTATCCGCAAAAGGAATAAGCTCTTGATAGAATTTTTCTAAATCCTGTCCCTTAATTTTTTCCGCAAATTTAAGAATTGTTGTTACTAAGATACAGTCTAAACTTTGTAAAGTGCGATCTTCATTAAGAAGATAACTTGTCCCATAATCGTCAACTTCATCAAAATCAGGAAAATTTTGATAAATATTTGTAAGAATAGAAATAAAAACACTTAATGATAATACCGGATATTTTGTAAAAAATCCTTGCTGCTCAATATTCTCTAACAAAAAATAATAATCTTGCCAAGATGTTAGTTTATAATGATTATAACCTGATTTTTTGTCAGTTAGCTCCTCAACCTCAATATGTAATACTGCTTCCAATAAAGCCTTTACAAATTTTATCTCTTTTATATCTATCAGCTTTTCACATATAGTTAAAAAGTCCTCTATATAATAAAATGAACGTTTTTGTGGTTTTAGTTTTGTTAATGGAGATAACATAGATATAATATCTTTAGAGCTTATTTGATTTATGTTTTCACTTATAAGTTTTATAATCTGCAATATTTTCCATGAAATACTATGAGGATTATAATGAATATCTTCAGTAACAATATTTGTAAAAACCGCACTAACTTTATTTGGTATAAGTGCAAAAACACTTTTTAGATAAAAAAATGGCTCCCATGGCGTATCTTCTGACATACCCTCTTGACTTACTTTAACCAAAAATGAATGGTAATCAAAAACATTATTTTGTTTTAGGATATCAAACCACTCCACATTTTTTGCAATTAAACTATTATAAAATTCATATTTTAAAGCGGGATTAGTTAAATTAGATTTGATGCTAACTATATCCTTTTTAGATAACAAATTATTTATGGTATCTAGTGTTCTAACAAACTCTATCATTGTGGGATATCCTCTAAGGAATTATTTAGAATATTAGGAGATTCAATTCTTTCATCTTTCCGCATATGGTATTTATTCAATTTTTTTTCTATAACTTTTTCAGCCTTACAATACATATCAACCCTGTATTTAACGTTTGGCTCAATTTTGATTAAATTTTCATTTTGTAAAGTATATATAATTTTGAGGCAACCTGGATTTTTATGGATTAAATCAGAGAGATAGAACAAGACTTGATGACGTAAAAAAATATCTTCTTTATTTTTTACAAAAAATATAACGTATTGTATAAGACAAAATAAGAAGAAGCACTATAAAGATAATAAATTTGATAGGGATATTATCTAATTTCACTTTATCCCATAATATAAATGAAACAAAAGAAAGTAAAGTCCATAAAATACTACTTATCATTGCTAATGTTCTTGATGTGCAAGGATATGTTTTCTCTTTTAAAAAGAAAAAGGTATTAAAAATTTTTTTCAATAGATGTTCAAAATCAATTTCCATTCATATTACACCATACACATGCAATGTATTGCATAGTTTACTCTTTCTATCAAAAATAGCAAGAATTTATTTAAATCAGCAAAAATAACTTGTATTTTCTTTGCATATAACGAGATTTTGAATGTTCTTGATAAATGATGTAGGAATAAGCAAAATTCTTTTATATGCTTAGGAAACAAAGGGTAATATATAAAATTTATTAATTCCATATGGTTGTTTATTTTTTTATATCTTGTTCCGAAATAAATTGCAGAAATTCTTTTCCTAAATCAGTTAAAATGGTAGGTGCCGTCGGACCTATTGTTTTTAGGGCAGTATAAATTAAATGATTTTCAGATAAATTTTTCAATATAGCCTCTAAAATTTCATTGTCTTTATATTTTACCCTCAAATCTATTAATAAATTGTGAGATTTAGAAGTATTATAAGAACACAGAGGTTTTGCTTTTGAAATTTCTGTTAAAATTTCTATATGTAACAGAGTACAATCTCTTAATAGATTTAAAAATATATGAGTTTTAGTATTATTTATATCTTCATTTTTGATGGTATTGATAACTGTATTAACATATAAACCAACTTTATCTTCTTCAATATCTGACATTGCTCCTTGCGTGGCATTTGCTAATATTTGAGCAAAATTTGGAATAGATATAATCTTTTGAAAATCAACATCATTCTGAATATCTTTAAGTTTTTCTTCAAAAACTTCTTCCCATTTTTCTCTTCTTTGCTGCCACTGCCTTGATGCGTATTCATCATATATCGTTTGAACAAAACCCGTGATAGGATTTGTGTGTATAACCGCTTTAGCAACTCCTGCGCCAATATTCGAGATTGTATGATTTTCCGTGGCTTCACTCATTCTAAATCCAACCTTTTAATTTATATTTTTCGATTGCAGCTAAGTCTTCAGGTGTTGGTGTATTTTCTGCTGTCATTCCTATATACTCTGCATTCCATTCATCAACAGTACTTAAGACATCTTCACAAACTTTCACACCTCTTTCGGTTATATTGTCTAAATTCCAATCATTATGATATTTGCTTTTATTTGCTAACTCCTTAACTATTTTAATAGATGACTGTGCATATTCTTGCTGTTTTTTAGAAAAATATCCATTCCCAGCTTGTATGTTTAATTTCTTTTCAAATGGAACTTTATTTCCCAAATACTCTATTTTTTCTTTGATTATATCATCACTAATATTTGAAAAATAATTGTTATGCCATTTTTGTGGGAAAATATGTTCAATTTCCCATTTTTCTGGTAATAATGTGTCTTGATACTTATAAGCAATTAATTTTAAAAGCATACGAACTGTTTTTCCGTTAGGTGCTTTTATGTTTGTTTCAAGTAAACCTCTATCAATATCTTTAAATATGAATTTAGGTTTTGCTGTTTTGATAATCTCTACGTTCAATTTCATTATATCTGTTTTAACAGCATTTATTGTAGGAGTTATTAAATATTTTGTTAACAACTCAACAATCAGTTTATGCAAAAATGCTAAAAAATTATTTGTAAAATCTGCATCTTGATTATGAGATAAATAATATGTTAACACAGGATATTTCCAAAACTCATTAGGATAAGCAGATAATATGTCTAGAGCTTGCAAAATTTTTGTATTTTGGCTCCATTCTTCATTATCGATCGTATCACGTTTGTTAACAACCTTCCATATATTTAATATCTTTGACAAATCAGATAAAAGTTCAGGAGCAAATAATCTTGCATATTTATTATCAGAAAAATATTTCCTGATACCAGGTGTCGTAGACTTATCATCTTCTGATTTGGCTCTTAGATAAAACATATAATAGTAAAACAGAGATTGAATAGTTTCTCCTGCATATTGAGCATTTTCATCTAATTCCTTCCATTCTTCAATAAATTTATTTTTTTCTTCACTATTTAAGTGATTGTATATCTTTGCTTTAAAGATATCAGCGTCAGACAAAGGCAACCCTCTATCATTTAACGTAGAGAATATCGTTAATGCTGTATCTTGAGTATCTGCCGTAATTGGAAGTAAAATCGCTTTCGATAGTACAGCTAAAATAAAATAATATATTTGCATGGGGTTTTGCTGAGCTTTATTGTTATATAGCTCTTGAAACTTTCTATAATTTACGGAATAATTATCAGTAGCATTTTCATCAGCCTTACCTGTTTCTAAGATTCTTCTTAAAATCTCATTCCCTGCATTGTTGATGACCTTGGATTCTATTAAAATTTTGCTGTAGTCGATATCACCGCTAATACTATCTTCGATCCAAATAGTTGGCTCGATTTTTTGTATAAAATTCATTGCTTCTTTTGTTTTTTCTTCAGGCTGCTGCAAATTTGTATAAATAGCACGAAGAAGTAGAAATAATGATGTTATTCTTTGTTGTCCATCAATTATTTCCTGTTCACCTTGTTCGTTCAAATAAGAAACAATACTACCCAAGAAATATGTAGATTCTTGTTTTTCTGTAAAATCCCATAAATCATTAAAAAGTGTTTCAGCTTCTTCTACTCCCCAAGCATAAGGACGTTGATATTCAGGAATGATAAATTTGTGTTCTTTACCGCTTTTTAATAAATCTTGAACACTTACTTTGTTTACACTTATAGACGTTGTCATATCATGTCCTTTCACTACCTAATATTCATATAGAGTGTTTTTAACAAGGTTAGAGCGTTAAATCTTTAGTCTCCTCTATAAAAACATCAAGGAAACTGTATTCCTTAGAGAGATAGAGTGCTAAAATAGATTACAGTATATATTATAACAAATCAAAAGTCCAAACAAAAGCAATCAAAAGTATATATAATATATTTTTTTTTACATTTCATAAAATAACCTTATATGTATTATT
>OAXJ01001464.1_pt1 | contig 15626 bp, 15 predicted proteins | sample 1517241 | NCBI WGS metagenome assembly OAXJ01 (sample SAMEA2580293, study PRJEB22360) | human gut metagenome | biome: human gut; feature: human-associated habitat; material: faeces | place: Denmark | collected 2008/2010 | reverse complement strand
ACTATTTCCACGAAGAAATGAACTTACATCGGAGCAAAAATTTATAACTGGTATGTTAAATAAGGCAAAACAGAATGAGGAACTCGTGTTCATAAATGACAATACAGATCTAGTCATGCAGGAAAATTATCAGGAGTTTTATTTTGACCATCCAAGAAAGTATTTAAATTCTAGACATACATTTGACGAAGAAACACAAATAGTATCTGATTCTGAGGATAAAGATTTTTCTTTTTTAGGGATAAAATTAGAAAATGTTGAATATGTAAATTCAAAAAGCAATGTGTTAGTTCAGGTATCAGATGTGATTGCCGGATTACTTGGTAAATTAATGGTTTACATTAACGATTCTGATAGGAACACAATCAGAACTGATGTTGATAATTTGACAGATATACAATTGGAGAATATAAGTCTTTTAGGTAGATTACGTATGAAATCATGTCTATATAATAAGGGATTTCTTATGTCGGTTACGGCTATATCCGTAATAAAGAAGATGGATTTTTTATTTGAATTATGCGAGGCAAAGTATTTAAAAACTATTAGTTGAACGGAAATGAATCAGTTTTAAAAACTATCTTGTTGTTATGCAGAAAATTATAGAATTAATAAAATTAATTAGCACGACAAATTTCAGTATAACTAATAGTAATAAGGGCATCAGATAGCTTGAATGATCTGGTGCCCCGTATTTTTAATACTATATGTATTAAGAAATTATAGAAACTAATTTTGTCTACAAACACCCATGGGCTTCGTCCGCCAAATATACATGAAAAGCAAGTTTTGTTAAAATAAAAGGAGCCGATAAAAGTCGTTCAGATTTGGCGCCACTAAGCCCGTTCTATAGACTGATTTACGGCTCCTTTTTATCTATCTCACAAAGCAGTCTGAGGGCTATGCGATATCCTTCGCATAGCCCTCTTAATGATTTTACAGGTGCTCGTATGAAACTGTCTTGGAAAGTGGCTTGCGGAAACTGGTTTCCTTGTGCCGATCCGGGGAAAGAACAGGCTCAGAGCTGGTGTCCGCATAACCAACCACAAGAATATTGACTGGTTCCAGATTTTCCGGCAGGTCAAATTCTTTACGGATTACATCGGGTTTGAAGTAACAGACCCATACGCTGCCCAGCCCCAGATCCGTGGCCTCCATCATCATATGGTCAGTGACGATGCTCGCATCAATGTCAGTCAGCTTCTTGCCGTCAAAAGGCCGCTTCCAGGCTTCGTCATGATTGCTGCACACAATAATAGCAAGCGGCGCCCCGTAAATATTAGCACCTTTTCCAATTTTAGCAAGCCCTTCTTCACTCTGAACAACAATCAAATGCTGCGGCTGACAGTTTGCTCCGGTCGGAGCAACATGGGCAGCCTCTAAAATCTTGTCCAGCTTATCCTGCTCCACCTTCTGACTGGTATAGGAGCGTACAGTGTACCTCTTTTTAGCAATATCAAGAAAACTCATAATTAATAATCTCCTTCTATGAATAGTTGTAGACGTTTATGTTAAGCTGCTTGCAAGCATTCGGTTGATGTTTTCATCAACTTATGCTATTATTGTATCACTAATTATCTTTAAAGCAAGAACGCACTTAAAAGTAATATAGTACCTAAAAATATAGTGTAAAATGAGGTGATAATATGAAATGTCCAAGTACCTTTAACTGTCCTGTGGAAGCGACTTTGGATTTGATTGGTGGTAAATATAAATCATTGATTTTGTTCCACTTAGTTGATAATGTGCTTCGTTTCAGCGAGCTTCAACGGTTAATTCCCCAATCCACTCCCAAAATGCTAACACAGCAGCTCCGGGAGCTGGAGGAAGACGGCTTGATTTTGAGGACCATTTACCCAGTCATACCGCCCAAAACAGATTATAGACTGACGGACTTCGGAAAGAGCATTATCCCAGTCCTAAATGCAATGTGTGACTGGGGAACTCAATATTTAGATTCATTAGGGGTTAAAACACCATGTACAGAGCCACTTTAACTGAATCATAATTTTCCTGCACACTTATCCCAGTGCCTTTAGACCTGTTCGATATTGGAGCATTTCCTCCTCATCAACCGTATCCATTATATTTTGCAATTCGCTGATTACGCGCTCTCGTTCCTTGGGCAAATAAGCGGTAACAGGATAATAATTTGAAATACTGTTGGCAAAAAGGTGAACACGCAGTTGCAAATTTCTTATAAGAGTTTGCAGCTCTATGATACGTTCCTTTTCTCCCGCAGGTATAAAAGTTCCTGCCTGAGCACGGTTGTATAATTCCGTATCAGAAAAAAGGGTAAGTGAATCCACAGATATAAAATATGGATTAATCTGGCTGAATAAGCGGGCACTGTTGATAGCGTTCCTTTGACCGCCATTATGTCCGGCCAGTCCCGTCATATAGACCAGGTAATATTCAATCCCCGCCTCATCCAACTTGCGGCATTGCTCTAAAATATCAGCTGAAGTGTAGCCTTTATTGGCAAGAGCCAGCGTTTCATCGTCACCGCTCTCCGTACCTATGCTCAAACCGTTAATTCCCATTGCTCGCAGCTTTTTTAACTGCCAGACCTCTTTATTCCTGATATCCCGAATACTGGCAAACATCGCTATTGTCTGGCATTTGATTAAATAATCACGGACAGTCAGCGCCAGCAGTTTTAATTTATCATAACTCATAGCAAACGGATTCCCACCAGTCAGAAAGATCCTTCTTGCAGTGGGTTGGTATTGTTTTAATTCCGCCAGATCAGCCTCAAATTCCTCCATAGGGGCCATCTTAAACGGCTCGTCTTTATACAGACTGCAAAAGTGACATTTATTATATGTGCAGCCGGAAGTAGCCTGAATAATGAATGAAGCTGACTCATAAGGCGGCCGCCATGTTCTCCCCGTAAAATGCATACAAAATCCCTCCTTTATACTAAATTTGTTTCTTAGTATAACGGAGGGATTTGTTTTTGAAAAGTAAGGTCTTTTTACATACATAGTATTAAAACAAGAACTGATAAACAGAAGTAAACCAGCTTTTTATTTGTGAGTTTCAGTAATATTTTCATTATCTTCAGCAGAGGAATATGGATTTACATATCCGGCAGGGCAAAGATGTGTTTCGCTCCAGGCCATCATCTCATGAAGAATTGGGACAAAGCTTTTCCCAATCTCTGTCAGTGTATATTCCACTTTTGGCGGTACTTCTTTGTAAATTTCCCGATGTAAAAAGCCGTCCTCCTCCAATTCACGGAGTTGTTTCGTCAGCGTGGATTGTGTAATTCCATCCAAACGGCGCATCAATTCACCAAAGCGCTGTACGTTATAAAAAGAAATATACCATAAAATCAGAATTTTCCATTTTCCGCTTAAAACGGACTGCAGCATACTCATTGGCACACAACGGGCAAGTGTGTCCTGGCTGCGGAATTTATTATCAGCCATTATAATCCCTCCTTGTCTTTCCACTATTATAACTTAATGCACTCAAAAATCAAACTACTATTATTTTTTATACTATGTAGTAAAAATAGAACTATATCCATAAAAAGACCGTACTTGAATAAATAAAACCTGTGCTGTAATCTGTGATTAGAAACGGAGCAATGAAATCCGTTCCAATAGATAGATGCATAATGAAAAGGAGAGATTACTATGCACTTTACAGGTACTATTTGGAGGCCCCCCTATGAGGCAAATTCACTTCTCATTGAAGTTACTGCCGGTTGCACTCATCACAAATGCAAATTTTGTACGCTGTATGATGACCTGCCGTTTAAGTTTAGAATGACCCCCATGGAAGATATAGAGGCCGATCTTAATGAGGTGACAGCACAACTACGCTCCTGGCAGAGTCGTCAGGTTAAACGAGTATATTTAGTTGGCGCAAATCCCTTTGTGTTGAAATTTGAGCGGTTGAAGGAAATTGCGGATTTAATCCACAAATATCTGCCCGAGTGTGAAACCATCGGCTGCTTTTCCCGTGTTACGGATGTTACGCTCAAAACAGATGATGAGCTGCGTGAACTGCACCATCTTGGCTATGACGGTATTACAATCGGTGTGGAAACAGGAGATGATGTTGCTCTTGAATTTATGAATAAGGGTTATAAGGCTCAGGAGATTGTAGAGCAGACGCATAGACTTGATAAAGCTGATATCACCTACAACTTTTTCTATCTGACCGGTGTATCTGGTTCAGGCCGAGGTGTAGAGGGCGCTCTGGAAAGCGCTAAAATCTTCAACATGACCCGCCCTAAAATAATCGGTTCTTCTATGCTCACCATTTTCCCGGAGTCAGAGTTATTCCAGGAGATTCAGGCAGGCAACTGGGAAGAAGAAGGCGAGCTTGAAAAGCTTCAGGAACTGAAAGCCTTAATTGAGCATTTGGAGATACCGGTGTTCTTTGCATCGTTGGGTGCCTCTAATGCTGTATGGGTACAGGGAACACTGCCGAAAGACAAAAAGAAAATGGTTGCCGATTTGGAAAAAGTATGCAATCCAGATAATGAAGCGGCTCTAAGACATTATAGGAAAAATCTGCGGCACCTGTAACTAAAATGTGTTTTAAAAGATATATGGGAGGAAAACGGTTTGCTACAAGATATTTTTCCATATCAATTTAATAACTCCTATACCCGTTGTTTTCCCACTGATAATTCCATGATTTTCATGGAGTGTGCCGGTCAATTTTTACTTTCTCCCATCAAGGAGCCGGAATCATATCTGCCAACATATGCTGAACTTCCAGACACATTAAAAATAAAGGTTATGCAATACCTGTTTACCATCGACAACCAAACAGTTTTCTGGCTGGCTTTAGATCAAACGGTATTTCTGTCAATAGGTTGGAAAGCTTGCCCCATAACTATTTCAATTAAAGGAGCGCCTGTCTGGATGCCTCTAGCGGTTACAACGGCTGCCCAGCTGGTCCGATGGTATCAAAATCATATATTTTGCGGCAGATGCGGCAGAAAACTTATTCACAGCACAACGGAACGGGCAATGGAGTGCCCAAGTTGTAGAATTATAGAATATCCTAAAATAGCTCCGGTTGTAATCGTAGCAGTAGTTCATGAAGGAAAGCTCTTAATGACTCATTATGCTGACAGAAATATAAAGCCGTATGTTTTAATTGCGGGTTTTGTAGAGATCGGTGAGTCGCTGGAGGAAGCAGCACAGCGAGAGGTTATGGAAGAAGTCGGATTGAAAATCAAGGCTCTAAAATATTTTGGCAGCCAGCCATGGGGGCTGTCAGACTCATTAGCAACAGGCTTTTTTGCTACAGTTGAGTATGAAACACCCATTATTCTGGAATATGAAGAATTGGCCGATGCACGATGGTTCACACCACAAGACTTGCCGTATGAGCTTGATAACGGCAGCTTGACAGCAGCTATGATTGAAGCATTCCGGGATAGAATGTACGAGCCTAAAATATAATACAGGTTATTGATATGAAATAAATTTTGAAGTCCCCCACTAAAAAGGTAATGGAGCACTGTCTCAACGCAGTCCTCCATTACCTTTTTACCTGTCATTTTATATCTTTTCAAAGTGCCAATAGCAAAAGAACACATGTATTTTCCTATTCATCAGACTTTAAACCTGAAATCCCATATGCTATACCAACAACAAAGCATACCAACTCGCCCCAACCGCCTAAGCTGCTGTCTGGCGCTATCATAAAAAATCCGCCAATTAAAATTACGGCTATACCAAATAATATCCTTTTAAGTCCTTTCATTATTCTCCTCCATTTGTTACTATACATCCTTTCTATGTATTCATAGTTAAGGGTATCATCTCTGTTACGAGACTGCAAGTACGTACTTTTTAGGTAGATAGTATCTTTTTATGTATTAACATATACAAATGCCGAACACAAGCTGCCATATTGCTGCTGCATTCGACACTTATATTATGCATTTAAAATACTATAATCTCTATTTCAACTTGAAATCTATGCTATTCAATTATTTTATAACCTGACTATCTTAATTCTAAATGATCAGACTGTTTACTCTCACAATAGAGGTCATAATATCTAGGTATTGTGCGTTTGACTAATTGATCGTCTAGTCCTAAAATACTGTCCTGTTCTTCCTCGCAAATATTGATTGCCTCTACAAATAAATCCATTAGCATATTTTTCAGTTCCACACAGGGCGGATTAAAATACAGTATAATGTCTTCTATGGAATGTCCCCAAGTTAAGTAATCCAATATGACACCCAAAGGATAGCCTGCTATCAGTTCCTTTTCTATATCAATTCCATATTTAGCAAACACCTTCTTGTGATAATCCCAATAAACCGACTTTTTATTGTTGTAAAATGATAATAATTCTTTACTTTTTTCACTCAATAATATATCTCTCTTAAACTCTCTTTGTATGACAATCCGATCTTCTATAATTTCCCCTGCATAGTCCACAAAAACTTTTTCTTTAGAGATTTCTTGCACACTGCGTATGTAATTTTTCATCACATCGGCATCTGGAAACCACATATACTTAGGCTCTATTGAGCCATCATCAGATTTTATGCGGCAAAGCAACAAATATCTGTTCATACAATACCTCTCTTTTTATTTCAGTCCTTAATATGAGTATAGCATACTTTTTTAAGTATGAATGCCATACGTTGCGTTTTTTATATTGTCCCGCCCATGCAGGATAATACCTCCGCAAATCCCTGTACCTTGGACAGTCTGCTCTGTAAAGAAAAAGCTGTACGGTTCAGATTCATCTGTTATAAAAATACTCTGTGCGTTCTCCCAGTCAAAGTGCTGGTCCAAAAATTTGCCAAGCTTCCTGCGAAGACGTTTTCTACTTACAACTTCCTTCAGATGGTGCCTGCTGCTGAATTCAATCTTCGGTTTTTTACCTGCAGGAACAGACAATAACTTCCGGCACTGCCCTCCAAGCTGAAGACTTTCCTCAATACAGGTCAAGAAACTTTCATAGGACAGACGGACACATTCCTCTTTTCCTGATAAGCGACGGCCTCCAGCATCACTTAACCAGCTAAATTTAATATCAATTACATCCAATCCGCCCGGCGTCTGACACAACCGCAGGATTGCAAATGAATGGATATCATCAACAATTACCTTCCCTTTCGCATTTAATTCTTCCAGCTTACTTCGCAGAACAAAAAATCTTTGCGAAGAACGGTATTCTCTTGAAAAAGTCTGCAGTGTAATAACTTCTTTTTCTGCTGAAATTTTAACCATGGTGCGCTGATTCATAATAGTCCTCCTTTTGAACAGGGGAGAGCTCTCAAAATTTTCTCCCCCTATTTGACTTCTGTTTGCTTGCCTCTTTTTGATTTTTCTAAGCAACGCCAGCCATACAAAAAAATTCCGCAGGCTCTAGAACTGTTAGCCCCAGTTCCCGGGCTTTTGCCAATTTACTTCCTGCCTTCTCGCCACAGACAAGGTAATCAGTCTTTCTGGAAACTGAACTGGCAGCGTAAGCGCCAAGCGATGCAATCAGTTCATTCATACCTTCCCTGGTATAAGGCTCTACCTTTCCAGTCACCACAATGGTACGCCCTACAAAGGGGTTATCCTGTCTGACTGGTGTTTCATTAACTATTTTTTTCTCTATATTGATCATTCTTTTTAACTCGTCCCAGATAAAAATGTTTTCCTCATCACGAAACCATTCATGAATATTGTTATGCAGAGTTTCGCCAAAATCCGGGAGCTGTGTAAAGTCATAGCCTTGGTATACCGCATTCTCAAAATCTTCCAGACTGCCTGAGAATACACCGCACAACGCTTTGCTGTTTGTGTTCCCAATCATGGGAATATCCATGGAAATCAGATACCGCTCGAAAGTAGTATTTCTGCTTTTTTGAATGGCGTTCCAAAGCCGCTCCCAAGATTTTTCACCAAATCCTTCCATTTGTACAAGTTCAGATTTATGTTCGTTAAGCCGATAGATGTCCATATAAGTATGTATCCATCCCCGCCCAATCAGTTTTTCCAGAGTGGCTTCGGAAAGACCTTCAATATCCATTGCCTTTTGACTGACAAAATGTACAAACTGCCGCAATCTTCGAGTTTCACAGGCAGAGTTGTCACAGTGCAGTGTCTTGACGATCCGTTCTTCTCCGTCTTCAGCTCTGCCTTTGCTTTCGTGGATACGGGTGGGATGGCCACAGCAAGGACAATCATGCGGCATAATCTTTTCCAGGGCAAAGCTGCCGCGGTCCAAATTTTCCTCAATGTGGGGAATAATCATGTTACGTTTGCTGACTAAAAGCCGATTGCCTGGCATCAACTCCAAAGCCTCAATAAAAGACAGGTTGTGCAGGCTGGCTCTGGATACCTCACATCCATCAATTTCTACGGTATCAAATACCGCCACCGGGGCCATTTCGCCAGAACGAGTTGGCGTCCATTCTATGAGCTGCAGACGGCTTTCAAACATTTCATCCTCAAACTTATAAGCCAAACCGTCCTTATAGTGATGCTCGGTACGGCCGCAGCTCTTGGAAAAAGCAATGTCATTATAAGATACCACTACACCATCAATAGGAATATCATTTGCCCTTGCGAACTGCTGAAGCTGTTCAATACCGCCCTCGATTTCATTACGAGAAAGGACTCTTTTACTTACAACAAATTTACAGATGGAAAATCCCAATGACGGGAGCTGATACAACTTCTGCGATTTTGTTGTCAGTTCCGAATATCCTTCCAATACGTTAAAAGGCATAAATGATACCTTGCGCTCTTTGCAGACTGAGGCGTCCAACAGGCGAACCGAGCCGGCGGCCAGATTACGTCCGTTTTTGTATGGCTTACCATTACTGTCCAGCAAGGCTGCTTTCAGCACTTCAAAATCACTGGGGCGGATAAAAGCCTCCCCAGTTACCACCAGCCGTTCCGGATAGGGAATTTGAGCCGGTATGCCGCCTATTCCGCAGGCATTATGTGTAATGATCTCACCTTCATCCCCATCGCCTCTGGTGGCTGCTTCTGCCAGGCAGCCATTTTCATAAGTTAATTTTACTGTCAATCCATCCAGTTTCAGCATAAGCATTACCTGATGATTTGCTTGAAATAGCATCAGCTCCTCACTGCTTTTCGTTTTATCCAGAGAAAGTAAAGGGATTTCATGCCGGGTTTTCTCTAGCTTACTTACCACAGGATAGCCCACGGTCTGAGTCGGGGAATTTGTCATGCAAATACCGGTCTGCTTTTCCATATTTGTCAATTCATCAAACAGACGGTCATAAATCTCATCAGAAACACTGGGGGCGTTCCGGTCGTAATATTCAGCCCGGTAGCGGTTCAGACACTCTGTCAATTCACTCTGCTTTTTAAAAATATCACGTTCCATCATGCCGCCTCCTCTCCAAGCACCCGAAAGGACATAATTAAGGTATCCTCCGTGCTCTTTGTATCACTGTTGTAAATGCTGCATATCCCATCCGTAAACTGCCAAAACGGAGCCTTGCTCCACCAAAGAACGGAGCCCTTGCCACCATTACATGTGCTGGTCTTACTGTCAGGTTCTTCCGGAAGAATACTGTAAAATCCCTGAGTATTTGAAACCGTGACCTCCCGCAACTGGCCCACACACTCCGGGCGGCAGTGATTGGTAATTTGGAAGCGGGTTCCTGTCTTCAATGATTTCTTTAATTGGTTCAGATTTTTAACCATACATTTTTCCTCATTTTTCTGCATACTTTCCAAAATTCAGTTTCTGAATAAGCTCCATAATTTTTACATCATCATCCCAGTTCAGCGAGATAGCTTCCCGCTGTGGTTCTGTACCGATATAAATGCATACTACGTCACCCTGGATCTGCAACAGCACATCCGACCGCCGTGCGCAGACTATTGCCAAATTTCCAAGTTGTTTCATAGTCAGTTCCCCTTTCGTTGATAATGGAAAGGACCGAACATCTCATAGATGCCCGGCCACTCCATTTTTTGTTATGCTGCCGCAGAAAGCGCTGGCATGTCAGTATTTTCTTTTGTCTCCATCAAATCTGCCAGCAGAACGTCTACCAGCAGATGCCCGCGCAGATGTCCGGTATTGATAACAACCTGATTTTCCCGCAGTTGGGCAAACTCACGCTCCCGCAGGACACGGCTGGTCTTAGCCAGTTCCCGTTCCTCATCCGTCAGGCGTTTTGAGATTTCTTTCTGCCATTTTTTCAGGAATTTCTTTGCGTCCTCAATGTCGGCCTCCTGCCGGTCATACATGGTCCGTTTTTGGCGGACAGTGCCATCGGGTTCAATTTCCAATGTGTAATAGGATTTTTGAAGGTCGGAAGTCCGGCGCAGGAACAGCACATAGCTTTCCTTTCGCTCGATTCGTTCCCAATACCGCTCACTGCCGCCTACGCAATGATGGAGATGTTCACCCTCCAGCATGATTTCCTCAATACAGGAAGGCACGACCACGGTATAATCCTCGGCGGTAAAGGCATAGATTCCCTTAATTGACTCATAAATCCGCTCGATATTCGGATATTCCTTCAGCACCTCGCCTGCACGAAGGGTCAGCTCTTTTTGGTTGCAGCGGGCCACCAGTTCGTCATGACGCTGGCGCAGCTTCCTTACCCGGTAGATGATTGCATCATTGTTATCCATGCCGAAGCGCTGTGCCATAGAGAGATAATCGGCCCAGGTGGTCAGAAGCTCTTTGCCGGACATCCTGGTTTCCCGCATCTGCCGTTTCATATAATTGTAGATTTGGACGATGCTCATTCGGTCTCGAATAAATTTCAGATCGTCAGCCTTGACTTCCTGACTGCAGAACCAGCTGATTGCATGGTCGGGCAGGGGCTTACCTGTGGCTTTTTCATACTGGAGCCACCGAAGAAATTGCTGCCCGCCTTTATTCTCACGCAGCCGCTTTAAGCCCTGAGCATCTGTTCCCAGCATTTTCGCCAGATTGCCTGTACCGTGCTTTTTGAAATTATTCTCGAAAGAATAATGGCTTGCTACACATTCCTTTACTAATAGTGGAAGTCCGGCTTTTGCCAGTTGTTCCATCTGCGGCACCTTTTCCAGTACTGCCAAATACTTTTCCGGGTCAATCTCATTAATTCCCCGGATGGTTTCCACTAGCCCCGTTCTTTTCAGTTCGTATTTATTCAGATCAGGAAGTGTCTTACCATAGACACGGCCAGCGTAGTCGCACCATCCGAAAGAAGTACCGCATACATTGGTGGCAATCCAACGGAACTCACTGTGTTTGTAATCGCCCCAGTAATAGGCCCGGAGACTGTGTCCATTCCGGTCAAAGATGGCCCTGCGCACTTCCCTGTGACTATATTCGGGATTCTTGTAGTCGCCCGCGCGGTAGCAGACGGAACCAATAAATTCCCGAATTATGAAACCGTCCTCGCACCGCTGCAGCAGATACATATATTTGTCTCCTGAATGCACAGTTCCTGCTTTGCCAACAGATTTAAACGTGATTTCATGCCGGCAGCACAGGCAGCGCCCTTTCTTATTGTGTCGGGGATTCTTGACCGGCACATCTTTTTCACAATAAGTACAGTATCCGGTTTCTGCACCTTTTCTGGTGTACTGATAGAAGATATAGTTTTCCGGAATCCCTACCTTACGTACCCAGCGCATCCAGTCTTTGGGCAAATCTGGCGTCTGGGCCAGATCCAAATCCCAAGGGTCTGTTTCCCGCTTATGGCGTCGTTTCAGTTCATCTGCGCGTACTTTGAGCTGATATTCCATCAGGCCGCTGAAACCGCCGTGCTTCACGCCCAGATAGGTTTTGATGGTAGAATAACCCTCCGGGTTAATCCACTTCTTTTCAGAGGTGCTGACATAGTCCGGCCAGTCCAGCAAATCCAGCTTGGCCGTCAGCCATTTATCACGGTTCCGGTCATAAGTCAGGAATTCGCCTGTCTGACGGCAAATGAATAACTCATAGGCTGGCAGGTTTCCTCCCAAACGCATACGGTCCGGAAAGAAAAAAGCAACCTTTAAGAAGCCACTCAGGGTCTGGCAGCGCATATAGAGTCCATACGGATAGACAGTCCGCCCATGGCTGCTCCATCCATAACTGTATGTTTCACGTTTCGGGGTGTCCTCTGCTGCCATCTTCATCATTTTGGGCGTAGCCTTTAAGGTCCGCAGCTTTCTCAATTCATGCTTTCTCAATTCAGGTTCACCTGCCTTTCTTTCAAATCTACACCATACCAGCGGTCGGGCAGCACCTTCTGTCCGTCTACCCGGGTCAAAGCTACCTGAATAATGTTTCCTGTGGCATAGTCCTCCTTTGCAAAAGCGAGAATATCATTCAGCTTGCCTGTAGCGGCCGGATCAATCCCGCGCACTACCACATAACCGTTGTGTGTCTCGCTCCTATCTTTATACACTCTGGAATTCCATTCTCGTTTTGGATGGTCTACCATGTATGCCAGGCTATGAAGGAAAAACTCCTCCATAGTCAACTGTTTAATAATGTTTAGGTGCGTGCATGCGATTTTGGAATCCCATTCATCCTCGTCTATATCGCCACCAGCCTCAACAATGTAGTATTTGGCCTGGTTCATATCCGGGTAGTATGACAGACAATCCAGAGGATTTTCCGCACAATGAAATCCATTCGCCCTGCAGTTTGCCTTGTCAGTCATATTTAAGCCCATATGAAACTGATACCCACGGCAGACCAAGCCAGGTTTAAAGCCTTTATATGCAATCAAAATCAAACCTCCTTTTGTGTTTCTATAAATCATGCTGATTTTGGCATTGCCAAATCAAGTAATGACATCTGCCCATCCGGCACATCCTTCTTTACCTCTTGCTCTGTTTTCTTTTCCGGCTCTTTCTTTTCCACAGCCTTTTTATTTTTTGCTTTAGGAGTACTGGTTTTGCCAATGTAAGGTTTAGGAACAAATTTTTCTTCTTTTTCCTTGTCCTCATCGGCGTTAGGGTTGCGGAAATATTCTTCTGCCCACTGATAACACAAATCATCTGGAATATCACCGCCATAGACTCCATAGGGTCCCTCCAGCTTGATTCCATTGTCTTTCATCTCCTGCTGAAGAAATTCCATAGCTTTGCGGTTAATATAATAAAAGCAATGAATCATCGTCTTATGGGGCTGCATCGTCAGCCGGGCAAAGGCGGGGTCAGAGAAGCAGAGTGTCTGAATATACTCTGACACACATTCTTTCATATTACGGCGTGTCAGTCGTTCGGTATCTCTGCTGACACGTTTGACCGATGCTTCCATAATCTCATCATCGCTCATGGCCATCAGACGGTCCAACTGTTCCTGTTCAGCCGTCTTTTTCGCTTCCTGCGTGGCGTCCCATTCAGCTTTGCGCTGAGCCTCCTCCGCTTCGTGCTCGTCTCGGCGTTTTTCTTCATCGGCCTCAGCCTGAGATTTCTTATTACCCGTATCCAGTTCTGATTTGGCACTTATTTTCGTGGAGGCATCTATCTCTCCGGAACAATCGTTTTTGGCTTCTTCCTGTTTACTGTCTGTATCGTCAATAATGCTCTGGTTGCCAGCGTGTGGAACAGGCAATTCTATTTCCTCTATCACCTGACCTCCGCTTGAGACAGGCAGACTTTCTATCTGCTCAAATGCTGGCGTCTGTCCCAAAATTCCCTCATCCTCAAATGGGGAACCTGTACCATCTGTAAATTCCATACTCATATCCGTAAACACGCTCATTTTAAATGCTCCTTTCTACAAAAAAGCATGGTAACAGGATTTATCAAATCCCATTCCACGCTTTAAACTTTTTGGTTCACAGCACGTAAAGAAACGTTCTGTAAGAATCAAAGCAGTGACAGACAATATCTGCATACACCCCTGACCATTTCTTGATATTCTGTTGCAGCTCCAGAAACGATTTTTTGTTGCCTTATTCCAGAGAGGCAGCACATGTATCAATATACTCATACAAGCTTACTCATTTATATCCGGCCTTTCCAGTATTGATTTTGCAAAAGCTGGAGAAAAACGGACAGGAGTATAGGCATCCAGCTCGCGATAGAAATAAAGCCTTTGTTCCTCGTCATAAAGTTCTACCACATCGGAAGCAGCCAGACAACGCCCCTGAAAATTCTCCGAAGGTGTATTGTACTTGGTATATATCCTGTCCAGAATCTCACCATCTGTCTGCTCCAGCGGTGCATACATGCTGCTTTCGCACACCAGGCAGTATTTTGCTGCTGGCGGTTGTTGAAATCCTGCTTTATGCATAGCCTCAAGACCCAAAAAAGCAAAGGGCACTGTTGGCTCTGTATCAAAATTCAGTTGATAAATACGGAAACACCGTTGTTGTCTCTGAGCATTCAACAACGCTTTCAACTTCTCCGGCCCATTTTGGAGATAAGAGGAATATTCATCTGCTGTAAGTCCCAGATAAGAAACAAGAGAAACATTGCTTTCAGTCAGACCATTCCAGATTCCAATACACCGGTCTAAATCCACCATATCGCATAGGCCATATAGATACCTTGCCTTGAAATTCATAGATTCCTCCATCTTACCCTGCATTTCTTGTTTCCGTAATGCAAGCTGCCAGTCATCCACACCCTTGTAATTGGGATTCCATGTCAGGCGGCGACAATTCATTCCATATTCCCGAGCAATAAGATAAATTTTAGAAGCTCCTTTGGAAATGGCTTCGTTTCTATATTTATCCATGTCATGTGCTTCCACAATCAGTTCTGTGCCATTTTGAGCCAAAAGCGCAAACAGCAGTTTTAGCTGGCTCACATTATTGGCTCCTGCAATCGCTACGAAGGAACGATTCATCAATAGGTGGGCAATATCCGCTTTCAGCAGCCCTTCTGTCACATATACAGTACGGGCAAAAGGATTTCCAACAAAATGAACCGGACTTCCAGACGTAACACCCATTCTTTTCGTAGAAGACGAAAGCCATATGTACTTGCTTCCTGTCTTTTCCGGCGGGTCATTTTTATCTTTTATCGGTACATCCAAGAGAATCTGAACACCGTGGATCAGACCGTCAATTCCCCTTGCCGTAATTAAAATCCCGGAAGTTCTTTTGGTGAATTTTACACTCCAATCTCCATTCTCTAACTGGTAAAATCCAGGAACTCCCTGCACGGTACAACCTTTTGCAAGCAGTTGTTCTGTAAGGGAACGACAAAGGAAAGCCGGTGGGGTGCTTTTATATCCCAATGAATTGATTTGCTCGTCTGTGAGTCCGCGCTTTGGAGAGCGCAGATGTTGTCTATGTTTATTTGACAGGGACAGCATTTCAAAAAGCATTGTATATGTTTGATGTATCTCCTGATTACTAGCCCTTTGCGATTGTGGAACTTCTTCCAGCTCATTCGCGATTTTCTGTTCTGTCCTGCCGGGGAGAGGACTGTTGGACCGGGGCTCCCATGTGGAATCCCCGGTTCCGCCATCCTGTTTATTCTCCGCCTCATACCCCCAGGGCGGGTCAGTCTGTAAAATATCGCATATTTCCCGGTAGGCATCGGAATTAGTCGTGTTGTTCAGCCTGGCATATAGCGCCAGCATCCCGCCATGCTCATCGCAATAATTGCACCGCCAGACATTCTTAATGTAATTTACATTCATTTTGCCTCGATGGTCATTACAAAAGGGGCAGTCCACATAAACGCTGTTTGCCTGCCTGCGCCGGA
>OAXJ01001429.1_pt1 | contig 16095 bp, 17 predicted proteins | sample 1517241 | NCBI WGS metagenome assembly OAXJ01 (sample SAMEA2580293, study PRJEB22360) | human gut metagenome | biome: human gut; feature: human-associated habitat; material: faeces | place: Denmark | collected 2008/2010 | reverse complement strand
GGCGGCTCCGTTTGGGTGGAGGAAAGCTCGGACAAGGGCACGACCATCGCGGTGGAGCTGCCGGCAGGAGGGGAAAACGATCCCTCCGGCGCGGATATCCCATAGCGCCCCTTGGCGGTTTCATGATGATCGTTTTTCAACCTCCACAATGTTATCGCAGCAGCTCTCGATCAGTTCCCTGTCGTGGGTGATCACGAGAATGGTTCTGCCGTTCCGCGCTTCGCTTTTCAGCCTTTCTGCGATCAGGCGCATATTCTGCCCGTCAAGGCCGCTGGTGGGCTCGTCAAGGATCAGTATCCCGCGGCCGGAAAAGACGGCGCAGGCGATGGCAAGGCGCTGCTTCTGCCCGCCGGACAGGGTGGACGGGTGCGCGTCCCTGTACTCGTAAAGCCCAAGCTCTTTGAGCAGGTTCCTTGCACGGCTCTTGCTTTCTTCTGTCAATCTGGTATTCAGCAGCAGCTCCTCCGCCACGCTCGCCGCAAAAAACTGCGTTGACGTGTCGTTGCCGCAGTAATAGATCTCCCTGCGCCGGACTGCCGCTCTTGCTTTTTTTCCATCTATCAGGATATGTCCCCTTGTCTGCCTTGCCAGCCCGCAGAGGATCTGCGCAAGGGTGGTTTTCCCCGCGCCGTTTTGCCCCGTTATGGCGGTCACCCTGCCTTTCGGAAAGGAGAGGGAAACATCATCGAAAATGACTTCTTTGCATATTCTTTTCGAGAGCCCTGCTGTCTTCAAGACGGCAGGGCTCTCGTCCAATACGGAGGGAGCGGGAGGGCACTTTCCCTCGTGCGGAGAACGCAGGCCCATCCCTAAGATGTCTGCTTTTGGCAGGAGGAGCAGATCCTCCGGTGTATACTCGGCCGCTATTCTGCCATCCCGCAGATATAAAAAGCGGTCTGCGATCCCCATCAGCCAGTCGATCCGATGCTCCGCGAGGAGCAGGGTAAAGCCCTGCTCCTTGAGCTGCCGAAGGGTCTGCGCAAGCTGCCGCGTCCCGGCGGCGTCGAGGTTGGACGTCGGCTCGTCGCACACAAAGACCTTTGGCTTCATGGCATATACGGACGCAATGGCCGCCCGCTGCTTTTCTCCGCTTGAGAGGACGTCAACTGCCCTGTCCCTCAAACGGGACAGCTTCAACGCCTCTATGGCGGCGTCCGTCCTCTCCCGTATCTCCCGGGTGGACAGGCCGTAATTCTCGCAGGGAAAGGCCACCTCTCCGGCAAGCTCGGAGGAAAAGAACTGGCTTTTGGGGTCCTGAAAAACGCTTCCCACCAAACGCCCGATCTCCCATGTGGAAAGCCTTGATATGTCCTTGCCGTCTATCCTCACACTTCCGCTGAAGGCTCCGGGATAATAGGACGGCGCAAGCCCGTTGACAAGCCTTGTCACGGTGGTCTTGCCGCAGCCGGAGAGCCCCGTCAGCACGACGCATTCGCCGCTTTTTACCGAAAGGGAAATGTCCTGCACGCCTCTGTCCGAGTTTTCGTATTGGAAGGAAGCGCGTGTAAGCTCGATCATGCCATGCTCCTTTCCAAAACCAAATAGGAAGCCGTGACTATCGCACATACGGCTGCCGCGATGCGATCCCGCGCCCCGAACCTTTTCTCATAATAGCTGCCGCGCACGCCCGGACGTTCCGCGCCTCTTGCAACGGCGGAAACGGAAAGCTGATCCGCAAGCTGCAATACCCGAAGAAGAAACGGAACCAGCACATACTCCATGCTCTGCACGGGATGTGCGAGCAGCTGTCCCGCCGCGGTCAGCCCCCGGTTTTTCATGGACCTGCCTACGCCTTTCAGCTCCGTCCGCATGGTGGGGAAGAAGCGAAAGACCACAAGAAGCCCGAGAATGAACGGGGTGGGCATACGGAGGCGGGATAAGAATGCGGAGAGCATCCCCGGCGGCGTGGTGATCAGATCCCATGACACCAGAAAGATCGGTGACAGATTCCAGAACATCAGAACATAAAATTCCGAAAAGACCGGCATGCGCAGCCCGTGGAAGCGGATGCCGTAGAGCAGCAGCGCCAGCAGCAGATAAAAGCAGCCATAGGACGCGGCAAGGCGGAAGTTCCGCTGTAAGACGAGATAAAGAAGCGCGCCGCCGGTCAGGATGCAGGTGAGCAGCACATTCCCGCCGATGGTCACTCCGGCAAAGACGCACAGCAGCGCCCACAGCTTGACCGGCACCGCAAAGGATGCGTCCGCTCTCATAGGACGCCGGCCTTCCGAAAATGCCTGCGGATCAGCCGACTGCCCACCATGCAGCCTAAAAAGCCCATCAGCGTCGTGAACAGCAGAATAAAGGTCAGCCAGCCGGGAGAGGTGTAGTAACGCACATAGGAATCGATGTAGCTCTGCTCCATGCCGCTTGCCAGCGCAAAATCGTAGTAGGTGTCCCAGAAGAACCAGATGGGCAGCAGATTGACCCCGTTGTATAAAAGGCTCGCCACCGTCCAGGCGGCGGTCAGCCGTTTCAGTTTTTGGCAGGAGCCTTCCTTCCAGAGAATCGCCTCGCAGAGGATCCCCACGAGAACATAATAAGGAAGCAAGAACCAGTTTCCCATCAGCAGGAAAATCACGCCGAGGATCGTCATATAGATCAGCGTCACAAACCGCTTGCCGATCCGGCTGACCATGAGCATATAGACCGGCGCGCAGAGGAACATGGTGATCCCCACCGACAGCACCATGCTGACAAAGTCGTTGGCCATGCAGACCATATTGACGACGAGCTGGATCACGATCAGCACTGCGCAGAGCAATACCGTTGTAATAACATCCTTGACCGTCCACTTTTTCTTTTTGTCCATAAATCCATTCCTCCGTTTTCTGTTGATTTATACTACTGTTAAGAATCCGAGCATCCACGCAGCTATAATTTGCAATGCAAATAAAACAATCGTAAGGACCGATGCTCTGGTTTTTCTCTTTACGGCATGGCTGATCCCCGTGAAAAAACCCGAAGATGGCCGCTGCAATTCCGAAATCACGACACACGCGCCTGGAACCGTTTTGCCAATATTTTTTTCGGAAACAGTGTTTGCGCCTGCCTCATATGCGTCCGGTGTACCGGATGCATATGCAGCGGGAGCGAGGAACGCGATCATAGTCAGCGCCGCAAGAAAGCATTGGAGGGTCTTGTATCTCATCCGTCTTTCCATAGGGTCATGACTCTATCGTCAGTCTAAAATCACAGCAGTCTCCGCCCTGTCCGAGCGTCTTTGTCCGTCCCCATTTGAGCTTTGGATGCATATGCCCGTAGACCTCGTCATCCGCGCGGCAAAAGCCGGCCACAATCTCCGGGCAGCCGTATTTCACACAGGTGTCCTGATAGGGGCAGGCCAGCATGTCGAAGCACATTTCCTCTTGCTCTGTTCGTATCCAATCAGCCCGAAAACCGCAGTCCTCTCCAAAGGAGCTTTTTGTCATTTTTGCAAAGAACCTCGGCACCAGCTTATACAGACCCGGTATCTTCATTGCCCCTTGGATTTTTGCACCAACGCCCGCTGCCCGCTTTTCATAATATCTATTCAGAAAAGCCGCCGCTTCCTCACGGGAGATCCCATTTCCCGTCATGGCGTCAAAGGCGGCGATGGCAGGATAGATGCGTTTCCTCGTATGCATATACATCTTTTTCGGCTCGTCGGCGTTTTCATCTACGATTTCCGCATAACGTCTCCATGCATCTTCTATGATCGCGCCTGTCTTTTCCACGCCATACTTTTTTTCCATTGCAGATACCGCTCCGGTCAAGTATCTTTTGTCTAGCCTTCTATCCATGTGCTTTCCCGCCTTTCAGCGTCCAGCCGATCGCCTGGCTGCGCATTCCCACAAAGCGCCTGTACAGGCCGTCTTCGCGCATCAGCTCCTCATGGTTTCCGCGTTGAACGATCCTGCCGTTTTCCAGCACGATGATTTGATCTGCCGTGCGCACGGTGGACAGACGGTGGGCGATCATCAGGATCGTTTTGCCTTTTGTCAGCTCCCGGATGGCCTTTTGCAGCTCCTGCTCGTTTTCGGGATCCACGCTGGCTGTAGCTTCATCCAAAATGACGATGGGTGCGTCCTTCAGAATTGCCCTTGCAATGGAGATCCGCTGCTTTTCTCCGCCGGAGAGGCTGGAGCCTCCTTCGCCGATCGTTGTCTGATAACCGTCGGGCAGCGTCATGATAAAGTCATGGCAGCAGGCTTTCTTTGCGACTGCTATGATTTCATCCTCGCTTGCGTCCGGTCTGCCAAACCGGATATTGTTCTCGACGGTGTCCTCAAAGAGATACACATTCTGAAATACGATGGCGAAATTCTTGAGAAGGCTGCCGCTGGTATATTCCCGCACATCCCGGCCGCCGAGCGTGATCTGTCCTTCCTTCACATCCCAGAAACGGGCGATCAGACCGACCAGCGTGGTTTTTCCGGAGCCGGAGGGACCAACGATGGCGCAGGAGCTTCCCTGGGGTACGCTTAAGCTGATTTGATGCAATACCTCCTTTTCCCCGTATCCAAAGGACATATTCTTCACTTCGATATTGAAATTTTCCGGCACAAGATCAGCCCCGTTTTCGTCCAGGGATGGAATGTCCATGATGTTATCCAGTCGGTCCAGGGAAGCCTCCACCGCGCGGGCAACGGAGGACATACTGCCCGCTACCTCCACGGCGGCATAGATCATGAAGCTGGACACGAGAAGCAGCAGGCACTTCTCCGGCGTGATGCTTCCTCCTGCCAAAAGATAGGGCGCAAAAACCAGAATAGCCGCCCGTGCGAGCTTGAACACCGTCTGATAGAGCGCCGTCATTTTGGAAAACGCCTTTTCAAGCACGATATTTGCCTCTTTGCTTTCCTCGATTGCGGTGTCAACTGCTTTTCCGGTGCGCTCCGCCAGCCCAAACGCCTTGACTACGCCCATGCCCTGCACATATTCCAAAACGGCAGTGACCAGGCCAGCCTGGGCTGCCTGACGGCGGGGCGCGTGTTTCCTGCCGACCTTGCCGATAAGCGAATAAACAATGAGCGCCACAGCAAGTCCGGCCAAGGAGATCAGCCCGATCCGCCACTCATAGATCATAAGCCAAACGCCAATCACGATGGCGTGGATAAACCCGCCCGCCACATTTTCCATAATGGTAACGGACTGCTGCTCCAGATCGCCAAGTGTGGTCGTCACCGCCGCAGTGATATCCCCAAGCCTGTTTTCATTGAAATAGCCCATAGGCGCCCTTTTCAGGCGTTCGCCGATCTCCATGCGCTTTTCCGACCCGAACGCGAAGCTGCCAAGAGTTCTGGCATTGGCAGAAAGATCGACAAACACAATTCGCCCTGCAATGGAAACGATCATGATGCCAAGCGAGATCCAGATCGTGCTTTCAGGCATAACATCGCCGGAAAGCTGCTTCAGGATTCCTGTGAGCACCGTCAGAATGGCCATGATCGGGATCATCTCAAAGAATGAGCTGACAAGGTATGCAAGAAAAGAGCGGATAAGACGCTTTTTCTGTAAGCCCGAGAACAACAAAAGCCTTTGAAACAGCCTTATCATCACGCCACCTCCTCTGCGGTATCTCTGCCCTGCATATGAGCTTTCCACAATTCCTTGTATAGATTGCTTGTTTCAAGAAGCTCCTCATGGGTTCCTTCCGCAGCGACATTTCCTTTCTCCACGACAAGGATCTTGTCTGCTTTTGTAATGGTAGACAGCCGATGCGCAATGACGATCAAAGTTTTTCCTGCTACAAGCCCTGCGATGGATGCTTGAATAACGGCCTCATTTTCAGGGTCGGTAAATGCCGTGGCTTCATCCAGCACCACGATCGGGCTGTTCTTCAGGATTGCCCTTGCAATGGCGATACGCTGCCTTTCTCCGCCGGAGAGGTGGCTTCCCGCATCGCCCGCCAGCGTATCATAGCCCTCCGGCAGAGCGGCGATAAAATCGTGACAGCTCGCTTTTTTTGCCGCTGCCTCGATCTCTGCGTCTGTGGCCTCCGGTTTTCCAATCCGAATGTTTTCCCGGATAGACAGATGGAACAGGAAGTTATCCTGTGATACATATGAGACAAGCTCCATTATCTGAGGGAGAGGAATGTTCCGCACGTCCACGCCGCCAATACGGACGCAGCCGCTCTCCGCCTCCCAGAAGGAGGCGATGAGCCGCGCAATGGTAGATTTACCGGAGCCGGAGGGACCCACAATGGCCGTCATACCGTTTTTTGCGCAGTCAAAGGAAATTCCATGCAAGACCTCCGTCTCTTTGTACCGGAAGGTAACATGATCGAAGGATACGTCGGCGTCCGCAAGGACAGCTCTCTCGGTCGGCCGCACAAGCTCCGGCTCATCCAGAAGATTCCCTACCTCTTTTACGGTGGAATCCACCACGGCCAGGCTGTCGGTGTACTGCAATGCCTGAATCAGTGGTTTTACGAGTCCGAGGGCGAGAATGATGCAGGTGATCAGCGTACCCGCCTCGACCCTTCCGTTTATAAAGAGCCAGCTCCCCAAGGGCAGCACGCCCACAAGCGTTGCCGTCAGGATGGAAAGCCCCATCACATAGTAGCCGTTGGTCTGCTTGAACCAGGTCACTTTGGCTGTCTCGTTTTCCGCCACGGCGTCGGCGTATTTTTTATATGAGCGTTCACCCTGATTGAACGTCTTCACCACTTCGATGCCGCCGATGTATTCCACCGTTGCGGCATCCATGTTTTTCCCTGCGGCAAGTACTCTGGCATATCTCTTCTCGTAATCCTTCATCATTCCCATATAGCAGAAGGTACCCACCGGAATCGTCACAAGAGAGATCAGCGCGAGTCTCCAATCAAGGCTGAAGAGGTAAACCAGCATTAGAACCGGGATCAGGATGTTGGCAGTGAGCTCCGGTACCATATGCGCCAGCGGAAGCTCCAGCTTTTCCACGGTGTCCACAATGACCGTTTTGAATTTCCCGGACGGCGTATCAAGGATCGTTCCCATGGGGACACGGGAGAGCTTCTCTGTTATCGCCATGCGGATATTCCGCAGAATGATAAAGGCAGACTCATGGCTCTTCATTGTAGAAAACGTTCCGAACCACACCTGCCCGAGATAGCCCGCAAACGCAATCAATGCCAGAAACGCCAACCTGCTGAAAGCATAGTCTTCGTGGCAGATCATAATGATCCCGCGGGACACCGCGATATAGGGGATCATGCCGCAAAGCGCCCCCAAAACCGCAAGTACAACAGAGCCGATCAGTTTCCCTTTACACGGCTTCGCAAAATCCATCAGAATCGTCATCGCCGAGTTTTCTTTTCCCGTCATCATTCCTCACCTCGCAAAAGTCTTACAATCTTTTCTTTCTGCCCACCGGAAAGGTCCTCCACGATTTCTCCGTCCCGGATGAACAGTATTCTTGTGCAGATCCGCATCATGAACTCAATATCATGTGTGATGATCAAAAGCACCTTGCCTTGCGTCGCAAGGCTTCGTGTCAAGGTGCCGACCTCTTCCATGCTTTTCCGATCCAGTCCGCTGGTAGGCTCATCGAACACCAGCAGCTCCTTGCCGCAGATATCGCTCACCACAACCGCAAGGCGCTGCATCTGCCCGCCGGAAAGAGACAAGGGATGCCGTTCCTTATACGCCAGCAGATCCACCTTTTCTAATGTGCGGTCAATCTCGTCTTTGTTCGGGGCCTTTATGCCAAGCGCGCATTCCGCCGCCACGCTGTCGGTAAAGAGCTGGTGCCCCACATCCTGCATGACCATGTATGCCTTTTTCCGTCTCAACCGCCGGCTCATCGGTTTTCCGGCCCACAAAACAGTACCGGAGCCGTTCTTTTGCAATCCGCAGAGCATTCTGGCGAGGGTCGATTTCCCGGCGCCGTTGGCGCCCGCAATGGCGATGATCTCTCCGCGGCTTGCCTGAAAAGAGATATCATTCAATACATTCCGGCCGCCGAGACGGACGCTGATTTTCTGAGCGGAAAGCAATCCATCGGCAGCGATCGTTTTCACACCGCCCGATTCGGATACCGACAGATCCCTGACACGCAGTCCCATTCTGCGAATATCTGCTTCAGGCAGCGCCTTGAACGCTGAATCCTCCATGTCCGACGCGATCCGGCCATCCTGCATATAAACGACGCGATCCACAATGTCCATCAGATACCAGATGCGGTGCTCTGCGATCAGAATGGTCTTTCCTGATATTTTCGCCCGTCGGAGCAAATCAGCCAATTCTCTGATGGCCTTCATGTCGAGATTCGATGATGGCTCGTCAAACACAAGGACATCGGGAGCCGAAGCATACACGCTGGAAAACGCGATCTTCTGCTTCTCGCCGCCGGACAGTTCGAAGATATTTCGACCCCGGAGCCCGCTAAGATGCAGCTCCTCCGTAAGCTCATCCAATCGGGAGCGCAGAGCCTCTCGCGGAATGCCCCGATTTTCAAGCCCAAACACGATCTCGCTGTCCGTATCCGTATTGAAAAACTGCGTTCGAGGATTCTGAAAAACCGTCCCTACCGCATCCGATAGCGCAGCAATCTCTGTCTCCCGGGTATCCATACCGTTTACGTTCACCTGCCCCGAAAGATCGCCGTGGAAGAAATGGGGAATCAGTCCGTTTGCGAGCCGTGTAACTGTTGTTTTTCCACATCCGGATGGTCCGCAAAGCAGCACGCATTCGCCGGACCGGACAATAAGGTTCAAATCAAGGACTCCGCCGTTCCCGCCTTCAGCGTATGTAAAAGAGACATTTTGAAACGATATCATAATCAAAACACCCCTTTCATGCCCGCGTAGACCATGCCGGCAGCGAGCGCGGCGTAAGCAATTACCACCAGCAAATCAGCAAACGAAAACGCGATTTCCTCTATGCAGCTTCTTTCACCAGTGTGCTCAATGCCTCTTGTAATCGCTGCCTGCGTGATCTCGTCCGAAATTCTGGAAGCAGAAACAAGCAGGGGAACATAGACATGCTCCATCGTCTGTATAGGATGGCTGATCAGCCCAGCCGCGGACGCTGATATCCCTCGCAGCGCCATGGCATCCCGTATGGAGGCCCACTCTTCTCTCATGGTCGGGAAATAACGGAGGGTAACGGCAAGAGCGATCGTGAGCCCCTTCGACAATCGGAGCTTTGTGATCGCCGCAAGAAATTTACTTACGCTTGTCGTTGCAATCAGAAAGCTGCCCAGCATAAAACAGGGAAGAAGCTTGCGGATATACACTGCAAACATATAGACGATCCCGCCGAAAGTCACGGGCAGCCTCGGTACGATAAAAAGCTGGATCAGCAGAAGCGTGAGAAAAAAAGCTGCGTATTTCAGCATTCTTTTCAGATTGCCGGAAATGCTCAGAAGCACAAGCGGAATCCCCGCAAGCACACACTCCACCGCGATGCTTTTATTCATAAAAACGGAAACGCTTGTGACCGCGAGGATCAGAAGCTTCGTCCGTGGGTCGAGTCTCATTTATACAACCCCTGCTTTTTCAAAGTGTTTTTTCATAAGCTTCTTTCCAATCAGTCCGCCGATGATCGCGCAGACGATCGTCCCGATAATCATTGCGGGGATCGCCCACCAGGCAGCCCCAATCGAATGAATCACTCCTTCAAAGGAGGAGAAGTCACCTTTATTCTTCATAAAAGCATCAAACTGTGCGGGCATGACAACCATTGGAATGTATGCCCCCATCGGCGCAAGCGCCATGACGCAGTAGGCAAGCAGGTTTTTCTTAAAGGATCTGAAATCAGCGGAAGCGCAGATAAGATCCGCGATCAAGCCGAAACCCAGGAAGAATACGGACATCATCCAGAACATTCCTGTAACAAACAGCAAGATCGCCGCGATTACACCGAGAATGGAGAGAGCTCCCTTCTTCGGTATTTTTGCCACATAGAGCATGAAAACTGTCCCCGTAAAGAGCGCCACGATCATTGGCATAAACGGGAAAGTGACCGGCGTCATCTGCGCAACACCGCCAATCACAAACGCCACCACAGCATAGATGAGCGAAAAGATGCCCACCGATATAAAGTCCCTTGTTTCCAGCTTCTTCGAATCTGTTTTAAGCATAATAAACGACCTCCAATTTTATATCGTTTAGTTAGAATACGCTAACTCGCGTGTAAAAAATTAAAGTGCTTGTGTGATCGTGCATTATTCCAGTCGGAGCAAGCCTTTCCAGCCAGAGTTGAAAAACTTTGCAAGCTCCTCAATATACCGCATCGCTTCATCTTTGGGCATATCATGGGCAATCGTCTCACATACCGCCGTAAAATAGGCTCTGGTGATCATGTGGTGAAGCTGCTTTGTCATTTTCCCGGAGAGCTTTCCTCTTTTGCGGAGAAGTGCGTAGTATTCCTCTGAGCACTCTACCTCCAGTTCCACAAGCTCCTCCAAGAAATTTGCATAGCGCGTACCTTCCGCCCGGCAGAGGATCAGCTTGAAGGCATCAAAATGGGCGTACATATATTCCACAAAGACGCGCAAATACTCAGTGGACAGCTTCAGGCTGTCCTTCGTCTTTTCCTCGGAGACAAGATCGAAATGGGCGGCCTGTGCGGCTTTGAACTGCTCCAACAGTCCCTTTGCTGCCTCGCCCACAAGATCTTCAAAAAGCGCAGCCTTATCCGGGTAATAGCCGTAGAAGGCGCCTTTCGTGAAGCCCGCCTCTGCGACGATTTTATTCAGAGATGCGTCCTTGAATCCTTTTTCCAGGAATTCTTTTTTCCCAACTTCGAGGATCTTCATTTGAGTCTCTGTACGTTCCATTGATGCCTCCTGATATACCGGTAGTATATACTACTGGTATATTATAACCGAGCAGATCGAGTTTGTCAATGAGGTTTGTGATTTTTCTGTTTGCCCAGTTCAATGCAGAGACTCTCTGTTTGCCTGTCCTGGATGCCTGCGCATATTCTTTTCAATACTCCAAGCATCGCCATACAGCGCAAGGCAGGAACACCGCAAGTGGTGTCCCTGCCTTTTCGGATAGGCTGTTTGGCAAACGCAAACCGCGCAAGCTGTCGCTAAAGTTATCGTCAGCGGCGGGCATCATTTCTCACTCCGCCAATGCCTTATAGAGCATGGCGCCCGCCGCGAAGCTCAGAAAATACGGCAGCGCCGCAAGAATCGTCAGCACCGCGCCGACAGGCTCCACCACGCCGGAGAGCACGCCGCCGAAAAATGCCCTGCCCTTGCTCTCGCCCTCCGCCCGGAGCGGCATGGAGATGATCGCCCCCTCGGGGAAGTTCTGAATGGCGATGCCAAGGGACAGGACAAGCGCGCTTACCGTTTTCGTAAGGCGCAATCGTCATCTCGTAATCGTGCCATTTGTCCCAGCCGCCTTTCGCCCGCGCAAATGCCCGGTCCATGTTCAAGCTCTGAGTTCCTTTCTGCTCTGTATTTCAGTTAGCCATTTCTAACCTCTTGACAGAAGAAAAGGCAGGCCGCCTGTGTGCAGCCTGCCTTGGCTTCAGTCGCATATCAACCCCGGTTATCACAACGCCGTTGTCAGCGCAGGGGCCGGCAGCGGTTACTCAAGCAACTGATATGTACTGCTTCCGGCCATCATCCCTCGGGCCGATCCGATGTGCGGCTCTTTTGCTCTTGCTGTTCCAGCGTGTCCAGCAGCTGGCTTATGCTCTTTTTCCCGAACAGTACCTTTTCGCCGTTCAGCACGAGACAGGGCACGCTCATGACATTATACGTTTCCTTCAAGGCGGGGAAGTGATTCAGATCGTATGCCTCTGCCCTGACATTAGGGTTGAGGGCGGCTATGTGCTGGGCTGCAATCACCAGCTCCGGGCACATGGTGCAGGACAGCGAAACGAATATCTGCATATCTGTAGGTGCATCAAGAGCCTTTATTCGGCCCATAGTTTCCCCGTCAAGAGCCTGTCCCGGTCCGGCCACGTTGTAAAGCCCCATGATAAAAGAAGTAAATTCGTGTCCGCCCGGTACCCCGTGGAAAGCGAGACCGGAGTCGCTGCCGTCAGAGCGCAACACACGCACCAGCGGTATATGCTCAGCGCCTTCGGTAGATTTTCTTACTGTGAGTTTGGGTGTGAGTCGTGCAAGCTCCTCCATATAGGAGCGGAGTTCCTCTGAAACAGCCTTTTCGTCAAGGCAAAGCTCCAGTATCAGGGGCTCCTGCATTCTTTCAAATACTGCCTCAAGCTGCTGCATTACCTGCTGCGGGAATATCCCCTCGGGCTGAGCCTCGCCGCCGGACGCCGCCTTCGTTTCTTTTATCTCAGGCTTTCGGGGGCGAAGACCAGTTTTTTCCTGCATGGCTGCGGCATACTTTTCCAGCGCAGTCGCAGCCTTTGCACCATCGCCCACGGCGGTGACCACCTGCCGCAGCTCCTTCACGCACACGTCGCCCGCGGCGTATACGCCCTCAAGGCTCGTCCGCTGCGAGCCGTCCGTAACGATATAGCCTCTCGGGTCAGTCTCAATCTTGTCCCGGATCAAGGCCGTTTCCGGCTCGTAGCCTGCAAACACAAACACGCCGAAGGTATCCCCATGCGGTGCGAAAACCGTTTCCTCTCCGGTTCTCAAATCTCTGTATCGCAGGCTCCGTAGAGCCGTATCGCCCGTGGCCTCCACCACTGCGGTATGGGTGAGGACAGTGATCTTCGGATGCTCTTTAGCGGCGCGCGACACAGCCTCGGCGCAGGTGAAGTCCTCCTCGCGAATCAGTATGGTGACGTGCTTTGCGTAGCGTGTCAGGAAAACGCTCTCCTCCGCCGCGGCAAAGCCGCCGCCTATGACAAAAACCTCCTTGCCGGTAAAAAACTCGCCGTCGCAGGTGGCGCAGTAGGCTACGCCCCGTCCACGGAACTCCGCCTCGCCGGGAAAGCCTATCATACGCGGATGGGCGCCCGTGGCCAGAAGCACGCCAAAGCAGCGGTATTCTCCGCGCCCGGTCTTCACGGTCTTGACGTCTCCGTCCAGTTCAAAAGCCGTGACCTCGGCCAGCAGGAACTCTGCACCGAAGCCCTCTGCCTGCTGCCGCATTGTGTCCGTCAATTCTCTGCCGCTGGTTTTTGCTACGCCGGGATAGTTCACGATCTCATTCGTGATAGTGATCTGGCCGCCGAAATGCTCCTTCTCTACCACCAACACGCGATAGCGTGCCCTGGCAAGATAAATGGCCGCCGTAAGCCCGGCCGGCCCTCCACCTATCACGATTACATCATAGAGCTGTTCCATCTCCATTACAGCATCCCCACAAGGTCAAGGCTGGGCTTGAGGGTCTCGGCTCCGGGCTGCCACTTGGCGGGGCAGACCTGGTCGCCGTGCTCCGCCACAAACTGGCTGGCCAGAAGCCTGCGGAGAAGCTCGTCGGCATTGCGGCCCACGTTTCCTGCGTTGACTTCGTATACTACGATCTTGCCCTCCGGGTTCACAATGAAGCTTCCGCGCTCTGCAAGGCCGTTTTCCTCGATATACACCTCAAAGTCGCGGCTCAGCGCATGTGTAGGGTCGGCCAGCATGGGATAAGTGATCTTGCTGATGCGCTCAGAGTGGTCATGCCACGCCTTATGCACGAAATGTGTGTCGGTGGATACGGAATAAACCTCGCAGCCGGCCGCCTTAAACTCAGCGTATTTGTTCTGCAAATCCTCAAGCTCGGTGGGGCAGACAAAGGTAAAGTCTGCGGGGTAGAAGAAGAACAGGCTCCATTTGCCCAGCACATCCTGCTTGGTCACGGTCCGAAACTCTCCGTTCTGATATGCCTGTGCGGAAAAATCGCTGATTTCTTTGTTAATAAGTGACATGGTTCAATCTCCTTTTCTTTTTAATTGGTTTAATTGGTTTGATTGACGAATCGGGGGACGGCGTCATTCCATTGTCATGGAGGGCGCGGTGTAGACCCGTGCCCTCAGCTCGCTGTTGAGCATATACAGCCCCTTGCTGTCTCCGCCGAACAGCTCCATCTTGGTGATAAGGTCGGCGGCATTCTTCTCTTCCTCGCCCTGTTCCTTAATGAACCAGTCCAGCATCTGCATGGTGCGGAAGTCCCTGACATCGTATGCGGCGGCGTAGATGGCATCGATGCCGGCGGTGATGAGCCTCTCATGCGCCAGCGCCTTTTTCAGAGGGGTCATGTGATCGTCTCGTTCCCACTCCGGCTTTGCGATGGCCTCAAAGGTGACGCCCTCGCCGTTGTTCTGCAAATACTGATAGAACAGCATGGCGTGATCCCGTTCCTCCTGCGCCTGCACCCGATACCAGTTCTCAAAGCCGTCTAAGCCCACGGAGGCGTAGTAATTTGCAAAATCCAGATACAGATAGGCGGAGTAGAACTCCTTGTTGATCTGCTCGTTGAGCAGCTTCGATACGTTTGCGTTCATTGGGTGCCTCCTTCAGCGTTGTTTTCTTCCTGTTCCCTGCAATCGGGACAGATATACCGGATTTTAAGATCATACGAGAGGATATCGCATCCCAGCGCGTACTCGATCCGACTCTGTATATCCGGCAGGTGAACGTCCGCGATTTTCCCGCACCGGCTGCAAATCAAGTGATCGTGCCGTTCCGTTCGGTCGTACCGGTCCGGCGAACCCGACTCGGTGATGCGGCGCAGCAGACCCTCCTCCGTCAAGGTGTTCAGATGCTTATACACGGTGCCAATGGCGATGCTGGGATGCTCCTTTTTCATCTCCATGAACACCTGTTCCGCCGTGAGGTGCCGCTGAAGCTCCGTTACGACAGCCAATATTTCCTCTGCGTATTTCGGCATACTGCCGCCCCCTAAATACAAGAATAAGTCTTATTCTTACATCTTTATTATATCCATATTCTTCTTTTTGTCAACTGCAATTGAAGATTTTTCACTTTTTTGCAAATATCTGTTGACATTTCCAACTGTGCCTGTTATAGTCACAGTATAGACTGTATCAACAGTGAGCACAGTTACATTGGAGGTGTATTCATGCGTCAGATATTACTTTTTGCGGCACTTGCCGCCTCGCTTGCGCTGCTGAGCGGCTTCGCGCTGTCCAGAGCAAAAGAAGACAAGGCGGAGGACATGACAGACAAGGCAGCGTATCAGAAGATCAGCGCCGAGGAAGCCTATGAGATGATGGCCTCGCAGGAGGTCGTGGTGGTGGACGTCCGCACCCGGGAGGAATACGACGGCGGGCATATTGAAAACGCCGTCCTTGTGCCTAACGAGAGCATCGGGAGTGAAATGCCCGAGGCGCTGCCCGACAAGGAAGCCACGCTGTTGGTCTACTGCCGCAGCGGCCGCCGCAGCAAAGATGCCGCTCAAAAGCTGCTGGCACTGGGGTATCAGAGCGTCTACGACTTTGGCGGCGTCATCGACTGGCCCTACGAGCTTGTGAAGGAGAGATAAAGGGTGGACAGTTCCTTTAATCTGGCCGTCCACGCGCTGGTCTGCCTGAGCCACAGCGGGCGATCACTCAGCAGCGAGGCGCTGGCGGAGAACATCTGCACCAACCCCACCCGCGTTCGCCGGGTGCTGGCGGGGCTGAAAAAGGCGGGGATGGTGGAGACCCGGGAGGGCTTGGACGGCGGCTACCGTCTGACGGCAGACCCGGCGACCGCAATGGGCGAGCCTTACCCTACGGCAGGTGGCGGAGGCGGTGAATACCCGCTTTGTGGACTGCGCGTGGCACAGCGGCGACATTGACCGGGACTGCGCCATCTGCTCCGGCATGGCGGGCGTGATGGACACGCTGTACCGGAACATGAACGAGGAATGCGCCGCCTACCTCTCGCACATTACGATCACAGATATTGAAACACAGCTTTTTACACAGAAATAGGAGGATATACGACGCTTCCCATTGCGGCCAACCGCTTTGAAAGTGAACGGCCTGCGGGATCTGCTCCTTCCCCAGCAGCAGCTTGCCCAGCGCGTATGCGGAGCAAGGATTACCGGCCTCTGCCGATTTTTGAAACCACTCTGCCGCCGCTTTTCGGTCAATCGATATGCCAAGCCCGTCCTGAGATGCCTTTCCCAGCTGGTGTGCCGCGAAGGACTTCCGGTTCAGCTCATCTCGCAGCCGTCTTTGCAGCGGGCGGAACATCCTTCCGCCGAAGTCAGCGAGGATGCGGCAGCCGCCACCCCCACCGCCGGCAGGCTCTCAT
>OAXJ01001392.1_pt1 | contig 16472 bp, 16 predicted proteins | sample 1517241 | NCBI WGS metagenome assembly OAXJ01 (sample SAMEA2580293, study PRJEB22360) | human gut metagenome | biome: human gut; feature: human-associated habitat; material: faeces | place: Denmark | collected 2008/2010 | reverse complement strand
GATAGCTGTACAATACCTTATACTGGAAGATAAAATGCCATCGGGCGAGGCGCAAAAAATTCTTGATGCGTTCTGGGCAAAATTAGATTAGCGGAGCTTTTGTAAATGCCGGAAAACAAGCATCCTGAAAATAAATTACCTGAAAATAAATTACAGATTAGAGCAAAACTCCTCTCTGCCATAATAAACATGCAAAACAACTCTCAAGACAGAGCTTATATAAAAAAGACTCTTGAGGAATTGAACGCAATTGTGGACAAAGACGCTGTTCTTGATATTTTGAACAGAGAGTTTTTAAAAGAAAACTCTCAAATGCGTGATTATACTATCACATTTTTAATTTCAGAGCTCACAGATCCCCAAAAAGCCGAGGCTGTGATGTTTGAAACTCTGGCTAATCCCAAAATCAAAGATTCTGTAAAAGCAAAAGCAGTAAGCTTTTTAAGAGAAGCCGGAAAACATGTTAACTATGAACAGTACATTAATTATTTTGAAAACCCTGATGAAATAATTGACGCAGACACTGTTAAACTGTTGGAAAACGCCAGGGTCAACCCGGAGTCACAGATTGACTTTCTTGACTTTTTAGAGGCGCTCCCGCAGGCGGAAAAAGAAATGCTTGTTGAGTCTTTGACACAGGATTATGACGGCGATAATCTGGCTAATATTTTAATACCCATAATCTATGCAAACCCTTACGGTGATATCTCCCAAATTGCAATTTCCGCTATCGGCGAGAGCAAATCTATGCTTGCGTATCCTGTTTTGAAATGGCTGGAAGAAAACACGGACGATTTGAAGGTAAAAGCAAACGTCCAAAAAAGCCTCTCTCTTTTAAAACTCTCCGGTATAAAAGAGGATATAACAAAAGAGTATTATAAAAGGCTGCTCTCAGGCTCTCCTGTTTACAAGTGTTTTGTCAATTTCCCTGACGGGCACGGAAACATCGGCCTGATTTTTTCAAGAAAAAACGAGGCGTCTTTTATTCAAATGTTTGCCCTTGTGCTTAATGATATAGACGGTATTATCGACTGTTTCGGCTTTAACGAAATATCAGAGGGCGAATTTGACAGAATAGTAAATAAATTTTTCTCAAACGACAGGGTTGTACTTGCTGACGAAACCCTGTGCAAATACCTTATGGTCAATGCAGAGAAAATATCACGTCTCAAATTTCAGGAGATTTCATACGAATATGCAGCCTGGGTTAGTATTACAAGAGACATTGACTATGAAGATTTAAACCTGTCAGACGGGTTGAGCAAAATTGAGTTAAACGATTTTCTTTTAAAACAGCTGTATGACAAAGGCTATTTTGAAAAATGGTTCTTTTCCGTTTCTGATAACGAAAAATTTGCTGCTTTGATAGATAAAATTGCTGATGACAAAATCTGTGATATAAAACAAATTGAAACTCTGTTAAATGAAAATATGCCTCAGATTTTTGATGATGCTTTCTTAAAAATATTAAACAGAAGACTGCTTGTTTCAGCGCACTTTGCCCGTTTGAATAATGAACAAACTTTTGCTGATATGCTGTATTCTCTGATTGATGAAAGCGAATGTAAAAACTGTTTTAAAGAAGATATGCTCAAAAAGAGTATTTATGAGTATTTTCTATCGCAAAAAGACAGATATGAAAGCATCAAAAGTGCAACATCAATTTTTGCAAGAAGAGCCAACAAAGACCTGCAAGAAATTGATATAAAATATGTTGAAAACTGCATAAAAGAAATAGAAAAAAACTGGGTGTAAAATGCATAAGGTGATGGGGCTTGATGTCGGTACAAAAAGAATAGGTATAGCTTTAAGCGATTTTTTGCTGCTCACAGCCCAGCCTTGCGAGACAATATCAAGAGAACCCGAAAAAGAAGCGATTCAAAAAATTGCACAGATTTGTATCCAAAACAATGTAAACAAAATAGTTGTGGGGCTGCCCAAAAATATGAATGGCACAATAGGAGAGCAGGCGCACGATTGCGAAAATTTTTCAAATCTGTTAAAACTAAAGATGCCGGAGTGTGAGATAATCTTTGAAGATGAAAGATTAACGAGTCGTCAGGCAGAAAATATCCTTGCTTTGCAGGGCAAAAAATATACAAAAAACAAAGGCCTTGTCGACCTTAAAAGCGCATGTATTATCTTGCAGCAATATTTAGACAGAACAAACTAACACAATAATAAGGGGAAAAATTATGACAAACCATGAAGAAATGGAAGAACAATTAATTGAAACAGTTGATGAAGAAGGCAACATCATAAACTTTGAACTCATTGATATCATCGATATGGACGGACAGGAATACGGACTTTTGCTTCCTAAAGAAGAAAATGACGACCCCGAAGAAGAAAAAGAAGTCGTCTTAATGCGATTAACAAAAGAAGGTGAAGAGTATGTGTTTGAGATGATTGAAGATGATGAAGAGTTTAACAAAGTAGTAGATTACATAGACTCACTGGAAGAAACAGAAGAGGACGCTCAATAGTCATCTTAATATTTCTTCATAATGCATTCCTTATGTGGCAATTTTATATCCTGTAAATACTTTATATATATACGAGGATAAAAATTAGAGACGAGAAATCTACCACACACGAGGAATCACAAAATTTTTAAGGCCGAAAGGTCTTTTTTTTTGCCTAAATCATGAAACTGTCAGTTATCATATCAATTAGCGAGTTTTGTACTGATTGATATGCGCTTGCAGCCTGTTTGTTTTTGAATTCTTCTATACCATTATTTAACTGCTGGGATTGCTGCCCCATCATTGTTGTTCCGTCATCAGAGCTCATTTGCTCGGACATTTTCTCCATCATTTGCATTTGCATGTATTTTATTACTTCATCTGATGTGACCTGCCCGTCGCCGTTTAAATCCATTTCGCTCTTAGAACCGGATGATGAACCTCCGCCGGAGCCGCCGCCCATTGCGGTTACTCCTGTAGATGAGCTGTCATCAGAGTTGACATCAATCATGCCGTTTGAGACCATGTCATCAAAGCTTATAGCTGTAGAATCAGTTGTTACGTTTGATGTGGATTGCAGCCCCTGATATTGAAATATTGAGGCGGCATATGAGCCTATTGAACCAACTGCACTTACCATGTTTCTAACCTCTCCCATGTTTTCCATGGTTATTTTGCTATTATTTGCCATGAATTACATCATGTAAAAAGAGGATAATATGAAGTTTTGTTAAGCAAAAAATTTAAAGAAAATAAACATGCCTGCACCCGCAATCCAGCAGTAATATGCAAATATTTTCATAGAATGCTTGCCTAAAAATTGAAGAAAATATTTTATACAAAAGTATCCGGAAATAAAGGATACAACAAATCCCACCGCAAAAGCCAACCAGTTGTATTGCAAGAATTCATGAAAATCCACTTCAAGAACCGGATAGAAAATAGAAGCACCGATTATAATAGGCAGGCTCAAAAGAAAGGAATATCTAGCGCACGCTACCCTGTCCAGCCCGAGAAATATCCCTGTAGAAATTGTAGAGCCCGAACGCGAAATCCCCGGAATGGATGCAATACCCTGTGCCAGACCAATAATAATTGCGGTTTTTAAATCAACTTTGTCTGTTTTAACGGCTTTTTTTTCTGATGCCCATTCTCCAAGATAAAGAATGCAGCCTGTTATAAAAATGAATATACCTACAATATATGGCAGATTGATTAGACTTTCGGAAACAATCTTTAAAGGAAATGCAACAAGTATTGTAAACACCGTGCCAAGCAGGATAAAACCGGCAAGCTTAGCTTCGGGGTCGGAAAAATCTTTTTTTATACAAGCATTAATAAAAGCCTTTGTAATTTTTAAAATATCGTCTTTAAAGAACAAAATAACAGCAAGAAGAGTACCTACATGCAGTACAATGTCGAAAACAACTTCTTCCGAGCTGCCTGTAACAAACTCCTTGTGTGTAAAATATTTGTATAAACTGGAGGTCAAAACAAGATGCCCCGAGCTTGATACCGGTAAAAACTCTGTCAAACCTTGAATTAAACCCATTATTATTGCTTGTATAAGATTCATTTTTTTGTCCTGTCTTTAGTTGTTAGTCCCACTGTTCATAATACATTGAGCAGGAGTTTTCGTTTTCCCATACTCCTACTTTTGATACCTGAGGGAATATTTTGTTCATCTGTTCATAAATGTATTTTGCGAGTATTTCGCTGCTGGGGCTTATGTTTTTAAACTCCGGCAGTTCGTTTATGTCTTTGTGGTCGAGTGTATCGAGCACCTTTTTCAGCTCTTTTTTCAAAACCTTAAAATCCACAAGAATATTGGATTTGTCGAGGTTTTCGCCTTTTAAATACACTTCTACCTTCCAGTTATGTCCGTGCTGATTTTCGCATTCTCCTTCGTAATTTAAAAGGTGGTGTGCTGCTGAAAACGAGCTTATTACTTTTAATTCGTACATTAAATTACTCCTTTGATTCTGTCGTATAATTCTTTTGCTTCGGGCTGTTCAGGGAAAATCTCCATGATTTTTTCCAAATATTTAACGGAATTTTGAGCATCGCCGAGTTCTATGTATGACTTTGCAAGCAGCAAAAGCAGATTTATATTGTCAGGAAATTGCTCAATAAGCTTGTGGGCAAGATTTTTTGCGTTTTCGTATTCTTTAAGCTCATAAAACGTCAGAGCAAGAGCGTTCATTGTTTCAGGGTCCTGATAAAGGCTGTAGGCATCGGAGAGAAACTCTTTTGCCGCATCGAAATTGCCTTTTTGATAGTAAATAAGCCCGATATTAAACAGAATAATATGCTGTGATGGATATTTTTTCATCGCATCTAAAAACAGCTCAAGAGCAGTGTCAATTTCATTGAGCCTTAAATAGTTTATTGCCATGAAAACAGCAATATCCATATTATCCGGCGAGAGTTCATAAGCTTTTTGGTAGAAATCTTTAGCTTTTTGAAAGTCATTCATTGCGTGGTAGAAATTTGCCATTTCAAATACCACTGCAGAATCCTCCGGTGCCATTTTGTATGCTGTTTCAAACTCGTCTTTTGCATAGTCAAACAGTCTTTGAGAAAGATAAACAACACCTAAATCCTTGTGAGCATACGGATTTTTAGGGTCAAGCTGAATAACTTTTTTGAAGATTGTTTCTGCTTTATCTTTGTCATCGGTTTTCATACACAAAATTGCGTAACGATAGTAAACATCAGCTGGTATTTTGCCGAGCCTTATCAAGTTTGTGTATGTGTTTTTTGCCATTTGCAAATTGCCTGTTTTTTCATAACAATCTGCCAGCCTCTGGCCCATTGCAACAGACTTTGGATTTGTGGCGACAAGCTGTGTGAGAAGTTTAATTGCTTCGTTGTACTTACCTGTCTGCTGGTAGGCAGTTGCAAGATTGTATTGAAAATTCTGTTTTTCAGGATGAGCAATAATCAGCTTCTGGTAATAAACTATTGCATTGTGCCAGCTTTCTGCGTTGATTGAACCTACCGCTGCTGCAGACAGATAAAACTCGGATGGTTCAATTTCATAAGATTTTTTAAAGTATTCAAAAGCTTCTTTGTGCTTTTGCTGCAATTGAAGAGCAGTTGCCAGATTGTAATAGCTTGTTGCATTGGAGTTATCAAGCTCAACTGCTTTTTCAAAAGCTTCTTGTGCTTCTTTTATCATCTTAAGCGCAAGATAACATGAGCCCAGATTGTTGTACATCAATGCGTGGTCGGGTTTTAGCTTGAGGCCTTCAAGCAAGGATGCAACGGCTTTTTCGTATTCTTTTTTTGCCGTGTAGGCTGTTCCCATAATGTAGTGGATTTGATAGTCTGTGTTGTCTATCACAAGCGCTTTTGACGCAAACTCCAAAGCTGTGTCGTGGTTTTTTAGCTTTAAATGCACAATTGCAAGATTTTTGTATGCATCTTTGTAGTCTTCTCTTAAGACAATAACTTTTTCATAGGCTTTTTGCGCTTTTTCAATATCATTGAGCCCCTCGTAAATCATACCCAGATAAAACCACGATGTAGCATCATCGTCGTTTACTTCAACAACTTTTTCAAAGTTTTCTTTTGCCTCTGGATATTGGTCAAGGTTGACATTGCACAACCCGAGCGTTTTTTGAACCTCTATATCTGTGTCATTTGTTTCTTTTATATAATCTTCAAGCAGTTGTTTTGCTTCGCCAAAGTTTTTTTGTGCAACTGCTTCTCCTGCTTTATTTAAAATTTCTTCTCTATCCAAAATACCACCTCATTGTGTTACATAACCATTTTACAATAATCATAAAAAAATTGTTTTATCTTTACTTAATTCTAAAAAACATTATTATAGAATTATGAAAAGATTTTTAACCTCGGGTTTTATATTGATTTTTTGCTCCTTAATGCTGCCGGCGTTTGCTGATGACGGCGATTTCTGGGATGAACCTATGAAAATCGATTCTGACGCAAAAAACCAGCAGCGAGCTGTCACCGACCAGGAATTTGAAAAGGTGATGAAGTTTTTTGAAAAGAAAAAAAAGAAAAAAGAAGATAAGAATAAACCCAAAGGCGCTCCAATAGGCCCTCAAATGCAAGAAGGCGCTACGCCTGCGGATTCAAACTCTTTTAAAGTTACATACGAAGACTACCCCACTGTTATGATTCCGGTAACTTTGATTACCGCAGACCACAAGGAAATCCCGCCCGGATATTACAGAATACTTTCGGCCAAAAAAGAAAACGGCTATTTTTTGAATTTTTATCAAGGCTCGTCGCTGGTAGCAAAAATTTCTGCAATAGAAACAGGCGATGACCACAACCAAAAATCACTGAATTATGCAAAAGTTATACCTGTAAATGACAGTTTTATGAACGTAATCTACGGCGACATTGACTGTAATATAGAGGCGGTTGTGCGCATTAAAAATTAGTTTTTATGTGTTTTTGATTTTAATAAATTTTATTATTTATACTTTTGATGTATTTTTTTCTTCCATAAGTATAAAGGAATTTTGTCTGTAAATGCCTCATAATTGTGAATGAGAGATTGTATCGTTAACACAAATCAAGGATGATATCAGTAAATTCAGACAGCTTAAGTCTGCTTGTAAGACGTAATCTTAATACGGCAACAAGCAATATAAATACCTCATTGGAACGAATGGCCACGGGTTATAAAATTAACAGGGCCAAAGACGATGCGGCAAACATTAATATTGCCGAACATCTCAAAACTCAAATTAATAGCGCCAGGGTTCTTAAAAAAGGTTCTTCAATGGCCATCGATATGCTTTCCAATGCAGAAGGCGCTCTTATTGATATAAACAATTCTCTTTTAAGGATTAGAAATCTCACACTGCAGCAGATGAACGGCATTTATGATGATAAAGCACAAGCTGCAATGGATGCAGAGATTCAGCAGCAGATTGCGCATATTGTGCAAACCGTCAATAAAGCTGAATTTAACGGAAGAAAACTGTTTGACGGTTCTATACAGGATATGCGCATTCCTCTTTATGATACAACCTCGGGTCTTAGCGGGCTGACTTTGGATGAATTGTTTAAAAAGCCCGATTTGGTAGATGTTTTTACCGGACAAAAAAATCTTTATTTTGTGGATGCAAAAGCCGGAGAAACCTACTATGCTGACTTTGACGGAAAGTTGTTCGCCATAACATCTGCCAAGGACCAACAAGTTACATACAACTATAGTGCCGGCAAAATAGAATTTGTGGATTGTACAGGAGTAAAAGCTGTTGAGCTGGGCAGCTATGACAACTCTTATACATCTTTGGGCAATGGCGAAAAATACATGCAAATGGAGGCAAATAAAAGCTATTATATTAAGTCAAATAATAAAGTGTTTGAATTAAAAAATACCTCTACAGTCTCTCAAGTGGTGGTTTTTAAAACTGATAATGCTGGAGCATTGGATATTGTGAGCGGGGATGGTGTTCAAAAGAACTTTCTTTATGATTTAAGCACCTATACCTCTATAAATAGCGGTCAGGCTTTAGAGCTAAAAGCCGGTAGCACACAACATTATATTTTTAACAATAAGCTTTATGAAATAACCTCTACAAAAAACCAGACCTTTATATTTAACAACAAAAACGGAAACCTAAACCCTATTGCCGGAGATGACGGAGTTACCGTTAACCTTGTGGGAAATATGAAAACAGGTGTAACAACAGGTGTTGCTTCTTACATAGAGCTTAATCCTAATGAAACAAAGTATTATGAATTTGGCGGTAAAATTTATCAAATAACAAATAATGCAGCCTCAAAACAAAATTTCATTCTGGATTCAAACAATAATATCAAAGACTCAAACGGAAATATTGTCAGAACACAACTGGCAACAGATGTGCTGGCCTCATTTACTGATTATGCAAATCTGCAATCAATGACTGTCACTGCGGGCAGTGAATATTATCTAAAAAATGAGGATGGAAGCGGTATCACAAAGATTACTGCACAAGAAGACTGTGTTATTTATTTTGATAAATCGAACTCAGGGTTTGATAAATTTGTCGGTGCAAAGGTTTCTGTGACTGATATTATCGATTATGAGCAAGCTTCATTAAATGCGTCCAGCCAATTTAATATCACTGTGGAAGCAGGACAAACAAAATTTATTTCTATAAATAATGAGATTTACACTGTCAAAAACGATACTGCCTCTGATTTTACCAAAACTTTTACCTATGATGCTTCTTTAAAAACAATAGAAGAGTTTGTCGATCCTTCCATCGTGCCACAGCCAACTCCTGTAATTGGGTCATATATTGCAGATTTTTCTGCTTCTGTAGCACAGCAACCGGATGATAAACAATTTTTACAAAATTTTGCCGGTACTGCATATGTAAAAAATGGTGATGATATATTTGAGATTACCAACAACGGTTCAGCACAGGATATAGTGTTTGATATAGATGCACAAACAGGCATGCTGGTGCCTGTCAATGCTCCGGGTGTTTCTGTAAACAAAATGTCTACAGCTGTATTTAGCAGCCTTAACGGCAATAATTTTTCTTCTGTTATAAACCCCGGTGAAACACAATACATGATGTTCACAATTAATGGGGTCCAAAGAGTTTACAAAGTTACAAATAACTCTGCTGATAAACAATCTGTTATTTATGAAAAAACTAACGGAGTTTCTATCACATCAGGGGACGGGGTTGTCATTGATGAATACAGTGATATGGTGCGTTCTACGGGGATAGGTAATGATTATTTTTACCTTGATTTTTCAACAGAAACACAAAAAAATATAAACATTAACGGCCGCTTTTATGAAATAACCAATAATGACGGAAGCACTGCACTTTTTAGAATTAACGGCAACAATATTGTTCAGGTTGCAGGTTCTTCTGCGTCAATAACATCAAAACAGGAATCTACGGGGATAAACTCCTCTGCATCGCAATATGAAATTGAACTACAACCAGACGAAACAAAATATATAAAAATAGGTGATTCTGTTTATTCACTTGTTAATAATACATCTTTTAAGCAGACACAGGTTTTTAATACCAATGGCAATACTCTTGATTGTGTAAATGCTAATATTTCGCCCAGAGGATATAATTTGTCCAATACACCTATGCAGCAAATGCTGATAAAAACAGATTGGGCAATGAACAGTGTATTGAACATTAGAGCATCAATTGGTGCAGCGCATAATGTGCTTGAGGCTGCAATATCAAGAAATACAAACCTCGAAATTAATCTGACAGAAGCCCGATCAACAATAATGGATGCTGATTTTGCAGAGGAATCGGCAAATCTTGTAAGAAACCAGATTTTGCAAAATGTAAGTGTATCGCTGCTTTCTCAAGTCAGCTCTGTAAAAAGAGGTGTTGTTTTGCGTTTAATAAACGGTTAATTTATAAGGATTATTTTAAAATTTTAATTCATTGATTTCTACTTTTTTATCACTTTTAGTAATTATTAACTTTTCGTTTTCCATTGTATAACGTATCATATCAGTTTCAGGATTGACATCAAGAAAACCTAGTATTGTAGAGTTAATACTAATTGCCCAGCCATTGCCATTTCTCATCAATTTCCTGTCAATGGTCATTCTCTAATTCCAAAAACTCTTGATTCATATTATATATTTTGGACTTTAATAATAATTTTTAACAGGATTGTCAGTCCAAAAGTATTCAACAATTAAGATACAAAATTATACTAAAGATTTTACTTTTTTATCACTTTTAGTAATTATTAATTTTTCGTTTTCCATAGTATAACGAATCATGTCAGTTTCAGGATTAACATCTAAAAAACCTAGTATTGTAGAGTTAATACTAAGTACCCAGCCATTACCATTTCTCATTAATTTCCTGTCAACTGTCATCCTTTAATTCCAATAGCAGTCTTTGCAAAAATATAATATTGGCTTCTGTATTCTGTATATAGACTTACGATGTATGGTTAAAGGTCAGACTTTATTTTTTCTCCATTTATTTTGAGAATGAAATTAATGTTTAAAGTAATGGAGAAACATATTGAAAAAACTTATTTTATCTATCTTTATTGTTAATGTTCTTGTCCAGAGCGCACACGCAATAGGCATTAACACTTCCGCTTATTACGATAAAGGTGCAATTTTCTCTGGCAGCACCTTTCCACAATCCACTGCAAATGCAGTAAACCTCCCAAAACAACTAAACCTGCAAAAACTTAAAACAGGTTACGCTGCAAAAACTAATTTCTTTGGTCTTGTAGAAATTGGCGACTCTGGCATAGATAAAGCCGCCAAGCAAGCCAACATAACCCAAATACACTACGTAGACACAACCGTCAGCAAGGTATACATCCCCCTGCTGTTTATTCCAATCTACGCAAAAACGACACGAACAACAGTTTATGGAGAATAAAAAAGGAGTATTTCCAATGAAAAAATTTATTACAACAATGGCACTGCTTGCCCTCACAGCAGTGTTTAGCCAAAACACAGCTAATGCTACAGCCTTATTTTACACCAATGCAACCTATCCCCTGACCGCCACCGGTGCAAAAGCAGAAGACCTCAACTGCCTGAAAAAAGGCACCGCCTCAACAAACAACATTCTCTATTTTATAGAAACTGGAGACGCAGGCATTGAACAGGCTGCCAAAAACGGCAATATCAAAAAAATAACATACATAGATGTTAACGAAAAAACAGTTTTTATCTTCTGGCGAAAAATTACTGTCACGGTTTACGGCGAATAAACTTAGAATAAAAAAAGAGGCTGTTGAAAGCCTCTTTTTTTATGATTAAACTTCTACGTATTCTCTTAAGCGTTTGCTTCTGTTAGGGTGTCTGAGTTTTCTTAAAGCTTTTGCTTCAATCTGTCTGATACGTTCTCTGGTAACACCGAACAGCTGGCCCACTTCTTCGAGAGTTCTTTGTCTGCCGTCGTCCATACCGAAACGGAGTCTTAAAACATCTCTTTCACGAGGAGAAAGGCCGCTTAAAACTTCTGCAAGGTCTTCTCTTAAAAGTTCGTGAGCAACTGTTTTCACAGGAGCATCTGCATCTTTATCTTCGATAAAATCGCCCAGTCTTGAGTCTTCTTCCTTACCGATAGGAGTTTCCAAAGACAATGGCTCTTGAGCCACTTTGATGATTTCTCTCAATTTTGAAATAGAAATGTTCATTTCTTGAGCGAGCTCATCTTCGGTCGGTTTTCTGGAAAGCTCTTGAGCGAGTTTTCTTGTTACTTTTTTCAGTTTGTTGATAGTTTCAACCATGTGAACAGGGATACGGATAGTACGTGCCTGGTCAGCGATTGCTCTGGTGATTGCCTGACGAATCCACCATGTGGCATAAGTTGAGAATTTGTAGCCTCTTTCGTGGTCAAATTTTTCAGCTGCACGAATCAAGCCGAGGTTTCCTTCTTGAATGAGGTCCAAAAAGAGCATGCCGCGTCCAACATATTTTTTTGCAATAGAAACAACAAGTCTCAAGTTTGCTTGAACGAGTTTTCTCTTTGCAATGGCGCCGATATTTCCGCCTTGTATGATTTTTCTTGCTAAATCGATTTCTTCATCAGCTGTCAATAGTTTGATACGGCCGATTTCTCTTAAGTACATTCTAACGGGGTCATCAAGTGAAACACCTCTGGGGACTGCAATTTGCTGTTCGTCTTCTGCGTCCATATCATCAGAAGGCTGCATATAAATTTCGTCTGCTGCTGTAGAGCCTGATTTTCCGATGATTACATCTATACTGTCTGTTGTTATAGTTTCGGGTTCGCTAAATAAATCATCACCTGCTGTATCATCAGTTTGAAGTTCATCTTCATCGATTATACTAACGAGTGATTTGTCTGACATTCTTTTTCTGCTCATTAATTGTCTCCAGTTCTTAGCTTGTTTTTATTTTTTAAAAGTTCTTTTAATTGAATCTGCTGTTCAATAGCTTTTATGTCATCATCATTGACTTGCTTGTATTGAGAGCGTAAATGACTCTTCAGTTCCTTTTCTTTAAAAGATTTAATAGTCTCAATATTTTCATTAATAGCTATTTTAAAATCTTTGTCCGACAAATTTTTAAAACTGTCGGATAAATATATCAAATCTGTGATTATGTCTTTGACTTCATAGTCCTCGGCAAATTCTGTGTACAGGGTCTCGATTAATTCTTTAACATTATTTACCCGTCCGACCAATTTGTCAATTGTATCTTTTACAATTATTAACGTATCGTTTGTATATTCAACTTCCTTTAAAATGCTGTTTAATGTTTGGATATTGTAGGAACTTTCATTTATTAAATACATCGACAATAAATTTTTTTGCGCTTTTTCTGAAATATTTAAAGATTTCTTTACAATTGGTGCAAGCTGGGTTTGAGGCTTTGGTTTTTGAGAATAAGTGTTATTCAAACCCTTGCCCGATGAGTTAAGCAGCTCTTTTTGCAAAGAATTTTCAGTAATATCCAATCTAGAAGATACTATTTTTACATACTCGTCTCTAACAATGTTGTTGCCTATCTCAAGAAGATATGGAAGCACCTCTTTAACAATAGCGCTTTTTTCAACCGGTGACATACCTTTTTGATAAGCTTTTAAAACGCTTTCGATTTGAAAATCCACAAGCAGCGGCGCTTGTCTCAACACCTGGGCGTAAGCTTCTGCGCCGTTCTCTCTGATAAATTCATCAGGGTCTTTGCCTTCAGGTGGTACTACTACCCTAAGCTCGCAAGAGTATCTGTCTGTGTTTTCGGAAGTTGATGCAAAGCTTTCGTCAAACTGTTTTATGTTACCTAGCCCTGAAAACGCTTCTTTGATTACTTCTGCACCTCTTTTTGTTGCCATCTGTCCTGCTTTGTCCGTGTCAAAAGCAAGGTAAATCTTTCTGGACTGGGTGTATCTTGAGATAAGCTTTACATGGCTGTCAGTAAGCGCTGTTCCGCAAGCTCCGACGGCATTTTTTACCCCGTTAACCTGTGCAGATATTACATCAAAATATCCTTCCATAATTACAATAGAGTCTTTTTCTTTTATTGCTTCTTTTGCATGATACAGGCCGTAGAGTACATGGCTTTTGTTGTAAACAAGGGTCTCTGGGGAATTAAGGTATTTGGGGTTCTGTCCTGCTTCTATTGCACGCGCGCCGAATGCTACAATGTTTCCTTTTTCATCAAAAATAGGGATTGTGATTCTGTTGCGGAATCTGTCAATAAAACCGTTTCCATTTTCCCGCTTGATTATCAGTCCGGCTTTTTCTTGAATTTCTTCATTATGTTTTACTTTCAAAAATTTTTGTAAAGCATCATAAGCATTAGGTGCAAAGCCGAGCCTATATGTTTCTATGTTTTCGTCTGTTATCCCTCTGTTTGCAAGGTATTGATAAGCCTCGGACGTTTTATTTTCAAGAAGCGTTTTTTTATAAAACTCCGCAGCATCTTTCATGCAAGAGTATATTTGCTCTTTTATATCTTTGTTATCTTTTGATTTATCAAAGTTGTTTGGCAGCTCAATACCAAGAATTTCTGCCTGTTCTTTTACTACCTCGGCAAAGGACTGGTTGTTTATTTTCATCAAAAAGCTCAAAACATCGCCGCCTTCTCCGCAGCCAAAGCATTTGTAAATTTGTTTTGCCGGGCTTACGCTGAAAGAAGGTGTCTTTTCATTATGAAAAGGGCAGCATCCCCAGTAGTTGCCTCCGGATTTTTTGAGGATTACGTATTTTGAGACAACGTCTACGATATCCAGTCTGTCTTTTATTTGTGCTACAACATCTTGATAAGTTAAACCATTCATCTTGGTAAATATTATAGCATAAGACAATTTTATACTTAACTTTAATAAACATTATGCAAAAGTATAAATCATATTTATCAAAAAATGAATTAAACTAAAAAAAAAAAGTGCCATACATATTCGCGAAGCGGCACAAAAAGGGATAAATGCAAAAGAAACAGGAAAAAGGCGGTGAAGCTTATTGTTAAGCATTAACACCGATACACTAAATATATTAATGCAAAAAAATCTGACCACTGCCCAAAATGCAGTGTCCCAAGCATTGGAACGAATGAGTACAGGCTACAAAGTAAACAAAGCCCAAGACAATGCCGCAGGTCTGTATATTGCAACAAATATGACCTCCCAAATCCGAGGCCTAAAACAAGCCCTCAAAAATACCCAAGACGGAATCTCATATCTGAACGTCGGCCTTGGCGCATTCGAAAATATGACAACAATCTTAAATAGGTTAAGAGATCTATCAGTACAAGCCGCAAACGGAATATATGATACAGATGCAAGAAATGCAATGCAAAAAGAATCAGATGAATTGGTCAAGCAACTGGAACAAATATTAACTTCAACAAATTTTAACGGCCAAAAAATATTCAATTACCCTCCCGGCTCAAGCGCCGCAAGAGTTTCCACCTTCTCGGGGGGGCTGAACCGTTAAAAAATCTGAAAAGTGCAAGCTATCGGATAGAGAGCAATATTACAAACAAGCAGAAAAATAACACTGTACAAGCTATCGCCAGTGACGAAATAATAGAAGCGTCAATAGATGTTAAATCTAAAGAAACGCAGACAATAAACATAGATGGTGTTTTGTATTCTGTAAAAAATAATGCGGATTTTACACAAACTTTTAGTTACATAAAAAATAAGACAACCGGAGAACTAACAATAAATTCTTCTAACTTTCAAATAGTAGGAGTCTCTGACGTTGAGTATAATCTTATTGTAAATGGCAATAATAATATAATAACAACAGGAGATAAAGATGACATTGTCAAAGTTACTTCCAGCGCAAGAAGCAGCAAAGTTTATACAAATGGTGGCAATGATAAGGTTTATTGTGATGCTTATAACTTATATGCAGAATTGGGCGAAGGAGATGATTATTATGAAGGCACGTCTAAAGAAACTACAAATGAGGTTTGGGGTCAAGCAGGCAATGATACACTAGTAACTGCAGGCAATAGTGTACGAATGTATGGCGGAGACGGCAACGATAAATTTATACTTTCCGGTAATGTTAATTCGAGCAGTTATTTTTGTGGAGAACAAGGCGATGATATGTTTGATTTAACTAACGCTTCCGTTTCTTCTAGCTGTGTAATAGTTGGCGGTGAAGGTACAAATACTCTGATAGGTACAAAACCTCAAAATGTTATAGCCGCTGATGTAGTTGGAGGAACAGATCTTTCCATAAGTCTTGCTGCAAATGAGTCAAAACAAATTTTAATCAACGGTATTAAATATACTTTGAAAAATCAAAAAAACAATGAGAGCCCGCTAATTTATTCTGTTGATAAAGATGGAGTAATAAGTTTTTGGGGCACTAGCATATTAATTAAAGGAGAAAAAGATAAAGCCCATAATGTAGTGTTAAAAGGTTTCACTTTGACTTTTTACGGCGGCAATCTCGATGATAAAATTTCAATTAATGCTCATAATACAAGTGTATATGCAGGAGACGGAAATGATGAAATAATACTGAATGCATATGGTAGAAATATATGCGGAGAAGGCGGTGATGACCACATAATTTTGAATACCAGCAGTAACGCAAGGACAACTGTGATTTCTGGTGGCGAGGGCAATGATATTTTTGATATTAATAATGTCGTATATAATTTGCATGGTGATGAAGGCAATGATGTCTTTAATCTGGCTTCTACAAGTGTTTCAAACTCTGTAATTGACTGTGGGAGTGGGGACAATACAGTTAATGTTTTAAACAATAATATTTCAAATGTTAATCTGATAGGCTCTGGCGGAGTAAATACTCTTAACGGGACACTTGTTTCTTCTTTGGTTTCGGGATTTGGAGACGATGTCTCAAATGCATATGATGTAACTTTGCAGCAAGGCGAGACAAAAGAAATCACTATTAACGGCAAAAAGTATAAAGTTACCAATAATTATAATGGAACAAATGCTGTTCAATATTATTATAATCCTCTAACAGATGAAATCACTTTTTCCGGAAGCAGTCTGAATATTCAAGGACAGAAAAATACCGAGCATAATGTAATTTTAAAAATAATAAATT
>OAXJ01001390.1_pt1 | contig 16511 bp, 16 predicted proteins | sample 1517241 | NCBI WGS metagenome assembly OAXJ01 (sample SAMEA2580293, study PRJEB22360) | human gut metagenome | biome: human gut; feature: human-associated habitat; material: faeces | place: Denmark | collected 2008/2010 | reverse complement strand
TCATTATGAGTTTAAAAACGTAGACAGTAAAGCTACCCAAGATTTAAGCGCTTACGTTATAACGCAATGAAAAGGAGAGAATAGTATGCTTGAGTGGATTCAAAGTAATTTTAATGGACTTATTGTTGGTATTATTACTGGCTTTATAGTCTCTATTGTATGTTTCATGTTAAATCAGCTTGTTTGTATAGTTAAAATTAGAAATTCAAAATTCAGCGGTGAGTGGGAACAACTAATATTTAATAATAATTATTATGAAGGTAATCCTATAAAAAGAGACGTTTACAAATTGAAACATAAAAAGATCAGATATTCTGGGAACTTAGTCATCAATATAGAAGGTACTATAATTCGTATATTCCCCCAAGACCAAAAACATAGGAAATGGGACTTCATTGGTTATTTAGAAGGAGAGGTTCTGACAATATTATATCAAGCTCAAGAAGGTCAAAAAAGTCGAGGCTGTATTTATGTTAAACTTTATAATGATTTTGAATTCCGTGGTTATTATTTAGAAGAGCACAAAGATGGAACAATAGATAAGACACCTCTTATTATTAAAAAGCGGAGGGATAAGTATGGAAATTAATAAAAGATATGCTCTTTTTGACTGGGATAATACTGTAAGAAATGATTATACATTGTTTTCTTGGGTAGAGTATTTGTGTACTCATGGTATTATTGATCCCTCTTTTCAAAATGAATTAGATTTAGTCGCTCAGCAGTATAATGAAAACATAATTACACATGACCAATATGCAGAAATGGCTTGTTCAAAATATGCAAAATCATTGAAAGGAATAGATTATAATACTATTGATGATATTATTTTAGATTATATAGATTTTGATAGAAGTTACTTATTTGAGGGGGTAGATTTGATTTTTGATTTACTGTATGCAAATGGGATAGATATCATTATAATAAGTGGTGCTCCTTCTATTATTCTCGAAAAATATCGGCAAGAGTTTCATATAAAGAAAATATTCGCTTTCAAAGAGCAAATAGAAAATGGTATATTTACTGGAAATGTTGAATATAATTATGGCTTTAACAAAGAAAGAAAACTTAATGAAATTGAGGAGGAATATAGTGCATATCCTTATCTGGCATTTGGTGATTCCGAATCGGATATCCCAATGTTGAATTCTTCAGCACATGCCTTTTGTATTAATTATGCTTTGACTAATGATAGTTATATAAATATTGATTCTAAAAAATTTTCATTTGAAATAATTAAAAATATTAAGCAATTATTATGAAAGCTTTAGCATGAAAAATGCAGTAGTAACACACCCCCATTCTTACTACGTTTTTACTACTTTTGACGGCCTCAACTTGCCGCGATTTGCCGCGTTTTGCTTATTCTGTGATTGTTTTAACAATCTCAGCGGCAGCTACATACCCGGCAAATCGCGGCAAAACAGGGCAAATCTTAGCAAATCAGGAGGACTTAAAAATATGATACGAGTGCTTTTCATCTGCCACGGCAATATCTGTCGTTCTACTATGGCAGAATATGTAATGAAGGCATTAGTTAATAAATCTGGTTTATCGGATACTTTTTTCATTGACTCTGCGGCTACAAGTCGCGAGGAGATCGGTAATCCGGTTCACTACGGAACGCGTCATAAGTTAGAAGAAGTCGGAATTTATTGCGGAAATCATAAAGCGCGTCAAATGCAGAAACATGAATATGATGAATATGATTATATTATTGGTATGGATTCATGGAATATTAGAAATATAAACAGAATTATAGGTAATTCAGATCCTGAAGGGAAAGTATCGAAGCTGCTTGATTTTACAGAGGAAAAAGGAAAAGACATTGCAGATCCGTGGTATACAGGTGACTTTGATACGACTTACAGAGATGTAAAAAAGGGTTGCGAGGCTCTTTTGAATGACTGCCTCTTACGCTTTTAAAGCGTAGGAGAGCAGTTTTTTTAAATTGTGATGAAAACGTTTGTTTTGATTTTTTAATCGAATTTTTTCGGAATTTGACAATGTTTCTTCTACATAATCATCATAGCGTGAAAAGAGAGTATGATAATCGACAGATTGTTTTTGCCCCCAACGTACAAGTATCCAATTCATTGCATCGGAACTCCAGTAATCCATCGGAATTCCAGCCATTTTAAGAGCGGTAATATATTGGACGGCCTGTGTGGATAATTTTGCGATCTGCTGATTGCGGATCGTTTCTTCTTTTTGATATTTGCCCCATTTCTGAAAAACGCGTTGGGTCAGTGTTTTCTTTTGTGTTTCCTGCTTCATCAACCGAATGCTTTTATTGAGTATAGTTCTAAGCTGATTAGACATATTCCAATATGTGACAAAAGAACCTGTATTTTCTTCTTCGTTTTCCGGAGTTAATGTAAATGTTTTGAAAACGCGTTCGGTTTCGCCGAATGTTTCTTGGTTATATTTGCGGCGCTTTTCCGGATTCGATAAAACCCGGTATGCCTCAAGTATCTCCTGCATAAAAGCGGTTGTGTCAATATTTTTATGTGCATTTGCATCTGGATGATATACTTTCGCCAGTGCATTTTTAGCAGTTGTGATCTCGTCTAAAGTCGCATCTCTTGAAACACCTAAAATATCATAATAAGTATGAGACTTCATTAGTGACCTCCTTATTAATTTTCCCGTTGATTCTCCCTTGCTTAATATACTCTACGGATTGATAAAAGTCAATGAAACAGGTAAAAATGAGCAAGATTTGAGAGGCTTTTATAGGATAGTTATTTTTAGTCAGCGCAGTTATATGCTGAAATCTATCTTGAGGAAAAAGAGAGATTAAGTAATACTTTTTGCAGGATTTGCTTATATTTATAATAGATGAAATTTTGGAGAGTGGATCAAAAATGAGAAATGCAAGAACGGTAATCGCAGGTGTTTTATGTGCATTGATGATCTGTTGCATGTTGGGAAACGCATATACGGTAAAAGGCAAGGAAATGTTATTAGCGCCGGAAAATAAAGAAACAAAAGATCAAAATACAGAAAACAGCAAGATAGAAGATAACAATACAGAGAATGAAGAAGAACTAAATAAAGGCGCAAAAAAGGAGGATACAAGTATGCAAATCGGTGCTCCTTCAGCTCTTTTGATGGAAGCATCTACCGGAACGGTATTGTTTGAACAGGATGCGGATACGAAACGTCCACCTGCAAGTGTTACGAAAATTATGACAATGCTTCTTATTTTTGATGCTGTTGAAAGTAAAAAAATTTCTTTGGAAGATAAAGTTCCCGTATCGGAATTTGCAGCGTCTATGGGCGGCTCTCAGGTGTTTTTAGAGACAGGGGAAACTCAGACGGTCGATACAATGCTAAAGTGCATTTCAATCGCAAGTGCAAACGATGCTTGTGTGGCAATGGCAGAGTATATAAGCGGCAGTGAAGAGGCTTTTGTACAAGAAATGAACAAGCGGGCAAAAGCATTGGGGATGCATAATACAAATTTTGTAAATTGCAACGGTTTAGATGCACAGGGGCATGTGACGACTGCAAGAGATATTGCGCTGATGTCGCGGGAATTAATTACGAAATATCCTCAGATTCATGAGTATGCGATGACATGGATGGAAAATATTACTCATGAAACGAAGAAAGGTACTTCGGAATTTGGACTTACAAATACAAATAAACTTGTAAGGCAGTATGAATATGCTACCGGTTTGAAAACAGGGTCGACAGGAGAAGCAAAATTTTGCGTTTCGGCAACGGGAAAGAAGGATGATGTGGAGTTGATCGCGGTTGTTATGCCTGCCGATACATCGAAGGAGAGATTTGCGGATGCGGTTAAAATGATGAATTACGGTTTTGGAAAATGTCAGGTGTATTCGGACGAGAAACCGATGAAAACAAAATATGCAGTTGTAAAAAATGGAGTCGAAGAAAACATAGAAGTAGAGCGCGGAGAAAAGTTTACTTATCTAGATGTAAAAGGAAAGGATATGAAGAAAATTAAAAAAATTGAGAAAATAAATAAAAAGATATTAGCGCCGGTTCGAAAAGGAGATGTTGTAGGCTCGATCGTTTATACTCTGGATGGAAATGAAATCGGGCGCAGCGATATCATAGCAAAAAGAGGTGTACAAAAAGCAGGATTTTCGGATTATTTAATAAAGGTATCGGCAAAATTTTTGATTGGAGAAAAGAATTAATAAAAGCTGCTTTAGATCTGCGGAATAATTTCACACAAAAAGTTGTTTACGTGCTGATGTGAAGAAATACTTGAGTTTCAGAATACCGCTGTTTTATAATGAGAGAAAATGAGGAAAGTTTTTTATAGGAATATCGTTAAAGGAGTTTTATAAATGAATAATACAGCATGGTGGATAATTATTTTTATCCTTATTTTGCTCATTTTAGCGGCAGGAGAAATTTATCGGGAAACTCATACATTCCGGGTGAGAAAATATAAAGTAAAAACGAAAAAAAACATCGGCATTCAAAACTGTGTAAAAGTGATTTTTTTAAGTGACCTTCATAACTGTGTATACGGAAATAAAAACGATAAATTGTATAAGGCGATTCAGGCAGAAATGCCGGATATGATTTTAATCGGAGGGGATATGCTGGTCGCAAAAGAAGGCAGTTCCGTACAGGAAGCTCTTGAGTTTGTGAAGAAATTACCGCATATTTGTCAGGTGTATTACACAAATGGCAACCATGAACAGAGAATGAAAGAAAATACAGATATATACGGGGATACATACGAACGATACAAAGCAAAGCTGGAAAATTGTGGAGTATGCTTTTTGGAGAATAAAGCCGAAAATATAGAAAAAAACGGTATGAAGTTTAGTATCTATGGCCTGGAACTGGATTCGTCTGTGAATAGAAAATTTAAAAAAGCAGATGTTACGGAGAAAACGGTTGAAGAAAAAATCGGAAAAAAGGGAAAAGATTATTCGATATTGATGGCGCATAACCCGGCATATATGGATGCTTATAAAAAATGGGGAGCCGATTTGATCCTATCCGGACACTTGCATGGAGGATTAGTGCGGTGTCCGGGGATTGGGGCAGTTGTGACGCCGCAGGGGTTTCTCTTTCCGAAATATTCAGGGGAAATGCGCAGAGAAGGAGAACAGACGATAGTTGTAAGTAGAGGACTGGGAAGTCATACGATCAATATTCGTTTGTTTAATATGCCGGAGGTTATCGCAATCGAGGTCTGTGTCCGGTAATAAGGCGGCAAGCTGACGAAGTAAAAAATATATGATCCGGCAGGGAAAACAATGACGGGAAAACGAGGCGGAAAAACGATAAAGACGATAAAAGAAAAACATTGTCAAAAGTAAAAAGCTCCTTTATAATGTAGAGTTGGCGTTAGAAATTTCTGCGATTTTCTTTTGTTGCGGAAATGGTGAACTGGCGAAATGTTAAGCAGCTGTTTAAATGATGGAGATAATTTATGGGAATTCCGGTAAAACTTGAAGTTTTTGAAGGTCCGTTGGATCTTCTGCTTCATTTGATCGATAAAAATAAAATAGATATTTATGATATTCCAATCGTAGAAATTACGAATCAATATATGGAATATATAAGGAATATGCAAAAAGAAGATCTGAATATTATGAGTGAATTCCTTGTTATGGCAGCTACGCTTTTGGATATAAAATGTCGAATGCTGCTTCCGAAAGAGGAAACGGAAGAGGGGGAGGAAGAAGATCCGCGGCGTGAGCTTGTAGAACAGCTTTTACAGTATAAAATGTATAAGTATATGGCGTATGAGCTGAAGGACAGGCAGACGGATGCAGACATGATACTTTATAAAGATCCGACAATACCGGAAGAAGTGAAAGAATATGCAGAACCGGTTGATCTGGATGAACTTCTTGGAGATCTTACATTGAAAAAATTAAATGAGATATTTAAAGAAGTGATGAAAAGGCAGGTTGATAAGATCGATCCGGTTCGGAGCAAGTTCGGAAAAATAGAAAAAGAAGAAGTCACCGTATCAGACAAGTTTATATATATACACGAATACATGCATACACATCATAAGTTCTCCTTCCGACAGCTACTCGAGAAGCAAAAGAGCAAGATGCATATTGTAGTGACATTTCTGGCGGTTTTAGAAATGATGAAGCTGGGAGAAATTCGTGTGGAACAGGAAGAAACATGCGGCGAGATCATGATTGAAAGGGTGGAAGAGGCGTATGGAAATTGAAAAACTTCAAAGTGCGATTGAAGCAATCTTGTTTACGATGGGAGATTCTGTTGAAATAAGTAAACTTGCATTTGCAATCGGACATGATGAAGAAACGACCAAAAAACTTGTTCGGAATATGATGGAGCGTTATGAAAAAGAGGATAGAGGAATCCGTATTATTGAGTTGGAAGATTCTTTTCAGTTATGTACAAAAAAGGAAATGTACGAATATTTAATTCGTGTAGCGAAACAGCCAAAGCGCTATGCTCTTACGGATGTACTCTTAGAAACACTTTCAATCGTTGCCTATAAGCAGCCTGTAACAAAATTAGAAATAGAAAAAATCAGAGGTGTTAAATCGGATCATGCAGTAAATAAACTCGTTGAATATGGATTAATTGAAGAGACGGGAAGATTGGATGCCCCCGGAAGACCTCTTTTGTTTGGAACAACAGAAGAGTTTCTTCGTCGGTTCAGCGTGCAGTCGTTAGATGATCTTCCGATGCTGAATCCGGAGCAGATCGAGCATTTTAAAGAAGAAGCCGAAGATGAAGCACAGTTGAAATTAGATATTTAAAAACAGGTTGAAAAAACAGGGATGGCATAAGCGGTGCACATCCTGTTTTTTTTGCAACAGTGACCGTCTACAATCTCGAAATGTGTTTTTTGTACTGTGGATGATGATAATATTTGTAGGAATAAGCTTGTATGGGAGGGCATATAGATAGAAAGACTATCGGCATAGAAGGTGTTTCGGAATGGAAAGAAAGAAATTTAAAAAGAGATTTAAGATGAATACAAGAAGTATACTGTCATTCATAATGTTGTTTGCGTTATGTCTGTCGGCAGTCTGGAATATTTCATGGGCTGATTGCAGGGCACAAGAGAAAATTATGGATGAAAGTCACAAGAGTATTAAGGTCAAGCCTTCTGATCTATACGCCCGTTCGGCCGTTTTAATGGACGCCGAGACAGGGCGTATTTTGTTTGGAAAAAATAAAGACGAACAGATGCCGATGGCGAGTACGACGAAAATTATGACATGTATTCTGGCGCTTGAAAACGGAAATTTATCTGATAAAGCAGAAGTTAGCAGCGTCGCGTCTGCACAACCGAAAGTAAAGCTTGGAATGACACAAGGGCAGACTTTTTATTTAAAAGATCTTCTCTATTCGCTTATGCTTGAATCGCATAATGATTCAGCCGTCGCAATAGCAGAATGTATTGCGGGAAATGTTGATAAATTTGCGGATATGATGAATAAAAAAGCTTCTCAGTTAGGCTGCAATTCTACATATTTTATTACTCCGAACGGGCTTGACGGACAGGATGAAAACGGAATTCATCATACGACGGCAGAAGAGTTGGCGAGGATAATGAGATATTGCATTATGGAATCTCCGCAAAAGGAAAAATTTTTAGAAATCACACGGGCAGATGCGTATACATTTACCGATTGCAAAGGAGAAAAAAGTTATTCCTGTGTAAATCATAATACATTTTTAAAAATGATGGATGGAGCTCTCAGCGGAAAAACAGGGTTTACGCAAGATGCAGGATATTGTTATGTCGGAGCGCTGCGAAAAGACGGAAAAACATTGATTGTGGCGCTTCTTGCATGTGGATGGCCGAATAATAAAGGGTATAAATGGTCGGATACAAAGAAATTAATGACATACGGAATGGAAAATTATTGTTATAAAGAGATTTCTCCGGATAAGATAGACAGAACAGAAAAAATCTATATAAAAAACGGATATACAGGAGGGTTTCCTAAAAAAGGAAAAGATCTTTTAGAAGTAGAGATCTTAGGGGAATCTAAAAAAATTTTAGTAGGAGCAGATGATAAAGATGAGATAGAAATAAAAATTAAGAAGGAAATTTGTGCTCCGATAAAAAAGGGAACTGTAATAGGAGAGATTGTTTATCGTGTAAATGGAGAGCGGATCATATCATATGAGGTTGTTGCGGGAAAAACAGTAAAAGAAAGAACACTTTGGATATGTGCAGAATATCTACGAAGAAAATTTCTTCTGTAAAGTATGAAAATACGAAACATTAAAAAAAATCAATATAAATGATTAAATTTGTCACTAGAATGAGTAAATATAATGTGATAGTATGTGAATGATAAAAAAAAGCAATATCATTGATATAATATAAGGAGAACTGTAATGATGACAACGAGAGAAAATTGGAAAAAATATGAAAAAACTTATTTTATGCCTCCGACACCTTGTTACGACTGGGTAAAAAAAGATTGTGTTGATAAGGCGCCGATCTGGTGCAGCGTAGATCTTAGAGACGGAAATCAGGCGTTGATCGAACCGATGAGTCTTGATGAGAAATTGGAGTTTTTTCAGCTTCTCGTTGACGTTGGTTTTAAGGTGATCGAAGTTGGTTTTCCGGCGGCGTCTGAGACAGAATATCAGTTTATCAGAGCATTGATCGAGCAAAATATGATTCCGGATGACGTTACGATCCAGGTTCTTACTCAAGCGAGAGAACATATTATCAAAAGAACATTTGAAGCTGTGCAGGGCGCGCCTCATGCGATCATACATGTATACAATTCTACTTCTGTTGCACAGAGAGAACAAGTATTTAAAAAGAGTAAAGAAGAGATTAAGCAAATTGCGGTCGATGGTGCGAAATTGTTGAAAAAACTGGCAAAAGAGACGACCGGTAATTTTACATTTGAATATAGTCCGGAAAGTTTTCAGGGAACAGAAGTTGACTACGCACTTGAAGTGTGTAATGCTGTTTTGGATATATGGGAGCCGACTTCAGATAATAAGGCAATCATCAACCTGCCGACCACAGTAGAAAATGCAATGCCTCATGTTTTCGCAAGTCAGGTAGAGTACTTTAATAAATATCTCCTTCACAGAGAAAATGTATTACTGTCCTTGCATCCTCATAACGACAGAGGATCAGGTATCAGTGATGCGGAGCTCGGTATTTTGGCAGGAGCAGATAGGATTGAAGGAACATTGTTCGGCAATGGAGAAAGAACCGGAAATGTTGATATTATTACATTGGCAATGAATATGTTTTCTCAAGGTGTAGATCCTGAATTAGATTTTTCAAATATGAGTGATATATGTGAAGTGTATGAACGAGTGACGCGTATGCATGTCTCTCCAAGACAGCCTTATGCAGGAGAACTTGTATTTACGGCTTTTTCCGGATCTCATCAAGACGCGATCGCAAAAGGTATGGCATGGAGAGAAGATCGGCAGTGTGATAAGTGGAACGTGCCGTATTTACCGATCGATCCGCAGGATGTCGGAAGACGGTATGATTCTGACGTTATAAGAATCAATAGTCAGTCAGGCAAGGGCGGCGTGAACTATATCTTGAAACAGAGCTTTGGAATCAGCCTGCCGGAGAAGATGAAAGAAGAAGTCGGTTATCTTGTCAAAGACGTTTCCGACAAAGCGCATAAAGAACTTACGCCGGACTGGGTATATCATATTTTTGAAGATAACTATATTACGGCAAAGACAATTTTTACAGTTGATGAATGTCATTTCAAACAGGAAAACGGAATGGTGGCTGATGCGGTGATCCATCATAACGGTAATGACCGAAGAATTGTGGGGGTAGGAAACGGTCGGTTAGATGCGGTGAGCAATGCGATAAAACATTATTTTGATGTGGATTATCAGTTGGCATTTTATGAAGAGCATTCCTTGACAAAAGGCTCTTCTTCGAGAGCTGTCGCTTATGTCGGCATAATATACAATAAAAAGAAATACTGGGGAGTCGGAATAGATGCGGATATTATAAAAGCGTCGATAGAAGCGCTTGTAGTTGCTGTAAATAAATTGAGTGAAATTGTGGATGGCGGAAAAGATGAAAGACTGCTGGAGATTACAAATTATATTTATGCAAATTATAAAAATGTGACATTAGAAGATCTTTCGGAAAAATTCTTTCTGTCAAAACCATATTTGTCAAAATATATTAAAGAAAAGTCAGGCATGACATTCGGCGATATTCTCAAACAGATCCGAATGAAAAAAGCGCGTGCAATGCTTAGAAGCGGGAATGCCACTGTAGAAAGCATTGCAGAGATGGTCGGGTATCAGAATGTAGAACATTTCAATCGAGTGTTCAAAAAAATGTATCATACAACACCGGTACAATATCGGAATAAAAAGTAAAATGATAAAAACAGCATGATAGCAGGGGATAGGAGGAACTATCGCTTTGGTGACTAATAAATCTCAAAGCGATAGTTCCTTTTGTGTAATTATAAATATTTTTGAAAATAAAGGATTGTTTATGATGCACAAAAAAATAAGAAATAAAGATTATTATATATTTATATTGACAGAAATATGCGGGGGGGGGTATACTTATGCTGACATTATGTAAACATTGTGCGTTTTTGAAAAAAGAAAAAATAAGTGTTTTATATATAATACTTTAAGCAATGTTTACGAAGTTAAATTTATGAAATAAACGGGTGGGAAGAAGGAGGAAAAAAGAATGAAAATGAAAAGAGTTCTGGCGTGTGCTTTATCAGCGGCCATGATTGTGACATTCGTGTCATTTGGCAATATGGGAGTTGGAATGGTACATGCTGCTGTAGATATCGAGAACGAGTCTGTAACTGTAGAAGAAAAAGTTTTAAAGGAGATTGAGTCAGAAGTTCTGAAGGCAAATGCAAAAGCAAATTCGGAGCAGAAACCGGCAGCTTGGGATAATGATGGTGAAGCTGGGTGGGCATTTGATGATGAGAATCATTGGTGGCATTCTAGATATCAGGGAAATCCTGTAGAAGGGGAAGTAAACAGTGGATTAGTAAGCGCAAGCAATCCTATTTGGATTCAGACAGGATTTGGAGAAGCAAAAAAAATTAAGAAAATAACTTATCTGTCAAGAGACAATGGTATGGGTTCTATTAATGCATATAAGGTTCAATATGCCAATGTTCAGCAGGGCGAACCGAGAGATGATGATTTTCATGATATTGCAGGTGCGGCCGGAAATTTGCAGAATGCTCGTACTGCACAGGAGATTGTATTTAACGAAGCAGTAACCGCAACGCATATCCGTCTTGTTGCAACATCGATTTATGCGAATGGCGGACAACAGTATGTGGCGGCAAAGCGCATTCGTGTGTTTGAAGAAACTGAGGGAACAGAAGGAGTAACTTATAATTTCTATAAAGAATCAGATTTTTGGGATTATGAAGTTGCATATGGCAATTTGGCTGATCAGACAGAGAATGCAGATAGATGGCATTATCAGATTAAGAAGCCTTCAGAAGGAGGGTGGATTGATATTCCGGCAAATGCATTAAAAACAAAAGATAACGGTGAAAAAAGCTGGATGAATGATGATAAGGGCTTGGATGGCACATATTATTACGCAAAGCTGAATAAGGATGAAATTACATCTACATTTCAAGGTGAGGCGTATACAGCAGTAGCATATGCGTGGAAAGCTCCAAAGAATGGTTATTTTAAGATGACATTGGAAAGTCCGATAACACAGGCAAGCAGTCCGGCACCGAGTTTCTTTGTCTGCCACTCAAGTGATAATCAGGATGGCAAAGATTTATTCCGTAATATCGTTGGTGCAAATAGTACAATTACAAGTAAAATTGCAAGAGTCCACACAGGAGAATGGCTTCGTTTAGGAGCAACTACAAAGAATGCATGGGCAAGTGGTTTGAAACCGGTAGTGATGGAAGTTACTGCAAAAGATTATGCAGTTCAGTATTTAGAAGAAGTAAGTGGTATTGAAGAAGGGAACAGTTATACAGAAGCTTCCAAACAGGCAGTTAAAGAGGCACGATCAGCATTACAAGAAGCGATTCTGCCGGAAGTTCCGGATATGGTAGTTGTTGAGCAGAAGATTACAGCGTTAGAACAGGCGATTGCAGGATTGCAAGAGTATGTTCCGGTAACAGAAGTTACATTAAATGTAACTGAGGCCAATTTGAAAGTCGGTGAGACAGTACAATTAACGGCTACAGTTGCACCGGATAATGCTAGCCAAGAAGTTCTCTGGGTATCTGATGCAGAGGGTATCGCTTCTGTTGATAGTGCAACTGGATTAGTTACAGCTAATAGTGCGGGAACGGCGATTATTACAGCAACTTCCACAATGAATCCGGAAAAGAAAGCACAATGTACAGTTGTTGTTACTCGTGATGATACAACATTAGATGTAGCAATCAAAGCAGCAGAAGAGAAAATACGGGAAGAGAATTTTGAAAATAAATATACAGAAGCTTCAAAAACAGCTCTTAGAGAAAATTTGGAGAATGCGAAACTTGCGAAAGAGAACGCGAACCTTTCTGTGGAAGATGTGAAATTAGTTGTTGATGCATTAAACGCTTCAATCGAAGAATTACAATTAAAAGCAGTAGTTACAATCAATAATAACGATCAGATAGAAACAAAATACTGTGAAATCGGAGATCAGGTGACTGTTGTTGCACAGAATGTGGAAAATAAGAAGTTTTCACACTGGACATTTAATGGAACACCTATCTGTTATTCAAGTCCGTATACTTTTACAGTATATGGAGATGCAACAATAGAGGCGGTTTACGTTAATGCTGAAGAAGAAGTAACTCCGCAGGCAGCTATGATGTGCAGCGTGTCATACAATAAATCTACGCAGACTATTAAATTTACAGCAAAACGTTCCGTACCTGAAGGATGTAAGATTGTAAAACATGGAATGATTTTAACAAGCAGAACTGCATGGAATGATTTGTATGCAGAGAATCCAGAAAATTTTGTGTTAGGAGCAAGCAGAATTCTTACAAAAGAAGCAACGACTACAGGTTTAGCAGGAAATTACTCTGTTAATGTAAAATGCACAAAGCCGAATATTTGGTATGCAAAAGGTTACGTTGTGTATACTGATAAGAACGGTGAGGATCAAACTGTGTATAGTGATGTTGTGAGTTATGAAGTAAAATAATAAAATTAAGAGGAGAAGAGAAAGATGAAAAGAGCATTTTTAGAGCCGGAGATGGAAGTTGTTAAATTTCAGGACGAGGATATCATTACAACTTCTATTATAGAAGATAACGAAACAAGTGGTGACATTATCGATGGAGATGAGAATCTGTAAAGTAACATTTCTGGCAGAAGTAATGTGGGGTATCGTACAAGATGCGATACCCTTGCTTTTTATTACTATATTTGGTTAAATGTTATGTTTTTTGAACAGGAAAAAAGGATATATCCGTTGTATTGGGATCAGGATAAAATTAAAATAGAAAAGTAAGCGTTTGGGGCAATGAATTTATGCGTAATACATCTTTAGAAGAAGAACTTCGATCTGGAAAAACCTGTGTCTCCACAACCGTTGGAGACAGCATGGAACCGATGCTGCGTAATCGAAAGGATACAATTATTATAGAACCGGTTCATGGAAGACTGAAGCGATATGACCTTCCACTTTATCGAAGACCGGACGGGAAATATGTACTGCATCGTATTCTGCATGTGAAGAAGAATGGGTATGTTATCTGTGGGGACAATCGTTGGTGGAAAGAGAATGTGCCGGATGAATGGATAGTCGGTGTAGTGACAGAGTTTTATCGTAGAGAAGAGCATATATATATAACAGATCGGAAGTATCGTCTGTATGTTCATTTATGGTGCGACTTCTTTTGGATTCGTGTGTTGATCCTTCGAGTGAAACATATTTTACAGCGAATAAAGAAGAAATGAATACAGGAAAAAAGTAAGAAAAAGTAGGTTTGCGAGAATAGAGAGTCTTGTCGAACCTTTCTTTTTTTTGTATACTTTAGTAGATTATAAATTATGAGAGAGTGTGAAAAGTAGCAGGGAAGGGAAATGATATGAAGAAGAAAACACTGCTTATTAAAACAGCAGATTTATGTATCCGAATTCATTATAAATATCCGTATATTGAACAACAATGTGAAACATGGAGGGTGAATGAAGGATACGAACCGGATATTGAAGTGTCTGTTACAGATGAAGAAATTGAAACGGAATACGCGGGGTATCGTGCAGAAAGCGTGAGCAGAGCTTTGTGTGAGAGTACATGTATTTACCGTGCGATCGCAAGAAAGATGATTGCCTTTCAGGCATTTGTTATGCACGGCGCCGTATTGGAGTTAGACGGAAAAGCGTATGTATTTACCGCGAAGAGCGGAGTCGGAAAGACAACACATACGAAGCTGTGGGTCGAGTATTTTGAAGGCAGAGCAAGTTATATTAACGGGGATAAGCCGATCATCAGATGTAAAGACGGCGTATGGTATGCATATGGCACACCGTGGATGGGAAAAGAAAAGTTTGGAAGTCAAAGTTCTGCGCCGATTCAGGCAGTTTGCTTTATTGAACGGGGAGAAGAAAATAAGATTCAAAAGATTGCTGATAAGGAAGTTATAGACAGAGTGTTTCATCAACTGTTTTTCCCTGAAGATCCTGAGACGTTGATCGAGTTCATGGGATTGGCAGACGATTTTGTTCAAAAGCTTCCGTTTTTTGTATTAAAGTGCAATATTTCAGCAGAAGCTGTACGGGTGGCTTATGAGACTTTGAGTAAAGTATAAGTTTGAAGAAACACAATTAAGGCGATAAAAAAGAAATAAAATCAGGAGAATACGAAGATGAAAATAAAAGAAGGATTTATCAAACGTCAGGTAGGAGAACGCGTCGTAGTCGTTCCAATTGGAGAAGCGGCAAAAAACTTTCATGGTATGATCAACCTTAATGAGACAGGCGGAGAATTGTGGGATCTTCTGAAAGAAAATACAGATGAGGATAAGTTGTTAGAGTCCATGCTGGAGATTTATGAGATTGAACCTGAGCAGGCGCAAAAAAGCATGAAAACTTTTCTGAGAAAATTAAGAGAGGCGGGGGTTTTGGAGGAATAAAGAGAAAGCCTTGCAGTAAGTTTTAATTGAAATCTTATAGATGTTAGTATATACTAAAATAGGCAGAAATTTTGGTTTATTTAAACAAATTTATTTATATGGAGGGCTAAAATATGAGCTACAATGCAACAGGAAACTCAGCGGGCAGAAGAATTGCTACATTGCTTGATGAGGGAAGCTTTGTTGAGATCGGCGGCGCAGTTACTGCCAGAAGCACAGATTTCAACTTGCAGGAAAAAGAAACTCCGGCTGATGGTGTTATTACCGGTTATGGAGTGATTGACGGCAATCTTGTGTATGTGTACAGTCAGGATGCCGCAGTGCTCAACGGAGCGATTGGAGAGATGCATGCAAAGAAGATCGCAAATATCTATGATATGGCGATGAAGATGGGAGCTCCTGTCATCGGTCTTATCGATTGTGCCGGATTGAGACTTCAGGAAGCTACGGATGCTTTAGAAGCTTTTGGAAGTGTTTACTACAAGCAGGCAATGGCATCGGGAGTTGTTCCGCAGATTGCGGCGATTTTCGGTATGTGCGGCGGCGGACTTGCAGTTGTTCCGGGACTTGCTGACTTTACATTCATGGAAGAAAAAAGCGGAAAGCTTTTTGTAAATTCTCCGAATGCGCTTGCAGGAAACGAGATTTCAAGATGTGATACTTCCGCTGCAAAATACCAGAGTGAGACGGCAGGTCTTGTCGACGGTATCGGAACAGAAGCGGATATTTTAAATGAAATTCGTTCTTTGATCTGCATGATCCCGGCAAATAATGAAGATGATCTGTCCTATGAAGAATGTATGGACGATCTGAATCGTATTTGTCCGGATGTTGAAAATGCGGCAGCCGATACTGCAATCGTTCTTTCACAGATTTCAGATGATCAGATTTTTACAGAGATGAAGAAAGATTACGCAAAAGAAATGGTGACAGGGTTTATTCGTCTGAACGGTATGACGGTCGGGGCTGTTGCGAATCGTACAAAAGTTTACGCAGAAGACGGAACAGAGGCAGCATCATTTGATTGTGCACTTACAGTGGATGGCTGTAAGAAAGCGGTTGACTTTGTGAATTTCTGTGATGCATTCTCGATTCCGGTGCTCACATTGACAAATGTAGAAGGATTTTCAGCTACGCTCGACTCTGAAAAAGATATGGCAAGAGCTGTGGCAAGAATGACTTATGCGTTTGCTGAGGCAACAGTGCCGAAAGTGAATGTAATTATAGGAAATGCTTATGGAAGCGCATACATCGCGATGAACAGCAAATCAATCGGTGCGGACATGGTATATGCATGGGAAAATGCAAAGATCGGTATGATGGATGCAAACCTTGCGGCTCGTATCATGTATGATGACGCGGACATGGAAACACAAAAAGAGAAAGCGGCAGAATATGAAAAAATCCAATCCAGTGCTAAATCAGCGGCTCGCAGAGGATATGTTGATGCGATCA
>OAXJ01001383.1_pt1 | contig 16712 bp, 18 predicted proteins | sample 1517241 | NCBI WGS metagenome assembly OAXJ01 (sample SAMEA2580293, study PRJEB22360) | human gut metagenome | biome: human gut; feature: human-associated habitat; material: faeces | place: Denmark | collected 2008/2010 | reverse complement strand
ATTGGCTCGCCCACTTCGCAGAGCACTTCAGGCTTGTCTTCTCTTAAGAAAGGATAATTCACCGCAACAGGTATAAGGTTGACCCCGCCTGCTTTTTTTGCAACATTTTTTGCAATATAAGCAAGCCCTGTCTGAAACTCGATAGGCCGGTACATAGGAGGACGAATAATGCCCTGAGGGAAAATCCATAAAGATTTTTTGTTGTCGCAAAGTTCATCCACCGAATACTGCAAAGCACGCATAGACGCCTGCGGTGATTTTTTGTTAACAGGAAACGCACCTGCTCTCGCCAGAATCGGAAATCTGTTCATTTCCTCAATCATCATGCGTATATCTGTATTAAAAATTCTGCGGCACAGATTGTAGCCTACAATTCCGTCCCACCAGTTGTTGTGAGGAGCATAGATTATATTTGCAAACTGAGGGTCTCTTTTGTCGTAGTTTTCTTTGTTTTTAATTTTTAAAGAGAAAAATCTGTTTTCGAGCATGTTGTAAAAGAACTGGTCAGCCACCCATCTCCAAAATGGGGTGGGTTTTGCAGCACGAAATTTTTCGTCAATGTTACGCAATTTGGTCGGCGGAACATCCGAATATAATTGTTGATTCTCTTTATGTAGCAAATTTCCCAATCTTCAACTACTCCTATACAGTAATTTTACCTTCTAATTACATTTTTTTGAAGAGTTTTAATAATTTTTTTACAATTTTAAGCTAAAACCTTTGCAATTCGACGGAGTAAACAGGAATTTTTCTCATGTTTTCTTTTTTACCCGCATAAAAATCGAGGTTTACTTTTTCAGCTGTGTAGATTTCGTCTTTGTCGCTGTAGGTGTATTTGAAAGTATAAGACGGTGACTCGCTGCGAGATTTGAGCGGTGATTTTTTTGTATAAAATTTGTGGTTAAAGATTTCTTTGCTCTTGTTGTCGTAGCGGAGTTTGGCAATAACAAAAAGAGTATTAAAATCGTGCTTGGATGTATTTTCTATTTTAAATTTAACTTTAACGGTTTGTTTTGTTTTAAAAAGATTGTTTTTTACCTCGAGTTTTTCAATGTTTATTGTCACATCTTTTTCTGAAATAACATATCTTTTTTGGAAAGTTTTTATTGATTTTAGTTTGTGTTTATACAAATCTGTCTCAACGTCTTTTCCTTCGCTGTAGTATTGTTTTACCAGCTTTATGAGTATTTCTTCATATATGTCAAAGTTGATGATACCGGGGTCCAGAGCATAGGTTTTTTCCATGTATTTGTTTGCAATCAGCGGGTCAACGTCTTTGTACAAAATTGCAAGTTTGTAATACATGATAGGCGTCTCTTTGTAGAGCAGCGCGGTTTCCAGACTTTCTATTGCTTTTAAAACGCTGTGGTGTTTAAAATCCTCATCCGCAATTTTGTTGTAACAGTCCAATATGCCCACAACCGCAGAATCTTTTTTGTTAGAATCCACTTTTTTGTAATAGAAAAATGCGATTTTGTACTGTTTTACAGCGTCGTGGTATTTGTTTTTTTGCCATAAAAGGTCGCCAAGGTTCATGTAAAAATCACCCTTGGCTATTAACAAAGGTTTGTGGTCTGTGTTTTTGAGCCTTTTAACAATTCGAAGCGCTTTGTTATACTTTCCTGTTTTAAGATAAAGATTAGCCAGACCCAAATAAGAGCTGTACACCCCGTACGGAGACTTATCAATAGCTGTTTTGTACTGCTCCTCTGCGTGTTTGTAATCAAACATAAGCTCGTAAAGATTGCCCAAACGCACATGGATGGAGTAATCTCCCGGATTTTTTTGCGCCTGTTCAGTGTATTTTGTAATAAGATAAGCAATCATTTCATTGTCTTTTGTTGTATTGCTTATTCTTGCGAGCATTCTGGCATGGTGTTCCGCCACGATTTTTGAACAACCTGTTGCCACCGCCGCCAAAAAAAGTGCCACAAGCAGTGCAATCAAAATTGTTCGCAAGTATTCCAGAATTTCTATTTTACTCATACATTTCTTGTATCGAAACTGATTCAATTCCTTCAATCGTGTTCAATTCTTTGTGCAATGCCTGCACAGGATTCTTATCAAAGACATCTAATCTGAAACTTATTTTCATCATTCCTTCGTTGGAAGAAGAGTTTGATTTGTTTATTTCAAAAATAGAGTTAAACTTTTCAATTATTTTAGAATAAATTGTGTCAGCAGCCTCAATGGGAGAATAAAAACTTACCTTAAACTTTCTCGGGTTTTTTGTGCCTTTGTGGATATATTGTTTTTCAAAAATTCTGATTAAAACAAGTGTGCCCACAGCAAGCACCGTGCAGATTATAGCAAGAGAGGTAAACCCGCATCCGCAAGCCATGCCGATACTGGCCGTAATCCATAAAGTAGCAGCAGTTGTGAGCCCGTAGATTGAATAACCGTGCCTTAAAACAGTACCACCGCCGATAAAACCTATCCCTGTCAAAATCTGTGCGGCAATACGCGCAGGGTCTGCCTGCGGGCTGTGAGCAAACACAGGAAATGCGTGGATAGACAGCAATGTAAATATGCAAGAGCCAAGGCAAACAAGCATGTGCGTTCTCAGCCCTGCCCATTTGTTTGTAATTTCGCGTTCAAAACCGATTGCAAAACCGAGTACTATTGCAAGCAGTATGTCTAAAAGCATACTTTTTTCTATAATAAGGTTGTTAAATGCCAGATGTTCCATTTTTTAAATCTTTTCTCTTCCGTTAAAACGTATGCACTAATTCTATTTTATACTACCTTGAGCCTGTTATCTAACTTTACTCTTAGGGTCTAATATGTCTCTTATTGTATCACCTATGAGGTTAAAAGATAAGACCGCAATAAAAATTAAGAAACCGGGTGTCAAAAGCCACGGGCGATAGATTATATTAACATACTCCTGTGCTTCTTTGAGCATATTCCCCCAGCTTGCATCCGGCTGCTGGATTCCCAGTCCGAGAAAACTCAAACCTGATTCTGCCAGTATGTAAGAAGGAACAGAAAGCGTCATTGCAACAATAACATAGCTCAAAGTCTGCGGGAGCAAGTGTTTTACAATAATGCGAAGTTTTGAAGCGCCAATGGATTCGGCTGCCTGCACAAACTCCTGATTTTTTATAGACAGAACCATGCCCCTAACAACACGCGAAAACCCTGCCCAGCCTATCAATGCAAGAATTACCGTTATAAGAGTAAAACGCTGAATGCTTGTCATATTTGTGGGTAAAATTGCCGCAAGAATAATCAAAAGATAAAAACTCGGAATAGACATTATTGCCTCGGACACCCTCATCATAAGGTTATCCGCCACTCCGCCAAGATACCCGGAAATCCCTCCGTAAAGCATTCCAAGAGGAAACGAAATAAACAGCGCCAAAAAACCTATTGTCAAAGATATTCTTCCGCCAAAAAGTATACGCGAAAATATATCCCTGCCGTTTATATCCGTGCCGAGCAAAAACAAACGCCCGTCAGGGTCTACTGTTACAAGGTGTCTTTCCATGGGGATCAGACCCAGAAATTTATACTTTTCACCCTTGGAAAAGAATTTTAAATAATACTTTTTGCTCCTGTCCAGCTTGTAAGTAATTTTGAGTTCCTCCGGGTTAAAGTATCTTTTGTAGTTGTATGTATACGGACGCGAGAGCCTGCCGTTTTCGTCAATAGTAAAAATCTTTGACGGCGGAACATATGCCCTGTGGCGGTCGGAAAACTCTTTTGAATACGGAGCAAGAAAATCCGCAAACAAAATGCCCAGATACAGTATCAAAAGTACAACAAGCGCTGTTGAAGCGTATTTGTCTTTAAAAATCTGTGAGCCAAAAAGTTTTTTAAATAAATTTTTTGTTTCCATCAGCTCACACTCACCCTCGGGTCAACAAGTTTCAACAAGATATCTGCAAGCAGATTGCCCAAAACGAGCATTATCGTACCCATCATCAAAGAAGCCATAACAAGATTGATATCGGATTTCATAACAGCCTCGAGTATCAAACGTCCGAGCCCCGGGTACTGAAAAACATACTCCGTAAGCGCCGCCCCGCTCAAAAGAGACGCAAACTCAAACCCCAGCAGCGTAACCATGGGGTTGATGGCATTTCTTAGTGCGTGTTTGTACACAACTTTGTTCTCGCTCAAGCCTTTTGCACGTGCAAATTTAACATAATCCGACCCTAAAACATCAAGCAGATTGCCTCTCATCTGTCTTTGCAATCCTGATAAAGAAATAGTAAACAAAACTATCACAGGCAGCACAAGGTGATGAGCTATATCAATTACCTTACCAGCAGGGCCAAGATTGGAAAAATTGTAAGAAGTAAGGCCGCCTGTCGGGAACCAGCCTGTTTTTACAGCAAATATCAAAAGCAGCAACGCAAAGAAAAACGAAGGAATTGCCATACCTATACTCGTTACAACGGTCAAAAGCCTATCCACAGGCTTTTTCCAGTTCAAAGCAGCATAAATCCCAAGCGGTATGCCAACCAGCCACGTGAGCAAAATCACCACCGTTGTGAGCAAAAGAGTATTAGGGATTCTCTCCCATAGTTTTGTACTGACTTTTTCTCCCGTCACGGTGACACCGAGGTCGCCTTTTAAAAAGCTTTTGAGCCACAAGCCGTATTGAACAATTTTAGGTTTGTCGAGCCCCAGTCTTTGTTGCTCGGATTTTAAAGTCTCCTGTGAGATTGAAGGGTTAAGCCTTAATTCACCAAGAGGGTCTACGGGGCTTAGTCTGATTATAAAAAAGCTTATTATCGACACCAGAAACAAAAGAGGTATCGCCTGAAGCAGTCTTTTTAAAATATACACAAATATTTGCATACAACTATTTTACAGGACTGTTTGAGTTTTGCAATTAGTTTGTTGTTTAATTTTTGCTCATCAAATTCAAACCGTTAAAGATTGCCTTTACGTTTGCTTTTAGTGTGCTTTCATCCTTGCCTCTGGCAAGAATTGTCCTTCCGTCAAGGTCTTCAAAATGAATAACGGTCATGGCTGTAGCACCGGAACCAAAAATTCTTCCATCAACAGCATATTGCTCGTAATCCACCAGTTTTTGAGGGTAACCGGCCTGTTTTAAAGCAGAAAGACATGCATCCAAAGGCCCGTTGCCCTGTGCGTTCATGTCAAAAAATTCTGTTTTGTGGAAAAATTTGAGGTTAAACATGTTTTCAGCGAGTTTTTCAAACGCCACAAGCCTGAAATCACCTTTGACATTGAATACTTCGTTAAAGTAAATATCAATAATATTTCTTGCAGGAAGTTCGCCGACCTTTTGCGCCGCTTCTTTAACAATTGGTGTAATTCTGACAGCTTCTTGTATTGTAATGGGATAACCGGCATCAGAAATAATCTCAAACACCGCTGTTTTGCCTGACTGGCTTGTGAATCCGATTTTTTCATCATCTTTTCTACCGATGAGAGTCGGATGAATCGGCCTGTAGGCGCCTTTTTCCATGTCTTTTGTCTTAACCGCACCGTCTTGGTGAATACCGCTTCTGTGAGCAAGTGCTTCAGGCCCTATGAGAGGAGCTTTTTCAGGTATTTCTACTTTTGACATGTCTGACACAACAAGAGCAAGCTCATAAATTTCGCCAAGGTTCAACGGCACATCCACGCCGCTGTTGTGCAGCCCCACCGCAACCTCGTACATGTTGGTGTTGCCCGCACGCTCACCAAGACCGTTTAACGAACATTCCAGCTGTGTTGCACCTGCAAAATAGCTCTCTATTGTAGCAGCTGTGGCCATGCCAAGGTCATTGTGGCAGTGCACGGCAATCATTATGTCTTTTGGCAGTGCATGATAAACTTTTTCTACCATGTCCACAAAAGTTTTTACCCTTGTTCTTTCAACGGTGTTGGGAAGGTTTATTACGGTCGCACCGGCTTTTACAACATCTTTTAATGTATCAATTACATAATCGAGATTTTCCATGCAATCGCCAAAATGCTCTACAGAAAACTGCACTTCGCCTTGTTTTGATACTTTTTGGATTTTTTCTTTTGCAAATGTAACAGCCTCAATGGCAGTTTTTCGCACCTGCTCAGGTTTTTTATTGAGCACATATTTCATGTTAAACGGGCTCATTGCAATAAATGTGTGCAATCTCGGTCTTTTGCAAAAAGATATTGCTTTAACAGCAGTTTCGATATCATGTTCAACAGCACGTGCCAGGCCGCTTATTACGAGGTTGTCATCCGAAATTTGAGCAAGCCTTTTTACAGCTTCAAAATCCATTTCAGCTGCTGCAGGGAATCCTGCTTCCACAGCCTGAACACCAAATTTGACCAGTTTGTCAAAGATAAATTCTTTTTCTTTTAAGTTCCACGGTTTTTTAAGAGACTGGTTTCCGTCCCTTAATGTAATATCATAAAAAAATGGTTGCCTTGTCATAAAATTAATTATATATTTTTTGTGTAAAATTAACAACAATGTGGAATCATGATGGTATAATATAAACATAAGAATTTTTTGGGAGTTTAGTATTGGATAGTTATAATTTCTTAAAACCCTCAAATAAACTGGAAATAATTCTGGACAACAAAAGCTATTTTTGCACAATTTATTATGTGGAAAACGATAAGCTGACAGTCTTTTTTGACAAACAAACAGAGCTCCCTGAAAAAGAAATCGAAATAAATATTTACGCTCAAGACGGCGTATACAATGCAACAAGCAGAATTTTATCGAGCAATTACCTGAACGAAACAACATTTTACATGCTCTCTTTTCCGTCCAATATCAAACACTCTCAAAGACGTGAATATTTAAGAGCAGACATAGAAACAGATTTTGCTATGACAGTTGAATTCGAAGGCACACAGGTGGATAGAATCATAGCAACAACAAAAAACATTTGCGCAAAAGGGCTGGCCTTTATCTCTGACAAACAAATGAACGCATACACAAAACTGGATATCGAGCTTTTCCTTGCGGGCAAACAAATCAACACACATGCCGAGCTGGTTTATTCTAACCCGATAAGAATTAACAACTCTTTTAAATTCCTTACGGCTGTGACGTTTACGGACATTTCAAAAGAAGAAATGAACTTTATAACGCTGCAATGTATGAAATATAAAGGATAATTAATGGACAAATACGGATTTCCTATTGTTTTATTTTTAATCATCTTCGGTCTTTATTCACTTTTCAAACCTACTGTTTATAACACATACGTAGACCAGGACTACCTTAAAAGCTTGAGAACATGCAAAACGCATGTTTCAAAAGGCAAGCTGCCGCAGCCAAACAATATCAGCTCAATGAGTATTGTAAGAGGGCCAAAACAGGGAAAATGCGTTATACAAACTATTAACGAGTTTAGCAAAGAAAAGCTCTCTTATGTGTGCTCACTTAACAAATATCAGCTTGCAGACTATATAAAAGTGAGAGAAAGCCGTGTGTTTACAATGCAAGGATATAACGATACAATACTGCTCAAAAAATTTATAAAAGAAGGTGCCTGCAAAACCTACAAATTTGAAGATAATAAATGGGTAGTAACAAGCAAATAGATTTTTTTACAAACGCAATAAAAAAGCTCCTTAATCAATTTGAAAATTTTAAGGAGCTTTTTAAATTTTGGTTTATGTCAGTAACAACATTTTCCTAAAACTAGGCATTTGCTGTTTTCTTTTGAGGAGCAGCACCGGGGATAGCCTGCCAGTTAGCTGCCATGATTTTTTTGAATGATTTCAAAGCTGTATCTTCGAGTTCGCCCAGCTCGTCTGCTGCCATGATGAGTTCTCTCAAAGGCATAAGAGCTCTTTGGTCTCTCAATACACCAAGCGCAGCTGCTGCACCTGCTCTAACAAGGTCATTTTCTTTTTTGTTTTGCATAACTTCAATCAAAGCCGGAACAGCTTTTTTGTCGCTCAATTTGCCAAGTGAAGTTACAGCATATATTCTGACATTTACCCATTCATCTTTCAGCATAGTGATAATTTTATCAACTGCTTTAGGGTTTCCGATTTCACCCAGTGCTCTTGTAGCGTCGCATCTTACGTTAACTTTTTCATGGTCTAAAGATTCCATCAAAGCATCTGTAGCAACGTCGCCGATTTCGATTAAAGCATCTGTAGCAGTGATACAAACTTGAGGGTTTTCATCGTTAAGTGCTTCAACAAGCGGTTCTACAACTTCTTTGCCGCCCAAACGTCCTAATGCACGAGCAGCACGGACACGAACGTCAACGTTTCTATCTTCTCTCAATGATTCGATAAGAGGAATTGTAGCATTTACATCGCCTAATTCGCCCAATGCTCTTGCAGCATACAAACGAACAGAACCGTTTTTATCATTTTTTAATACGTCAATAAGCGGTTCAACTGCCTGTGAATCACCTATTTCTCCAAGAATACGAGCTGCATTATATCTGACTTTTTCAGAATTGCTTGTTCTTAAATCATTGAGCAATTCGTCAAATGATTTTTTTGCTTGTTTTTTTCTTGAGTTCACACTAATTGTCATGTCTTTCCTCCGACATTACCTACTAAAATATTTCCTACATTTATATTAAAAACAGTGGTTTAAAATTAATTGACTTTTTAGCATATTTTGTTAACAATATCTTTACATATCTTAAATAAGGGTAAAGAGAACACTTAATTCTTCTCTGTTTTTCTATTATAACATTTTTTTGGGGTTAGGGAATACATCTTAAGTCTAATTACTACAATAAATGTAAATTGTTTTTTTAATATTAGAGTTGTTTATTTAAAATTAATACGAAATTAACGCACAATTTTGTAACAAAATATTAACAAAATTGAAAACTCATATTTTTGTGTACTGTTTGCCAAACTTAAGACTAAAAATTACCATCCCTTTTTGCCTTCGAGCCAGTCAAGAATCTTTATAAACAACATGCCCAGAAACGCACCGAGGAAAAAGCCGTCTATTAGTCTTATAAAATCGTTTGTAACAAACAGATTAAAATACTCTGCGACAATCTCGCCAAAAGCAAGTGTACCTATGATAATAAAAATTATCTTGTCCATTTTGAACTTGTGAAGATAAGTATACAAAATGATTGCAGCACTGATATAAGAACCTATGCAGCGCGCACAAATTCCGATTGGATGGTGCAAAATAGTAAAAATATTCGTGCCATGCATTTTACACAGCCTGTGCAAAAAGTCATACAAAACATTGGCAGCAGGAGCAAAATTTGAATGCGCAAGAACAGGCGCAAGAAAAGCACACGCTATGACAACGACGCAAAACATACACGCCATGCCAACCAGTGCATTTTTAAAACTCCACTTTAAAATGTTACTCATAGAAATTATTATAAAACAAATTCACAAAAAAACTACATCCAGCCGTTTCTTATGCATTCTTGTATAAAGCTTTCTGTTTTTTCGTTTATTTCGGCTTTTTTGGCAGGGTCAACAGCACACTCGGGGTCAATAAGGTAAATCTTTCCGTCCTTGTCTTTGCCTATTTGCCCCTCGTACAAGTCGTTTGCAATATAACCTTTTGAGAGAATCTTTTTTTCCATAAGGTCAACATCGTGCTGTGTTACACCTTTTTTTGAGTATTTTTTTTGGATGTAATAAAAATATTGTTTTTTTATTGTACCCTTTTTGAGCACCTGTGCGTCAAAGTCTTCTGTTTTGTTTCTCATTGCAAAATGGTCGTCTGTGCACAATTTCACGATGTTTCCGTCTTGGTTTTCCAGCGCAAGCGCACTGTAGCCGCTTCCAAGAAAACCGGTAAATTTCATATTTTTAAATCTCATCTCAAACGATTCTTTAAACTCGTTGAGCGTAAACCCGCTTTTTACAACCCCGTATCTGCAAAGGTGGTATTTATCATCAGCCTTTTGAACAGTATCAAGAGCCTGAGCAAGTGTCAGCGGTTTTTTAAATCTTAATTCTTCAAAGCTGTTGTCTTTCAAATAGCTTACTGTGCCAAATTCAGTAGGCCTTTTTAATGTATTTTGCGGCACAAAAATATCTGATTCTAAATTCTTTATCCCCGAAAACTCAGATGATTGAATATTCTCAGCCGAAGTTTTGCCCCTAAAAACAGGGCGTCTGATAGAAGCATTGAAAAAATTACTTACAAGATACATATTCACATAACGTACCAACAAAAATATTTTTGCTATTTTTTGATTACTTCAAGATATTTGTATTCATTCAAATAAGGCATGTGCTCCTGTGTAATCAATTCGCCCGGAAGCAAAATCGAAATACCCGGAGGACACTCTGCAATAACCTCTGCCGAAATTCTGCCAACAGCTTGTTCTTTTGAGATAGTTTCTTTTTCGCTGTAGTATGCTTCTCTGGGGTTCATCACTATCTGCGGGGTAAGCATGGGCATGTGTTTTCTGTTTTCTATGTAATAAATATCAGAATACTGTGCATGCGCGATTTTTTCAAAAGCATTTACAAGGTATTGAATTTCCTGTTTTGTGTTGCCGATGTTGATTAACAGCAAAACACCGATATCGCTTGCAGATTCCACCTCAATATCAAAATCAATTTCCAGAATACTTTCAAGACGTTTGCCCGAAAGCCCGTCCACACGGACAAAAACCTTTGTAACATCCTGATTATAGTTTTCTGTTGCTTCTAAAACGTGAACGCCTTCAATTTTGTGAAGTCTTTTTCTAACGTATTTAGCGTGTTGAATAGCGCGGTTCAACTGTTTTTTGCCGTGTTTTGACTCAAGGTTTGCACGCGCAGCATCAAGGCTTGCCATCAAAAGCATTGAGGGGCTGGTTGTCTGCAAAAGCTGGAGTGTTCTTTCAATTTCATCAGGATCAAACTTTGAACCTTCTGTAATATGAAGCATAGAGCTCTGTGACATGCTTCCGCCTGTTTTGTGCAAAGAATGCACAACAGCATCCGCACCAAGATGAAGCGAGGATTCCGGAAGGTTTTTGTTAAAGTTCCACAAACAACCGTGTGCCTCGTCCACAACCAGAGGCACATCGTATTTTTTACAGATATCCGCAATGGCTTTTACGTTAGATACAACGCCCTCGTAGGTGGGGTTTGTAATCCACACGAGCGCAACATCATCGTTTTCTTTTAATGCTTTTTCGATTTCACGGGGTTCTATCTCGCCCCAGAGCGACCACTCGTTGAGTTTTTCGGGAAGAATCCAAACAGGCTCTGCGCCGGAAATAATCATGCCTGTCAAAATAGAGCGGTGACAGTTTCTGTTAACAATTACTTTTTTACCCTTTTTGGACATACACATTGCAAGGGTAAGGTTGCCGATTGTGGAGCCGCCCAGCAAAAAGAAGGTTTCCTTTGCGCCGAACGCCTTTGCAGCAAGCGCGCGTGCCTCTTTGATAGGGCCAGTGGACGGGTGGAGTGTGCCAAGGTTATCAAATTCGTCTGTAGTGTCTAAAAGCAAAGCTTTGTTGCCGATGAGCTTTTTAAAAGGGCCGTAAGCAGCACGTCCTGCCGTATGACCGGGTATGTGGAACTGTACCATTGGGTTTTTATAAAACTTTTCCAAAGCCTCCACAAGCGGTGCTTTTACATCGCTTCTCAGGTCATCTGCAATTTTTCTGAACTTATGTGTTTTTGTCTTTGCCTTCAACATTTAGCATAAAATCTCCACTGAATTTGATACGCGTATTTTATATACTACTACAAAAATAATTTTTATAGTACCATCATGTATATTATAAAGGTTATTTTTTATAAAACACATAAAAAATAAATTTGCTAGCAATTAATAACACAAAAAAAAGGAAAAGATTTATGCTCATAATCATGAACCCCAGTGCCACTGACGAACAGATTCAAGACGTTGTAAGCTTTATTAAAAGAAAAAACTTTGACGCACACGTGTCTAAAGGCGAAGTGCAGACAGTAATCGGCGCAGTAGGCGGAAAAATCGTAGACCCCAGAGACATTGAACTTTTAGAAGGCGTGAAGGAAGTAATAAGAATTTCTTCCAGCTACAAACTCGCAGGCCGTATGTTCAAACCCGAAGACACAATAATCGAAGTCAACGGAGTAAAATTCGGCGGGGATAATATAGGGATGATTGCAGGCCCTTGCACGGTCGAAAGTTATGAGCAGATGGACCAAACCGCAAAACAATTGAGCGCTATGGGCGTAAAAATATTGAGAGGCGGCGCTTTCAAACCCAGAACTTCGCCATACGCTTTTCAGGGAATGGGAGAAGAAGGCTTAAAAATAATAAGAGATGTTGCCGACCGCTACGGCATGGCTGTAACAAGCGAGGTAATGGAAATTTCTCAAATTCCAATGTGCTTAAAATACGTTGACATTTTGCAAGTAGGAGCACGCAACATGCAAAACTTCAACCTGTTAAGAGAACTCGGCTACATAAACAAGCCTGTTGTGGTAAAAAGAGGCCTTTGTAACACCATCGAAGAGCTTCTTATGGCTGCAGAATACGTAATGTCAGGCGGAAACAGAGAAGTTATCCTGTGCGAGCGCGGCATCAGAACGTTTGAAAGAATTACAAGAAACACGCTTGATTTGAGCGCAATTCCTGTTGTAAAAAAATTGAGCCACCTGCCGATTATTGTTGACCCGTCTCATGGTACAGGCTTGCGCGACAAGGTTGCACCGATGTCCAGAGCTGCTGTTGCCGCGGGCTGCGACGGTTTGATTATCGAAGTGCATTATGACCCTGACACAGCGCTTTGTGACGGTGCACAGTCATTGTATCCGCAGCAATACAAAGATTTGCAGGATGATTTAGAGAAAATTGCCCCCATAATCGGAAAACAAATCAGCGGACAAAAAATCAGCGCTTCGAGTGTAAAATAATTATTTTACAAAAATCTTTTCAAGCTCTGCAAGAGCATTTTCAAGACTATCGTTGACTATACGATAGTCATAATTTTTTGAGCACTCAATTTCTCTGTAAGCCTCATGCAAACGGCCCTGTATTGTTTGCTCATCTTCTGTATTTCGGCCTCTCAAGCGGTGTTCCAGCTCTTCTAAAGAAGGAGGGAGTATAAAAATCAAAACAGTATCAGGCAATTTTTGTTTGATTTGCAGCGCACCTTTTGTCTCTATCTCAAGAATGAGATTTTCGCCTTTGTTTAGAGTTTTTTCAACCCAGGCTTTTTTTGTGCCGTAGCAATTGCCGTTAAACTCTGCCCACCGTTTTCAACTTCTTTCAAAAACTCCTGTTTATCAGTAAAGAAATAATTTACACCATCAACCTCACCGGGGCGGGGTTTTCTTGTTGTAGTAGAAATAGATAGTTTTAAATCCGGATGCTGTTTTAAAAGCAGGTTTAATAAAGTGCCTTTGCCAACACCCGATGAGCCTGATATAACAAACAGTTTTCCTTTTTTCTTTTCCATATTGGATAATATTATACATTAGAGAAAAATTTTCTGCATAAAATTATTAAAAAGAAGAAAACAAAGTTAAAGTTAAAGTTAACCTTAACGGTAAATATAATAAATTCTTTTTTAAAGTGATGTGCTAATGTCCATAATATGGAGTCTGAAAGTAGTAAATTAAGAGAGCATATTTCACATATTGCACACGAGTTTAAAACCCCGCTCAATGCGGTCAACGGATTTACGCAATTGATGCTGGAAATGGAATATCCAAGAGACAGACAGATACAATTTTTGCAAAATATAAAATCTGCATGCAATCACATGCATGAAATAATTAAATACTCTCTTGAAACCGCAAAGTCACAAAACCCCGATTTCAGATTCGAGCTGACAGAATTTTCACCCGCAAAGGTGACAGAAGAAATTTTTTGCGTACTCAACCAAAAAATTACAGAGAAAAATCTAACCCTTAACATCAATCTTGAAAAAGGGTTTATTGTCTGCGACAAACTCCGTTTCAGGCAGGTAGTGTACAACCTTGCGGGCAATGCATACAAATTCAACAAAAAAGGCGGGCAAATAGAGGTAAAGTCTTATTTTGAAGGCGAAAATTATTTTTTCGAAATCAAAGACACAGGCATTGGAATAAGCGAAGAACACAAAAAGCATATTTTTGAATTGTTTTGCCCGACTGATAACACCACCCCCGAAAACAAAGACGGCTCCGGCATAGGGCTTTATACATGCAAAAAAATAATCGAGTCTTTAGGCGGTGATATCAGCTTTGAAAGCATTGTGTCCAAAGGGTCTGTTTTCAGGTTTTTTATCCCCGTTAACGCAAAGCGGGCTGTTTCAAACAGTAAAGATTACAGTTTTACAAATGAATCTTAATATTTTATAATTTTAGTGTATTGCTAGTATAAAAGGAAGAGTTTATGAAACTTACGGTATTGGGAGCAGGCTGCTGGGGTCTTACACTGACCTGGCTTTTGACAGACAATTTTGAAAAAGTTTGTGTATGGGGTAGAAATACAGACATAAGTGACGACTTGCGCACAAACAAACATGCGTCAAAACCGCTTGAAATACAGTTAAAAGACAAAGTGGAAGTAACCTCTGACCTTGAAAAAGCCGTAAAAGACGCTGATATAATCCTTCTTGTAGTAGCAACATCCGGCATCAGAGACGTGTGCAAAAAACTGGCACAAATCGGCCTAAAAGACAATCAGGTGCTTGTTAACACCTCTAAGGGGCTTGAGCTTCCTTCTTTGATGAGAATGAGCGAAGTAATGAAACAAGAGCTTCCGAATGCTAATATAGCAATACTTTCCGGCCCAACTCTGGCAAAAGAAGTTTTGATGGGCTGCCCCACAGCAGCTTCTGTAGCTTGCGAAAACAAACCCGAAATTTCAAAGTTTTTGCAAGAAAAATTAACTGTTCCGTCAAAATTTCGACTTTACACAAACGATGATGTTGTGGGCTTGGAGCTTGGCGGAAGCTTGAAAAACGTAATAGCAATTGCTTCCGGTTTTGCAGACGCTATGAAACTTGGCGACAACTGCCGCGGCGCACTTTTGACCCGCGGGATGGCCGAGATTACGCGCGTAAGCGTTGCGCTTGGCGCAAAACCGTCCACTTTGTACGGGCTTTCCGGCATGGGAGATTTGATTGCCACCTGCTCAAGCCCCATGTCACGCAACTTTACGGTAGGCTCTATGCTCGGCCATGGTAAAAAAATTAACGACATCTTAAACGAGCTGGGTTCTGTTGCAGAAGGTGTAAAAACTTCTAAAGCCGTTTGTGAGCTCGCCAAAAAGCTGAATATCGAAGTACCGATTTCTTCCGCGATTTATGAGGCAGTGTACACGGATATTACCCCTCAAGAGCTGTTGGACAAGCTGATGAACAGAAAACTCAAAGGCGAATAATAGGTTTTAGCCGGTGTCGCGTCCTTCGTTTTTCATGTTGGCCTGAATCTCGGCCTTGTCATTAAACTCGTTGATAAAATGGGAGTATCTTTCCATTCTCAATTTTAGCCACGACAGCATTGTGTCAGAACCATACACCTCGATTGTTCTCGTCCTTGTGAACTGCTTGAAGCTTCTGTTGTATGATTCATCAATGTATGTGCGGCATTTGCAGTTGAGCTCTTCAACAAGGTCGTAGAGCGTTTTGAGCCATGCCGGCTGCACCTGTGCTTCGTTTACAGAATACTCGAGAATCATTTTTCTTCCTTGACTTTCTTCTTAACTGATACGCTATTTATAACATGCCCGCATTTTGCAACGCCTAAGCATAATTATCGGATGATGGATAGGTTTTATTCTGTCACATGCTATGTATCGGCTTATGGAAGAAAAACTTTAAGCTTTTTATTACTTTTGTAACATTAGTTAATATTATCCAGCTCGTCAGATTCATACTCTGTAAATTCTTGTTCAATTTTCTCTTTGTAATAGGGTTCTATTGAGTTGAGAATTGTGTTTACGCTTTTCATTTCCTGTTGAGCATATTTGACAATATCATCTTCATTCACGCCGGAGTCGCGGAGTTTGTTTACAGAATCTTTTACAATAGCAAGAACGGCTGAAATTTCTTTTTCCGTAGTTTCTCTGTAAGCAGCTTTATTAGTTTTTTGCATTTGGTTAAACCTCATAACTTCGATTTAATTGAAGCTACAGAAGTATTTTCACCCAACATTTGAATAAAGTTAACAGTAAGCTTCAATTTATCGTAATCTAACGTGTTAAGCAGTAATTTAATATCATCTACTATTTCTTTTTTATTTCCATATTCATTAGTTATGTATCGTGAATCAATCTCAAATAAATATGACGCCGGTATATTAAATGTTGTACAGATATTATTTATAGTATCAGAGGTTGTAAAGCTTTTACCTGATTCTATTACACTTAAAGTTGTCGGGCCGATTGCTATTTTTTCACTAAACTGGTCCTGACTTAAATTTAATTTATTTCTTAGTTTTCTAACATTACTGCCAAATATTATTTTTATATCGTACATATTACAAATATGATAGTAAATATTGAATTTACTTTTAATAACTTTAAATTCAATTCTTCAATTAAACCAAAGTTTAGACTTAAATTTTTATATTACTTTTTATGTTCGCTTAGCAAACATATATTAATTTTAAGCATATTTAAATAAGTTTTACCACAGCGTAAACGGTTGGGTTGTATCGTTTCAAGCTCTTTATCAGCGAGGGTTTTAATGCTCTAAAAAAATTAAATTTTGACATCATGTAATTAACTATTTTTAGGTAAATGGAAGCTGTATTCGTTCGGGAAAAGTACTTTCACTTTGCCGTTCCGACTCCTCCGCCCCTGCGGGGCTCCCCCGAAGTCACTCTAAAGTAAAAGTACTATTCCCTCTCTTTTCGAGCTTTCTCAGCGCGCC
>OAXJ01001369.1_pt1 | contig 16910 bp, 25 predicted proteins | sample 1517241 | NCBI WGS metagenome assembly OAXJ01 (sample SAMEA2580293, study PRJEB22360) | human gut metagenome | biome: human gut; feature: human-associated habitat; material: faeces | place: Denmark | collected 2008/2010 | reverse complement strand
ATGAGGCTTTCCCCCTTTCTTATTATTTTTTTAAATAGCAAAATAGCAATTTAGCTGGATTAATAACTGTTATAGATGCGACCTCTCCAGCGACAACAAATCAAACTGTCAAGGTCTGTAGTTTTCCATCTGGGTATACTTGGAACAATAGTACTTTAATTGCAGCGATTAAACAAGGAGACTCATATAAGTATCAAAATTCTAATATCAACACATATCTGAAGATTGATGGTGTTTATATGTATACTGCTGATACTAATAATTTAAATTGTCCATGCAGAGTATGTCTTATTAAAAATAATCATTTGATACCATAGATTTTTGCACAATATCCGTCCACACTAACACTAGCTGTTATTGAACCATTAGCAGTATAACATTGGGCGAAAAACGAGCCTCCTGAGCATCTGAACATGCTTCCTGCTGATGTGGATTTAAATAATCCTATTGGTATCATGGCTGCATTATATATTGTACCATTACTACTGTGAGTAGCACATAGCAATATTTCACGATAATTGTCCACATCCACCACTTGATTGATTCCGGTAGTTGATGTTGAACTAATTAATAAATCATACGATTTCATTAAATTGCTATTTGCAGCAACAATATCGTCCGTATTCTTCTTTACTTTGGCCGCCAGTGAACCGGCAACATTTGGATTCATCTGCCGCGCATCCGCCACAAATCCCTCTTCCGTAACCAGGCCCGTATTATTGATACTGGACGTTGCAATGTATCCGCTTAATATCTCGACCAATTTTGTATTGCTCACCAATTCCAGCGCAACCTTTTGTGCCAACGCATCAAGCAACTCCTGCACATTGCTTGTTCCATCCGCTCCTCCTAATAATCCTTGTTCATCCACGGCCGAAACCGAGGATGCCTTGCCATTAAAACCACCCAGCCCCTGTGCAATCTGATTTGCTTCCTCAGCGCTTCTCTCGGCCTCAGTTGCTTTATTCGTTGCCGTTGCGGCCGCCTGACTGGCCGTATTCGCACTTTGGTTGGCGGCTGTAGCGCTTCTTTCTGCCTCTGTCGCTCTGGTTGTTGCCGTATCGGCCGCGTGGCTGGCTGTATTCGCACTTTGGTTGGCGGCTGTGGAGCTAGCCTCTGCTGCTTCTGCCTTAGCAGTCGCTGTGGCGGCCGCCTGGCTGGCTGTGTTCTCGCTCCGGCTGGCGGCTGTAGCGCTTCTTTCTGCCTCTGTCGCTCTAGTTGTTGCCGTATTGGCCGCCTGGCTGGCTGTATTCGCGCTTTGGTTGGCGGCTGTGGAGCTAGCCTCTGCTGCTTCTGCCTTAGCAGTCGCCGTGCTGGCCGCCTGTGTTGCTTCCTCCGCCTTTTCTGTCGACTTTTCCAATGTTGTATTGGCTTTCTCTATGGCTGTCTCTGCCTGCCGCTGCCATTCAGCCTCATTGTTTACCCTTCGTTCTTCATTGGCTTTGCGCTGTTCCTCTGCTTCCTGTCTTTCACTCTCGTTAGCATCCAGTGTTTCTGCCTTTTGAGTAATTCGTTCCTCCAACTGTTCAAATTCGGAAAGGTGTCCTTTGTATGCTTCCCCATCAAATATCGTGTGTCCAACGTACACGGCCCCTGGATTCGTAGCCCATTTGATGGTTCCATTTTCATCGTATGCGCGAACAGCTATCCATACTGTACCCTTATGAGACACACATGCGGCCGGGATGCTCCAGGTCAGCAGGATATACGCTTCTTGCGTTTCTGCGTCGAGCAGGCAGGTATCCAGTATGGCATCCTCATATTCCAAATCAAGCTTGAAGCGCAGGTTAGCCAGGTCCACGCCGCCCGCCGTGATGCGGTTCAGCCTGATATGGCGCACCTCCGAGTTATTATCGTACGTCGTCCCTATCTGGCTATCCTTTTCAGGAATAACAAGTTTTCTACCTACTACCGTAATCACCCCGTCTGCTCCTTCCTTATCCCTGAATCAGTTCAACCTGCTTTGCCTTTTCCATAACTTCCTCGGTTACTCTTGTCTGGTCATTTGAATTCATGATTACCTCATAGACAGACCTGGGAATTTCTACTTCCTTTCCGCGTTCTATCAGGTATGATTTTCCATTCACCCCAACAAACAGCGGGGCCTTATAGCGGTCTCCATCCCAGAACAAGGTGAACTTTACCATTTCTTCCTTCTTTGTTGCTGCCATCATTTTACCTCCGTTAATTTGCTTTATGGTCGTTGTATGTAGATGCTGTCTCAATACGTACCATGTACTGCTGGGATAAGATTTCCGTTACCTTCATGGCCTTCCATCCAACCGTAGAACGCTGGTTCAATGGATCGGCTGTACCTCCACTTCCCAGTGCCTTTACAATCGTTTCCAGCCCTCCTCCTTCAATTTTGGTGGTTGCATATGCGTTTTCACCCATCAGCAACGTGGAATACACATCAATCCCGCTTGCGCCGGCATTGGCAAATTTTTTCGCCTCAGTCGTTTCGATAAAACGTACACCTTCCAGCGTTCCAATTTCGCCCTCGAAAATCCGTTCCGGATTCTTGTACTTAATCGCCTCGATGAATCTTGGATCATCCGTGATATCATAGGCGCAATCCGGGTGGATAATAGCTACATAGTGTCCATTGATTTTGGCTGTATTCTGGACCTTTAAAGCCCTCACCGCCATCTTAATTGCTTTTACCGTCAGCTTCATTTCTGCTGTCAGTTCGGAGCGGGAGGAAACCTGCCCCTCTGCGTACTGCACGTTAGTACCGGCATTTAACGCCTCTCTCGATATAGTGTCCAGGGTGCTTCCTGCCTGGTTCCCTATGGCGGTTGTGGGCTTCTACAACCACGTTGTCGATTGCCGTCATGCTAATCTGGTCAGATAATGATACAAAGCCGCCATACTGCTTTACCTCTGCCTCCTGCTTTGTTACAGTCATGGTCTGGCCTTCCGGCGTTACGCCCTCCGTTAAAGGTGTAAGCGCCTTTGGAAGCTGCTCAAATCGTCTAAATTCAATCCGTTTTCCTCCGTTCTTAGGAATGTTTCTTGTCTGTCCAAACTGGTCGTGTACCAGATGCGGTTTTGTATATCTCAGCAGATTTTTGTCGTAGAATGTTTTCATTTCTGCCGACAGGCTTCCTGTTTCGGTCGTATTGGCTGGTACAGATGTATCAAACATCCTGAGATTTAACTTCAATGTTGCATTCATAGCTTTGTTCATAATTTCTCCTTTCTTTCCCTATCCGCTATCTAAGTGTGATTTGTTCTCCGTTTCGGACCCGTTCAATGATTGCGTCCATCTGTTCGTCCGTTAGGCTTGCAACGTCTACGTCTGTCTTTGTGGCGGCTCCTTTACTTGCTCCGTTTTCAGTTGGTCTTGCTGCGCCTGAACGAATGGTGTCAGCCACTTTTTTCTGCGTTTCCGTCTCTGTTTTTGCCATAAGGCCCTGGCTGAGTTCAGCAAAGTGTACAGCGCGATAGGCCGCCTCCATGCTTACTCCGCTTTCAAGCATTCGTGCAAAATCTGGGTTTTGGCATTCTAATACCATGTCGAACTGTGGGAACAGCTGTTTACACCTCTCCGCCTCCATGTTCCAACGGCTGTATATCTGTTCTCTCTGCCTGGCCTCATTCCATTCTCTCTGCTGTGCAAGCAGCTGCTGATTCTGCATCTGAAGGTTCATCATGGTCCGATACTGGTCAACCGACATTCCCGCCTGCGTAGCCGCCGCTTCATAAAAGCTGTCATCCTTCTCAATGGCTGCCACTACATCCTCTATCTTTCCTGAGTTTACCCCGTACCGGATATTCAGCAGGTTCATGAGCGGTTCATACGCTTTTAGCTGATTCTGCATTTTCTGGTTTTCTGCATTTCTGCGGTTTAACGCTTTCTCAATGTCCTTGGTAATCAGGTCATTGTAATCCGCACGGATGCGCTCATAGGCTTCCTCGCGGTTCTCCGGCTCGTTTGCGGAAGATTCCTGTGAAGCCTGTCCTTTGGCTGGTTCCTGTCCGGTTCCAGGCTCCTGTGGCTCTGCTGCCGCTGCGGCTCCTTCTCCAGTTTCACCCGCTGCGGCCCCTTCTCCTTCAAACATCCTCAGGTTTAATTTGAGTTTGTTCATGTATTTTTCTCCTTTCCCGTTTATTACAGGCAGCATCTCCCTGCCTCCTGTAATAACCATATCACATTTCATTTTTTGTTTCCAACACCCCTAATTTTATGTAGTCTGGGTATTCATTTTCAAGCATGCTGTAACCTACCCTGATGGTTTCCAGCGTGGCTTCCACCTCTTCTATGTGGCTCTGCTTCACAACTGCATGCGCATCTATATTTCCAGCCTCATACCGGTTCAAACTAAGCAGTATTTTCTTTTCCTCTGCCAATGTCAGTAGGCGCTGTACTAATGTTTGTCCCAGAATGGATATAGCCGCACATACAATGTCATGACCTTCTGGCAGGTTATTCCTTTCAGCAAATCCAGCATGTCCTTTCATAGTTATCTTCACATAGCCCTTATCAAATAACAGATTGACCTTCGTCATAATTTAACCTCCGTTGATGTGGCTGCCCTCTGCCTGGCCTTTCCTGCTGCGCTGCTGTCTCCCCCGATTGCCTGTCCTATGCTATTTGTTATTACTGGTTCTCCATTGGCATTTCCTGGCTTTACTTCTCCCTGTGGCAGTCCAGCTCCATCCATAACGGCAAGGATTTTTTGATTTCCGGTCATTTCATAGATTAAATTCGCCATCTGAGCCATGGTTGCCTGCATCTGCTGCATCTGCTGGTACATAGTTCCGTTTTCTTGCACCTGCTTAATGACTTCTTCTCGCTTGTCAAAATCCATCATCTTTATGACGGCAAGGGCCTGGTCTGCATTTTGCGGGGCAAACACGCCCATTCCATAAAGTTCCTTTGCCAGCTCATTATTTGCAATCCGGCTGTACAGGCTGGCCTTCTGGGCCGATACTTTGATATCAAAGACTGGTTTGCGCATGGAAAGTTCTCCATTCATCATGGCATCTTCCTGCGGTTTCAGTCCCTGGTTGTCCAGAGTAATGTATTCCGAACTTCCATTTGGCCGTGTAATCCTGTAACATCTCGGTATATCGTAAAATTGCCGTATCAGCTCTATTACAAGTGTAACAATTTCCGAATAAGCACTATAGCTGTCCTTCAGCATATCCCTGGACAATTTACTTCCGGCCTCCTGTAGTGCGGCAATGGCGCTGGCCGCTGTCACTCCGGATGTAGTGGAACCCTGGGAGAAATCGCGATTTCCAGATGTCTCCTTCAATTCGTCAATTTTTGCCTGACGGATACTCAACACATCATTGGACATTTCGGGCGGCTTTATCGGCTGGATAGAGTTCTCACTTACTTCTCCGCTACAATGCACTAGGTCCCTTGACAAGTCTGTAAATTCCTCTTCATTCACCTGCGCAGCTCCGGAAATAAAATACCTAGGCCGGCTTAAATTGGCGTGTTTTAGGATTACCTGGTCCAGCTTGTCTATGTATTCCTGCGGATTAATCATGACATCCAGATACCCAAATCCAGCCGGCGACCCCTTCTCTGGAAACATACAATCAAACACAAATGGGTACTTTCCATGGTCATACAGTCCTGTTTCACTATACTTCGGGTCATTCTCCGTTGCAAACAAGACATGCCCTTCTACAAATTTGCAATAATGCAGGACTGTGCGGTTTGTTCGGATTCCATTCACTTCCCCGTACACCCGGCGTTTATAGTACCAATCAAAGACGTTCGCTTTCTTCGAGGTGTCCAATTTGGACACGTAGGCATATTCCGGCTTGTAAATGGCTCCTGATTGCAGTTTTCCTTTCAGCTGTGGATACTCTTCTTCCAGTGTCTCATAGTCCACCATATCAATCACAAACACATTTTTGGAATCCTGTATATTTCTTATCCCAGGCTCCCAGAATATGTCCATCATATCTATGTGCCTGATTTCAATGTCCCCCAGGCCATTTTCTTTATCCTGGTTCCAAAATATTCCATATACCGCAGTACCCGTCTTTGGTTTATCCCAGGAACACTCCGAATAAGTCTTGTCAAATCCATTCTGTTCCATGATAACCGGCACGACATCTGACAGCATCTTAGCAATGGGTTCGTCACTCTCCTCCCTTGGCAGGATAGCCGGGGAAGGGTAATTATCCTGAAAGTCAGCGTGTTTATTAATTACACTGTTAAACAACCATGCACTTGTAGGTCGCGGGTCATTGGGATTGCTGGATGGGCTTGTAAACCGCTCCCAATGGTTATTTTTCCACCATTCTTCCGCGTTTGTAATTCGCTTTGTCAGGTCATCTTTGGCATCCTTGTATTTCCGGAACATCTGCAAGGCATCTTCAATCGTCTTTTCATTCACTGGTTTCCAGTCCCTTCCAGGTACTTCATGCATTGTTGTATCGTTCTCCATGCGTCCTCCTTACACTCTTATCACCCGGCTCCTACGCTCCCGCTCTTCTTTGTACAGGTCAAGCGGGTCTTCAATGGGCAGCGGTTTTTCTACATTCTTTCGGATTGCTATAATACGGGACATAAGCACATATCTGCATTCGTCGTAAATGTGATCCTCCTGTTTTGTATCCACGTCCTCCACGTCCTTTTCATCGTATACGAGATTGGGTACAGTGCGTATGAATTCTTTACAGTTATTGAACACGTAAAACATAGAGCGTCCATGTTCGTCAAAAGCCATGCGGTAATGGTATTGCATCTTTCCGGCAATTCTATGATTGTCTCCAGGTGACCAGTACACACCCATTTTTGCCATGGTATCTGCGATGGATGGTCCCCGATCCTTTGCAAATATGGATGGGTCCGCAATCCCTGTGATTCTCCTTCCCTTCAAATTCGGGTCCGTCTCCTCAATAGCCCGAATCTGTCTTGCCACATCTGCTGGTTGTATCTCAATTCCTACATTTGGGCTGTCTTTCTTCATCCCATATAGTTCTCTGATACGGTAGATGCATCCGGTATAATTCACGGCGTACCATCCTACCGAAAATGGCTTTGCATAGCCATGGTCATACCCACGAATAATTTCCCATCCTTCCGGTATCTTGAACGGGTTAATCACATGGCTCCACTGCTGCGTATCATATCCTTCCTGGTCATTCTTCCATTCCTTGAATACCTGACCGCCAAAGGAATCCCAGTCTCCTTCCAGCAACGCCCTGCGTTCTGCCTCCGGCATCATTGCCAACGAAGCTATATAATCTGGATTGTTATGGACCAGATCAGGATTATCAAACACTTTACTCTGTATAAAAATACGGTCTTTGGTGTTTCGTATGATGTTTCCATTTGGGTCCGTCACTTCCTTCGTTTCCACAATTGGCGTACCCGGTTTAGCCGGTGTGATAAACCTTTCCTTAACCCATCCATGCCCCGGACCTCCTGGATTGGCTGTAGAGCGGATATATTTACGTAATCCAGGTGCACTTGAACGCACACGCGAGAACAAATAGTTATATTCATCCCAGGAGAAGTGGGTTAGCTCATCGAATCCAACAAAATCAAAATGCCTGCCCTGATATTTCAAACGGTCCTTTGTGTGCTGCATAGAACCGAAATATATTTTTGCGCCGCTAGGAAATGTCCACACATGACGACTTACGTTATACTCTGCTTTTGGAAATGCGCCTCCATACAGCTCCATGGAACGACTAATTAAGTCCTCCAGTTCTGGGAAAGTCTTTCGGAATATGATAGCCCTATATGCTTTTATATGTACCTGTCTCAGTGCCTCCACCAATAGATAATCCGATTTTCCACCTCCTGCTGCTCCACCATACAAACCTTCAAATTCTGTTCGTTCCATCATTGCCAACTGCCTTGGCGATGGCGCCCAAAGGATGTTGTGGGTTTGGACAAATTCTTTCGCGTTGAATGATTTAGGTTTCTTATCGTTCTGTTTCTTGTTGTCACTTTTCACTTAGTTCCTGTGCCTCCTTCATGATTTTTTTAATATCATCAGCCTGCTCGGTTCCCATCACAATCAAACCGGCTCCTGTATCATCGTCAGCGCCGTTGTTCTTAATCTGCACATACTTGTTGCGCCACCCCGGCATTCGATTCTCTAACCAAAATTCAATGGCTCTTTCATTACCGGCAACGTGGATGGTCTCTTCTACATACTCAATCACTTCATCTTCTGCAACTTTCTTTCCGTCCTTATACGTCACGTGCCTTGTCTTTATGGGCTTCTTAACTGTCTCTGTATATCCAAGGGCGACTTTATACAGGCTGTTTTCTATCAGGCGGTCCGCATAATCTTTCTTTATGGCCAGGGCCTCCCCTATTGCTTCATGTTTCTTTTTCCACTCCCCCAGGGTGGAGCGGCTTATCCCAACCAACTTGGCTATTTCATCGTCAGTTTTCCCAGCCCTGGCCCAGGCCGCCAGAATGGTAAGCTTATCCTTGTTCTCTGCCCATTCCTGCCATTTCTGTCTTGCCATGCTTCACCTCCTGTTATAACCATATCACATTTCATTTTTTGTTTCCAACACCCCTAGGCGACCGGTTTTGTCCGGTTTATGCCACGCAAAAAAGACGCTTGCTGCGTCTATCTTTTCCGATTCTCGCGCGCGTACACGCGCATGTGCATGCGCACACGCATTATAGTGTCCGATTTGTACGGTTACTTTCCTTCTCCCTCTGGTAGATGGCTTTATAATACGGGCAAGTGTCATACATATCGGCACAAAATAGTTCCTGGTAGTTTTTCTTTTCCTCGTGGCTTGTAAACTCCAGCTTATTTCTTACTTCAAACCCCAAGTTATTTGCTATATTCTCGCACGTAATAGTTGGCGTTTTTTTATCGTATCGGCTGACTGTGACACAATACGGGCATCGTATCTCTTTTTTTGGTCGCACCCTCTCACATCCCTTCTCTGCGCACACTAATCGACGGCCCTCATCTGGACCGCTTTTTCTTTTGCTGTCGCTTAACTGCCCTCTCATGAGCAGCCATATAGTAACCTGGAAGAAGAACAAGGGTATATTCTAAAAACTTGTACCCATTCTTTTGTACCCCGAATTCTACTGTGTCTTTATCTAAATAATACCCCTGTGGTACGGGTATTGCTCCAGGGTCAAAGTTCGTTTTCTTGACCTTATCTTTATCTGGCACTGGGCGGATCAGATTCTGTGATGGATTGTATCTCTTTCCCTGCAACCGTCCTTCTGTTTTCATCGTTGTTTCGCTGTATTTGATGAAATATGCCGCAAGCCTATGATAACTTCCGCTCTCATCCATGGGTCTCCCGGTTATCCATCCATACGGCCATACTTTTGCCAGTTCTCCCAGGGTAAAGCCTCCAGACTGTACCATGTGAATATGCTCCGCACCGCGTTCTCCACGTTCGCCCGCCCAAATGTACCGGAATGGTATTCCTGCCTTCTGGTACATTTTTCTTAACCGTTTCAGGAGCTGTCTTACTATAGCCTTAAACTTTTTCGCATCTCCTGGCCTTTTCTCCAACGCAAAGGTATATGTAATATACAAATCTCTACTGCTGAAATTTGCATCCATTGTCACTGTCAGGTTCCTCTGTGCCATCTTCCTGTTAATCTCTTTTTGCTGCTCACTGGTTAGATTTTTTTTATCTCCTCTCTCCTCCTTCTTCCTTGGGAGTTTTCCGTCATTGTACTTAACTGTATAATATTTTCGTATTTTTTTTGTGCGCCCTGCAAAGCATACACTCTCAACATGTGCCATATAATTATTACACTCCTGCTTATAACCCTTCCCTCCTAATCCAGAGGGAAGGGCCTAATCTTAATAAGGTTATCAAGTCTAATCGCGGGGCCTCCCCCCGCTGGTTTTTATGTGTAAATACTGTAAATATATGTAAATTATGCCGCCTTGTTTCTTACCACCCGCAGCGTATCTGGGGTCGACTGCGCATAATATAAGGAAGTCACTCTTGAATCTGCATGTCCCATAATCTCCTGTATTGTTCCTATGTCAACACCTTTGTTCTTTAATTCCATTCCCAAGGTTTTCCGCATTTTATGCGGATACACCCTGCTTGTCACTCCAGCCCGCTTTGCTATGTCCTTAAGAATTCCTCGCACGGCGCATGTAGATAGCGCCTGATGCGGCTCCTTAGAGCTTACAAATATGGCTGGGTTATGATCTGTCCTGCTATTCAGATATTTTCTATAATGATAAATTGCGTCCGGGTCCAGATACAGTGTGCGGTATCGGTTGCCCTTCTCGCCTAAAATCATTACGTCTCCTGTCTCCCAATTAACCAGGTCGATTGTGATTGCAACTACCTCGCCTACTCTGGCTCCGGTACTACGCAGTACCTCCAGTATGGCCCGTTCCCTCAGGCTTTCACATCCATCTTTCAATCGCGCCATCTCTTCTGGCGTGAAATAGTCAATCGGCTTTTTAGCGACCTTCTGTGGTTCGATTGCTTCAACCGGATTTGCACTAATCAGCTTTTCTTTCCGCATCCAAGTGAAAAATGCTGAAAGAAATCGACGTTCATTGTTGATGGTCTTTGGCTGGTTCTTTCGTCCTGTTTGCGAAACATTCTTGTGCTCGTACCAGTCAAGGTAATAGTAAATATCCGGTTCTTCCATTTCTGTCAGCGGTTTATATACCAAAGTAACCAGCCGCTTAATGGCACTTACATAACCATACTTTGTCCCCTCTGCCAATTTCTTCTTTTTATATAGGAAGAGTTGCAATATGTATCCGTTCTGATTGTCTATGCTGTCTTTCATTTCCATGGGCAGTGTATTAATTCGTTCAATTACTACGTCAACCAGATTCTTTGTCAGCACTCTTTCCAGCATCTCCAGCACGTCACTGCTCAGATAGTACGTCATTGCCACAATTACATTGTTTATAATTTCTGCTTTTACACTTTGATTATCTGTATTACTCATAACCCTTCCTCCTTCGTATTGCTTAAGGATTCAGAATATGGTATACTGTCCTTAAGCGTAAGGGCGGTACAGATAACTTTGGTCGGTTGGTGTACCGCCCGTTTTCTTTGCTCCTGTCTGGTGTTCTACGATTCCCATTGCTATCACCTCTTTCTCGTTTTCTTCGAATGGGCTGTCATGGATTCGAACCATGCCGCTAGGGTAATTCAGCGGCCCCGATGGCAACAGCCCTATGTGCTATATGACCAATATCCAACCAACTAAGTTCACATCGTGCTTTTCAATGCTTACAAGTTCTATATCCTCCATTAATTCTTTTACTGTTTTCTTGATTGGCACCTGTTCAACGATTTTTTCAGCAGTTAACTCTGCCTGCTCTTTTAGCAAATCATTGACTTCATCACGCTGTCCTTTTCTCACTTCTTTTGGCATAAGCAAATAAGAACCATATGCCTTCCCCGGATACCTTTCTGTCAATATCTTCACTATCTCACTCCATCTGGTTTCAACTTCATGCATCTTTTCCATTTGCTCCTTTAACTTCTAAATATCAGTTTTGTTGTGTAATAATACTTATCGTTACGCAACATTATCATTAAGATACTTGTCCAGGGCCTGCCGGATTACCCAGCTTATGGCCCTGTCCTCCTTCTGGCAGAAGGCGGTTACCCGTTTCAGTTGCTCCGGGTCCATGCTTATATTCTGCCGGATATACTTTTTATCGGTTTCTTTCTTCGGTCGTGCCATACTTCCGCCTCCTTTCAATTTCTACTTTACTTTTTTCTTTTCGTGGCCTATACTAACACTAAGCCAAGGAGAGTGAGTAACCCAAATTAATGAAGCGGCTAAAGAAGGAGATTGCTAATGCAATCTTCTTTTTTATTACAATCTCCTTTCATCTCTAAATGCTAATTTACTGGTTCCCAATACCAGTCAACCCGTTGCATGACAATTTCTTTAATATCCTCTTCTATTTCTTCGTCTGTCGCCCCGTCCGGATATTCCAGCTCATCCTCTACATCAGTACCAGCGTATCCATAATTAGCTTTATATTTTACTTTTCTCATTTTTCATCTCCGTCAAAATGTTAATTTTATCTGCTACTATCCTGCTCGCGGAAACTGTTGCAGAAAAATACTTCATGGATTCTTTCGTGCGTGATCGTCTCGCACTCACGGCAGTTATACCGTTCGCAGTTTATAACTGCACAATCTCTACATAGACACATATCCTCTGTTTGTTTACTGCACTTTGCCATTCCTTTCTCCTTAAAATCCTGTTCTTTCCCTCTCTTTATATTGCTACCGTCATAGTTTTCAGGGCTGCATTTAAACAATTTCTTTAAATCCGTAACCTTCAAGGAAAAATGGATGATTTTCCCGTCTGCTGATAACTCGGTTTTTAACATTCCATTATCGTATTTCTTTTTCATTTTTCACCTTTCCCGGCAATGCCGTTAAATGCTAATATCAGTTACACGACATTTAAAAGCTAAAGTACCGTCTCTATCATATAATGTCAAAAAATTTGCCTCATCTTCGATATCAACGTTGGAAAAATAGAATTCATTGCAATCAATTCCCTTTGCGAAACATTCATGAGTCTTTACATATACGCTTTTATACATAATTTTTGCAACCTCCTTTTAAAATGTTAATTTCTACAATATCCACGCTTACAAAAATAACGATTTTGAATAATTGCCGGTACTGGCTCCCAGCTTTGGCTTTGGCCCAATTAACGGCCCCGGCTGCCGTCCAACTTTGGCATGGCGCTCCCGTTGCTTTCTCGGCGCGTTATCAGCTCACCCTCTTTTTTATTGTCTATCTGGTTTTTGCTCCAGAGATTTTTTTACAAGGTCCCTCGTTCGTCCTTGCACCGTATAGCCGATATGCCAGCTTAACGATTTGGTTGACAAAAACATGTAAAATCTGTAAAACACGCTCATGTTAAGCAAATTATTAATTACTTAATGATAAATCTATCTAATATCTTCTGTGAAACTGGTTGATAATTCTTCCAGCTCCTTATTGTTGCAATAAAACCGGCAACTGTCACCCGGTCTTTTATATGCACCTTTATGGGTGCAGATGAGAATATATATCCCTTTTGGTGGATTTCTTCTAACTGAAAATGCACAGTCAGCACACTTATTTTTCATATCTCCTTCTCCCTGTCTATCTATCATTCCTCTGTCTCCATGCTCCACTCAACATCCCATTTAATTCTCTGCCCACAGTGTCCACAATATGGATAATTTGAATTAACCCCTTCACCGCAAGATGGGCACAATCCGATATTCTCTTTGTCTTTAATAAAACATCTTTCATCCTCTGGTTTTTTTGCTATCTGTTTCTGTAGAGCTGATATGACAGCCTCAACATTTTTCAATGGTATATGTCTAAATGACTTAACCTCTTGGCATCCCATCAATTTTGCATTTTTAACTACCATTGATAGGTCTTTCGCGATTCCTTCTTCAATCATTTCTCTTCCTCCTGATGCATTTCGTCATATTGGTACTGTAAACGGCATTCTTTACAGGTTCCGTAAGGTTCTCCATCTCCACCCATGGTTCTTAATCCGGCACATAAGCCTTCCTCCATCCCTGGATATTCAAATTTGGTCATATAGCAATGAGCAATCGCATATTCAATCCTTTTTTCATCTGCCTTTATCTTTTTGTATTCCCAATCCAAAAGCATGAGCAAATCCGCTCTTGTTGTCGCATTATGAGTTTCCAGACTTAACTCCCGCTCTATTAAACCCATCTTTTTTTCGTACGGCAGCCATTCAAATCTTTCTTTGTCATACTTCATTCCCTCTGCCTCCTTATATGGTTCCGGTAATGGCATCCAGGCCAGCACATTCAGTTTTTCCCACCCATCAGTAAATGATACTCCGTTCCAAAATGCCCTAATCACACAGTCTGTATTTTTGACAGACACTAAATATAGTTCTAATGGCTTGTTATCATATAGCGGATTTCTTTCGGTTTTTCCGCCAGCCGCTCTTTTATGGGAATCCACTTATGTATCATCCCTTCTATTTCCTTCGGATTCACACCCGTATTCTCATAGTCCATAAGTGTTTCCCTTAGGTCTACCATTGCCCACATAAGGCGGTATACCAATGCGGTGCGCCCATTTGGGTCATTGATACCATATTGCAGGTTGTCCACGAGGATATCATCCAATGTTTTATTGTCATCCGGCAGTTCGATTCCCTCTGCCTCGCTGAATTTGCGGATGAAGTCCCGCAAATCCATGTCTGAATCATAATCTCTGTACCATGCCCACCTGTCCTTTGCGTACATACAATTATGTGCCAGATCTATCATGTTCATTTCGCTAGCAGGTTTTTCTACTGTCAATCTTTTCATTCCTCTGCCTCCTTCATTGTTACGAATCAAGCCATTTCCACATTATGATTCCAAAAACAATCAACATTACGATATAAACAGTCGCATCTGTTTCTACCATTTACTTAACCTCCGCTAAATGCATGCCAAATGAGTCAATTGCCTTCATAGCCTCTCCCAGGCTGTCAAACACCATACCGTCATATGAGATATCATCAATCCTGTACCCCAGTTCGTCGCCATTGGATGGGGTGGCCACCCTCAAGGCGCAGATATCCATACCTTTGTATTCCATAATTTTTGCGTATCTATCATTCAGATGCTTCATTACCCTTCCTCCGCTAAATGTGTGTTTATACCACTTCTTGGGGCTCCACCGTACAGTCCAACGTTGTTTCGTTCTGTCGCCACCATCAATATATCCTGCAAAACAAGCAACTCATCTTCTGTAATACAACTCACAACCAACATTAATTCCCTTAATGTGTATATGGCCCATTCCCTGGTAGACCATTCCTGTTTTTCCTCTTCTGACGGTTCCGGCTGATTCATAGCTGTATCTGTAAATCCTGTAGCGGTCATTTCTGCATTTTCTGCTGCTTTCTCTGCCTGTATCCCAGCCTGTGCAGCTGCAATTTGCGAATGTTCTGCCCGCTTTGCGGCCTTTTCAGCACGTTCTGCCGCCTTCTGGGCCGCCCTGATTTCCTGCTTCTCTTTGACACGTTCTGTAATTTCTTTGTGGCGGACTTCCTTCCCCTCTGCCGCAGCAGCGGCAATTTCCTTCTGTTCCTCTGCCGGAAGTTTTGCAGTCTCATATGCAGCAGTTTTTCCTATTGTTCCTGCCTTAAACTGTTCCTTTGCCTCTGGCACCAAGCCATTGTTTATTTTATCCATCCTTGCCACCTGGGTCCTGCTGGTCTTAAGGATATCTGCAACAATATCCCGCATTTTTCCCTTTATAATTATCCCATCTTCTTCTCTGGCCCGTATAAGGGCCGTTTTCAAACGAGCTGCTTGCTCTGTTTCTTCATATGGGGTAAGTTTGCGGTTAAAGGCATTTCCAATAATAAGGGACAATTCATAAGGCTGATGTCATTTCTTTATAGAGGTATCTCGCCTTGTAATCCCCGGGAAGAGCCCCGCATTCTATGTTATGTATATTGGCGAGATTCCTTCTATGGCCGCTTATGATTTTGTATACACCATCTACCCGTCCAAGTACAGTCGGCTGCTGTTGGCCCACGGTAAGTATGGAATCTGCCAGCTCCTCAATGTTTTCCTGACTATAAAAATTGTTTTCTGATGGTTCCACTTCATAGGGGCTCAGATAAATTTCCGTAAAATCCGGATCTGATGCTTCCACGGTGTTTAATAGTTCTTTAAATGACCACGACATTGTTCCCCTCCTACAGATAGCTTTCTCCAAAACGCAACCTGAATTCGCTTCTTGCCATTTCTTCTGTTAACCCACAGGCAACTTCATGTTTTTCCCACGCAAGCTGTCCGGCTATTTTGGATAGCTTCTCTGCCATTGGATTCTCATGTATGCGTTCAAGGACATCCCCCATGTTATGGCATTTATTGCAGCACGGAATTTTTATCCCATCATTTTCTGCCTTATCACGGTTTCCCTTCCCCCATATAAGGTGATGTTGTGCTTCTGTTGGCTTTCCGCAAAACACACAATAATCGTTATACTCTGTCACAATGCCTTTACTCACTGGTTATCCTCCTATATTCTTCAATAAATTTCCGATAGCTGATTGCCGCCGCACTCCTGGGGCTGTATTCCTCCAGTGGCTTCCCCATCATTGTACTTTCAGCCACTTTTTCGCTGTACCGTATTTTTTCTTTAAACATCTTATATCCCTGGTCCTGTAACCATTCAACACCAGCTACATTAGCATCGTTATTACGATACATTGTGACCAGGATTCCAAGCAGTTTTATTCCCGGGTTTCGCTCCCTGCATTCTGATATTTGGTTCTTGATAGTTTCCAGTCCATCTAACGCCCACTGGTCCAGTTTTACCGGCACAATTACGTCATCAGTGACCATTAGTGCATTTATTACATTAATCCCCATATCTGGAGGATTATCTATAATAATATAATCGTATGGCTTTCCATCCTCTTCCCTGGCATTGCGCAATGTCTCAAACCGCCCCACTTTCTCCCCTGATTTACCCATCAACTGGTATGTGGACGTCAGAAGGGACATATCGGCGCTCACCACTCCCATGCCTGGCTCACCCGTAAATCTCATGATTTTATTCACGTCCTGCCCATTCAGAAGCTGGGCCGTTCCGCATATATGGTCCTCTGCATAATGCTTTCCCATGGCCTGGCTCAGATTTCCTTGCTTGTCATTGTCCACCAGCAATACGCTCTGTCCGTATTTATGGTGCAATATGTATCCCAGCTCCAGCGCTGTCATGGTCTTTCCCACACCACCCTTTAAATTGATTATGCTTATAATCCTCACTATCTTCCTCCTAAAATACATGTGGATCTTCACACGGTCTTATATCCATGCCGCGTTTCTCCGCTATCTCCTCTAAGCATTTCATACGCCATTGATGCCCTATCGTTGCTGACTGTATTTCATAATCACGCGTTTTCAATGACATAATTCTAAGGTCTT